>Ga0209503_10000961_pt1 | contig 15692 bp, 23 predicted proteins | sample SouAtlMetagenome_2_FD_187448 | JGI IMG/M metagenome (GOLD analysis project Ga0209503, IMG submission 187448) | Marine eukaryotic phytoplankton communities from Atlantic Ocean - South Atlantic ANT15 Metagenome (SPAdes) (version 2) | ecosystem: Environmental > Aquatic > Marine > Oceanic | place... | reverse complement strand
TACACCCTAAGTATGGTAAACTAAGATATTAATCTTTTTCTTTAATTTTTAAATCTACTTTAATACACATACTCTGTAATTCTTGAAACAATAGTTTTGCCGCATATGGTATTACTATCTCCTTCCCATCTACCTTCATCTTATGTGCATCGGATGATGTACACATACGTTCATTGATAACATATGGTACCCCATGCGCATTAAAACTATCCTTCTCCATTTCACCTACTCGTAATCCACCACCATTCGATCTTCCTTCATTAGGTTGGTTGGTAAGTACATTTCTTCTACCTCTGCCTCTCGCATGTATCTTATCACCTACCATATGTTTTAATCGTTGATAATAAGTTGGTCCAATAAATATTTGTGCTTCAATTGGTTCACCAGAGAACCCAGAGTACATTTGTTCATTCCCATGAGAGTTAAACCCTGATTTTTTTAACTCTTCCATTAAGTCTTCCACCTTTTTACCATTGAATGGAGACGCATCTCCAAATTTACCTGTCAATGCACCTATCTTACCGGTTAAACATTCCACTAAATGACCAATTGTCATACGTGATGGGATTGCATGTGGATTGATAATAATATCTGGTACGATGCCGCTCATTGTCCACGGCATATCTTCCTGTGTATATAACATACCAATCGTACCTTTCTGTCCATGTCTCGAACTAAATTTATCCCCGATCTCTGGTACCCGCATCTGTCTCGTGCGCACTTTAACTGCTCTATCTCCATTTCTTTCCTGATATGTAGTCACTTTATCTATGGTCGCGGTTGTGGTTGCTAGTTTTGAATTGTCTTCCTCTACATTATCAATTGTGGTTACTTTCCCAATGATACAGTCTCCTTTTTGTATTTTTTTACCGGGTCTTAATAATCCATCTTCTTCTAGTTTGGAATAGTTACCGACTCTTTTCTTTTTATTTGGTTTCTTAAATACTGAATCGTCTTTACCAGATAAGGACTCTCGTATAGTTTTATACGTGTCTGCTCTCGCGAATCCTCTGTCTAATGCACTCTGATTCACAATAACACTATCTTCCTGATTAAATCCCTGAAAACTCATGATTGCTACGATTGCATTGGTGCCTGTGGGTAGATCGTGTACCCCATAATGATTTGCCAATTCGGTAGATACCAGTGGTTTTTGTCCATACCATAGAATGTTAGTGGTTGTGTCCATTCTTGTCTGGAAGTTGGTTACGTTAACACCTTGTGCCTGCTTCGCCATTGCTGACTGATATGTATTTCTAGTCCCGGGGTTTCTGTCTGAGAATGGTATTGTTGCTGCACATAGACCATTGATCATCGCATTTGATATTTCACAATGAGTATAATCTTTATTTTTTCTTAAATCTTTGGGTGTAAATGCCACCAACATGGTATCTTCCTCTTCACAATCTAAATATTCAATTGCTCCTGCTGACAATAATTCATTAAATGACATTTTTTCTCTCTTCTTTAGTGTTTGATATACACATTTGCCATTATCAACTATCAGTAATGGTCTACAAATTCTACCGCTAGTAGTAGATATATGTATTTGTTCTGATAAGGTAACCGACATATCTTTTGCGAATTGACCACTACGACGGGTATATCTCACCGTGTCTACTAGTCGTTTAGGATCCTTCGTACTTCCTTCATAAATACCATTGATAAATACCTGTGTGTGAGACAAGTTTGCAATGGTTTTAGGTAGTAGATACTGCTTTATGATTCTCGTAATAACTCCCGGTTCACGTTGTAATGATATATACGATTGAACACTGAGTTGATTTTCTAATCCACAAGGTCCACCTTCGGGTGTTTCTGCTGGACAGTATCTGCCCCAGTGGGTTCCATGCAAAAACCTAGGTTTACTCAATTTCTGATCCTTTTCTACAGATGACGATACACGTCTTAATTGCGATATGGTACTGATATAAGTCAAACGCTGTAATGCCTGTGCAACCCCTGACCGTTGTTGTCTATCTACGAATGTAGTATTCCAGTTGCCAGTTGCTAATGCATATTGGAATCCGTCGGTTATACTGTTTAACTTGTAAAAACTATCTCTAATTTTTTGATCGGTTATACCTTTTTTTAATTTCGGTAACATGAGTTGACAATATTTTTTCAAGTCATTACATAATTTGATAAGTAAATGATTGAATAATGTAGACATTAACACACATGCTGTTTCGACCCGCTGGTTTGCCACAGAGTCTCTATCCGTGGGTTTCTTTCTGCCCGATGCTACCGCCAATAATTCTTTCACCATGGAAATGAGAAACACTGCTTTACTATCGGACTCCATGTGTGGTATAAGTACATTTTCTAGTGCATTTTGTAATCGTTCGTCATCTGTACTTCCTACATTATAGACCTGATATATTTGAATGCGTTTTCTCGCTTCTTCTTGATTCTGTGGTAAATTTCTAAAGGATGCTTCTAATAGTGCGTTTTCCTCGTTATTGAATATATTTCTAATTTCCTGTACATCTACACCCATTGCCATCAATAATACCATTAATTGTATTTCTCCTTCTAGACGTGGAAATGTACATGTAATACCTGTATTTTGTTTATATTTAATGGTGGTGGTATATACTCGTTTATTTTTTTCTGATTTTACTGCGCATGCGGATACACCATTCTTGTGATATACAATCATTCGGTTATGCATCGATGCTTTTTGTCCAACTAGACTCTTCTCATTGCCATTGATAATGAAGTATCCACCCGGGTCTTTATAACATTCACCATTTACCACTCTGGTTTCTGGTTTAGATAGATGACATAGACCACTGAATATCATCACTGGTATTCTACCGGTGTATACATCATTCAGAACTGTATTTTTCCCGTCGCTTCTTTCAATATGAACATCTACATATAGTGGACTCGCATAGGTTATATTTCTAGTTCTACATTCTTTAGGTTTGATTGGTCGAGAGGTACCATCCTTCTCTAACATGACTGGTGGTTTCAATGTACCGCCTGTTATTTTAAGAGTGATACTTTTTTCTCCCTCTGTCGCATAGTATGAAGATTTAATAGGTCTAGTCAGAGATATCAATTCACGGACTCTATTGTTTGTAAAATCGTCAAATGAGTCTGTAAATTGTTGGGTGGGAGAGATTTCGGTTACAAACCGTTTTACAATAGATTTCTGCCATTTGGTACTCATTATAGTTAATATTTAGTATTTAATTTTATATACACTCAATCTTCTTTTTTGTCCCCTTCGTCGGAGTTTGTCCCCATGACATAATCATATATGAAAAGAGATACAGTAGCTGTAGCTAGTAGAATAAGAACGGTTTTACCTATATCATTTGTGTCCATTTATTTTATATATTATAATTTATATACTCCATACTATTAGATCCATACATGCTACTGTTTCTTTATGATCGAATGGTGTTAATGACACAGAGTTGTCAGACCATTGAATATCACTATGTGGACATGCTTGAATGAACACTTTCGCTGGTTTTTCCATCTGACACACCAGTGTATATCCCTTATAATCACATACAAGTGGGAGATATGCATCTTGTTGTCTTGTTGTATTTTTACAATGAGTGCTCATACTTTTTATCTTAGGTGGAAATGTATTTGTCTCAATGTATGACCCATAATCTGTCCATAATTGTACCATCATCAATAGAAACAATAAACACGCCACGGATAAGACTATTCCTTTGCAACACATCTTTCTGAAGGATGGTTTTTTTGCTTGTACCTTCATATTGTCTACTAAGTTTGTGCGTTCATGATGTTCTTCAATTTCATCGTCGTTTTCAATCATTTCAATTTGACTGCTCATTTTATAACAATTAATTTGGGGTATTTATAGTATAAAATTAATTTATAAATGTTCAAGGTTCCTAAAAGTGGTTACACAATCTATACAAAGTCTGGATGCTCCTATTGTGATAAGGTAAAGATTAGATTCCCTGACGCTTACTTTATAAATTGTGATGAATATTTAAAAGATAAAGAAACATTTTTAATGTTTATAGACACTCTCACGAATAAGAAACCGCGTACATTTCCCATGGTGTTTATTGATTATGAATATGTAGGTGGGTACGATGACTCCAAATTAATATTTAATATGAATGCAGATTTTTAATCATCTTCATCCATTTCGTCTCCAATCATTGGTGCAGTATATACTCTGACGTATCCATCGCCAATAGATGCTTGAAATCGTATAGGTAATTCATTTTTGTATCCAAATTGAATGTCATTAGACACATCACCAATACTGAAACATTTAAGAATATTTTTTTCACCTACAGATATGGGTCCGCAATTATCACTCAATTGTAGATATTCAATGCCACCGGTAGGGATAGGTTGTATTGCCTTTACATTCCCAATAGTTTTGTCTTCACTCTCTACATTCAATACATTTTTTGAAGGAATAAATTTAACAGATGCCTTCGTAAAATCAACCACAGATTTCCATTTCTTCAGATACATTGGATGTAATTTAATAGTAACATCCTCGTCCATTGGTGGAACTTCCAATGAATCCATTGTAATATCCATTTGTTTAATTTCAAATGTCATAGAATCACCATCTGGTTTCATAATACTGAACATAATATTATCAGGGGACTCCAGAATACTCCCGTCAATATCCAATTTAGGTTCAGTTGTACTTATACGGAGTTTATCCTTAGGAGTACAGTGCTTCAATGCTTCTAACACCACAGATAGATTCAATCCAATTGGTTGGTCTACCACACATTTGTATAAGGTAAAATAAGAGGATGGTAATTCGCTGTCGATAAATACCGTGCTACATTGCGACATAGTAACTATGGATAACTTATTCTGGGTACAAACCATTCTAATTTCAGTTTGCCATTGAGATATGAACTTTAGTAACTTATAAAAGTCTTTTGCGTTTTTTAATTCAGCTTTCATTGTTATTTTATTTTTTTTTATTTTGTATATCTCATATCTACCTTGTCCCCACAGGTCCCCATGGTCCCCATATGGTATGGGGACAAACTAGCTAAACTAAATTGACGTATATATATTCTAAAAAAAATATATTAAAACAAAAATGAAAAGATCATTCGAAGAAAAACGTTCACAAGCATTAAAAAAACTCAGGATGAGTGCGAGCACCCATTCACCCAGTACAGAGGTGGATGAAACTCGTTTATCTCCAATAGAAGAGAATTTGAAGTATGAATCTTCTCCGTATTATAAATCAGTTGAGATAGATATCATTACCTATAAAAAAAGGGGCAGAAATCCGGAGGTCATTCCTAAATTTGTCCAAAAAGGAGATATGAAAAATCTTACCATTACCTTACCACCTATGCGTGTTGGTAAATATCCAAAATTAGGTAAAAATGGGAATTTAGGAGGTAGATTTTCGAAGGACCCTAAGCGTGCAAAATTCACGGTGTCTTTAATCCCGGGGCAACCAGTTGGGATAGATGATGATAATTTAAAGGATCGTCAAATTAATTGTATTCATTTCATTAAAGAACAATTGGACAAGGCAATGGGTGTAGCATATCATGAAGAAGATTGTTGGAAAGAAATATGTGAAGGTAAAACAGAGGAAGAATTTATTGAAAATGCAACCCATTCTGTTATTAAATATTATATGGATGATGATGATGGAGAGATGGATTCATTAAATCTTACAAGGAGTATTACACAATATGATGGCAGTGATAACTCACCAGTATTCTGGCAGATGGGAGAAGATGGTGAATTAAAGGTAATTAAACCTGAATATATTCAACAAGACTCCATTATTGAGGTCCAGATACAATTACGTCCATGGAAAATGATGAGAAATAATAAATGGGCATATGGTTTCTCTGGTGATTTACAACGCGATATCGTTGTATTAAAACTAGCAGAAAGGAAAGAATATAAACCTAGTCCTAATTTGGAAGCAAAACCAACATTACCTTATATCCCGTTTACAGTAGATGAATAATCCTTTTAGGACTAGAATAGGTCCCATGAATAAATCTCGTATGACAGGACCCCATAAAATTTTAATAATAATATAATTAAGTAATTGTAATATCATTTATTGTATAATATAAATATTTATATAGTTTTATCTGGTGAAATACATTTTACATTCTCATTACATACTCTTACATCATATACCACGGGTATAACTTTACTTTTTTGATATCGTTGTTTTATTATATTATATAGTAAATACGTCAATAAACAACTCTGTGCGATTATTATTCCAATTATAATCATTTTTATGTATTTTGTCTATTTTATATAAAATAGCTACTTTGTCCCCATGCGTCTCCACCAGAATAATAATTTCAGTTTCATTTTAGCTCTAGTTAATTTTTTCCTATTATTCTCTCTAATTTGTTGTATTAAATCCATGTTATTAAAATATATTATATTTATATACTATGGGATATTGAAACCTGCTACCTTTAATATTCTCATTTCTTGTATGGTCATGACATGGTTTATATCCGCTCCTTTATCCAATGCCCGTTCAACAAAATCTACATTTCCGTCCAATACACCAATAAACAGTAACATAGTTGCACATCTAGGTTTGTCGAGATTCTCTAGTATAAAATTTCGTAGTACTTTTTGCGCTTCATTTGCATTATCAGTGACAATTGCCATTTATTTGAAACTGGTCCCCTTATATAGGGACAAAGTAGAAATTAAAGGTCAAAATTTTTGATACATACTATATAAGGATTAGAGATGTTTATTAATTATATGGACGATCGACGCTACCTAGCATATGGGTTTGTTATCGAATACTTAGATGCTGTCTCCTTCACCAGTTTAACATGTGTATGTAAAGATTTAAAGGAATATAATAATTCCTTTTATTGGAATTTATTGTGGAAGAAGGGTAGAGTTCCTAATGTAAAGACAGCATATTATATAGAACATAAATTACGTACCTACAGTCCAGAGAGTATTTTGGACGAGATACCGAACAATAAAGTATTAAATGATACATTACATGCATTTAGATTCTTACTCACACCTGAAATTAGACATAGGGTATACTATCCACGTAAATCTAAGTCAAAATTGATAAGGAGAGAAGTCCTTCACGAACGCATAAGAACAAAAAGATTACAATCGGACATAAATAGTATGCGTTGTATTTCACCATTCTAAAATGATTGTTTTCGTATAAATTATACCAGTAAGGACACATCATGTGTAGGATTGCGAGTGATAGTCCTAGTGGGTTTGTAAATATCATAATTATACTAAACCATTCCATATTATCTTTCCATACTGAACACATTACTGCTGATATTCCTGCTAAAATATCTACATATATTCTATTATTTCCATTCCATTCTGTATTGTCGTTGAATATAAAAATATTTATAAACACCAATGCCATATGCACTACAATGTAAGACCATATACTCTGTGTGCTTACACGTAACATTCTCGATACATTCATGATGACATGACCTATTCTTTCCCTCCATGATAACATAAATAATAAAAATCCTGTTATTATTCCACCTGTCCATATGAATGCTTCTTTATCTCGTAATCCTACTATAGTTACTGTCCACCATGGTAAAAATGCGAAGTGGTATAGTTCTCTTGTCAATTGAAATCCTATGTACATTCCTACTAAACACACTGCTGGTACAACATCCGTTTTTTGTATTTTTGTATGACTAAGAAGTGCCATTGGTATAAAACAAATAGAGGATATGAAATGCATCCACACAGTGGGTTGACAAAAGTACATAAATATAAAATGGTAATTTAACCACATAGTTTATTTAATATATTATTATATATATAGTGTAGTTTATGATTAAATGGCACTCTCATTTGTATCCCCTGACGGATATAGATTTTTCTCTGTTATGGTCATGATATCAATATTAATTTTAGCCCTAGTTAATTCATTAGTAAATTTAGTACCAGATGGATTAGAATTAGTAAGATTTGCTGTTGTTAATATTATGGGATTTTTATTATATTATATTAGTATATGGTTAGGAAAGCGTTATACAAATAAAAAGCATGTATGGTTTAATAATGCATTTATTACAAGTGGTATTGCGTTAATACTTTATGCAAACACGGTATTGTCAACAGCAATTCATACATATGCGTTACCAATATTTTATATAATAGAATTACTAGGTATATTCTATCTGGGTAATAAAATGCGTCATGAAACCGATTTACAAAAATTCACGGAATTGACAGAATTTTCAGACACAAATATATGATCACTGATTTTGACCGCGCCAATTTTACGTATACATGTACGACAATGGTATCTACCATCTAATTGCGTCATCGTTTTTACATGACATCCTCTACATATGCCCCACCAATGTGCTGATTTTTTAATCCTTATTCTTTTTTTTACCTTATAAATATATGGTTTGTCCCCACACTCATGGGGACGAGGTTGCTTATTCCCCATATATGTATAAATATAATAAATATATATAATAAACATGGAAAAGTCATCTACTGGTAATAATTCGGGTCCTAACGCACGTCTCATTTTTTTTGAGGAGTTTGGTCTTTCTCTACAAGAGTTTTTTCAGGCACTTGATCGATATGAACAGAATCCTGCAGTCCCAGTGAAGAACTCAATTTATTAGTTAGTTCATCTACTTTAGAATCATCACAAAACGTCGCAAAATCACGTTTTACTTCTACGCAATAATCATATATATCATCCCAGTGAGTTTTTAATGCCTCTTCGGATAATTTTCCCTTCGGTGTAATTTTACAAGTAAGGATAGTTCCAGTTTTAGGTTGATATCCAAATTCACACTCATGTTTCTCTAGTATGTATAATGTGTTCTCGTCTACCAATACATTATCCTTACTATGTTTTAGTAATTTCCAACCATCAGGGTGAAGAAGTGCTGGATGTTGATAGAATATAGAGAATACTCTTAGTGTATGGTCATCTGACGTTTTAACTCTTGTGCGTGTACAACGGTTAGTTAATAAAAATGAATTCATTTATATTAAATATATATTTTACTTATATACTACTTTTACAAATCGCTGGGCTATTGTCATCTAGATTTAATGTTACTCCATCCATGGTTTTTAATTGTGATGATATCATGACGGATTGTGAAGATACATCTCCGGGTTTAACTGCTACATCACCTCGTTTTGTATACCCTAATCCTTTCGATTCCGTGAATATAACATGTAATTCACCACCTTGAAATTCTGGAGGGACTACCATTTCTCCATCATTGTGATCCGATGAATATCTATCTTTAATTCTATTGGCAAATACTAATGTGGAGGTACATGATAATTGGCATTGGACTGTTTCTTTCACGGGTAAGTTTATTCTAACCGTTTTCATAGCACTACCTTTTGTCCATGAGGAAACAGAGTCTACTAGCCACGATGCATATGTGTCATGTGTATTATTATCGTATAACTCCATGATATTATTGGAATTATGTTGTATACGGAAAGAATGATTCTGTTCAGTGGAGATAGTTAATTCTAGGTATCGAGAGCTATTGTTAGATATATTAAAATGGGTTTGATTTGATATTACGCTCATGTTATAATTTATGTTATTTTAATTTTATATTTATACTCCTACTTTCTAAGTTTCAATGCTAATTGTAAGTCCGCTGCTTGAACAGTTTCCCTGCCATTATGGATTGCGACTTGGTTTGCATCTTGAAACAATTCTACCAAATAATCTTCTACACCAATATGCAATGCTGTATGTGCTTCATCTTTAAACCGTACACTGTCTTTAAATTCTTGTGCAATTTCCTGTGTTAATCGGTTTAAGGGTGCCACTGGGATAATCATACTTGTCTTATTCTGTTCACGTTTGATTTCTCTGATTGCATTGGTAGATGCTTTGCGTTTTCTTTTTACTTTAGTTGCTGTATTCATGTTTTTATTATAAATAAAGTTGGATATATATATACTGTAAAATTTATTATTTATTGGATTTTAGTTTTTTTAATGGTGGATGTTCATAATCCACACTTTGTCCCTTCACAAACTGACGGTCATCATCCATGGTTTGGTATTTATGACTCAAATTATCTATAAATTTTTTAATCTTTTTGTGTTCAGGTTTCTCCGGTGCCCAACCATTATATTGATGTACACATGTGTGAGTCTCTATCACAAACTCGTTTGTAGGTGATGCTGGTCTAAATTCTTCACCCTGTTCGTCCGGTACTATAAAATCATTCAACGAATCATCCGAATCTAATCCAGATGAGTCATCTTCATCAAAATTTCCCACCGGTACTATAACATCTTTAGGTATATCATCATCTAATTTTACGAACGTATTCTCTGTTAGAGGTCTAAATCCCAACTGCTTATAACATGCCACAGCTTTCCCCTTCTCTAGTGGAATATGTTCAATAACATCATTTCTAGTGATAGTTTCCCATTCTTCATCATATTCCCAAACCCATTTATTTTTACTCCTAGAGATGAAGTATACCTCCAAATTATTGTCTTCATCTATACCTACCAGTTCTGCATATTTATTATCATATACTTTAAGTAAATCTCCCGGTTTCATTTTATAATATAAAAATCATCATATATATACTCTTATTTTACTTTATAAAATGGCTGAATCTATGAAGAAATTATATGATTGGTTGACTGTTTGGGAAAAATACACAACCACAGATAAAGGAAGACACAATAACCCACCAGAATCTTCAGATGGTGTAAATGGCGGGAAGCGGAGACGTCTGAAAATTCCCCGTGGCACACGGAACAATGTGTATAATCAATCTTCTTCCTCGTCCGTAGTAGACATTTCGGATGTACAGGTATTTGACAACAGCAGGGAGATATAGTGCGAGTATTATTTAAACATACATAACATCTACCTACCATATTTTAAATAAAAAATATTATAAATACTACAATTATATTCATAAATGTCCAGTATAGCAGTCGATGGTGGTGGTATGATGACGGTGAAAAAACCACCTAGAAAAAAGAGAAAAAAGATCAAACCAAAAAAGAGACTAAGGGCATCTAATATATCAGCTTTATTTGACCAGAGTAGTTTAAATAAGACTCAGTTAGTGTTTATGAATAGATACAATCAATTAAACAACAATCCAAACCATAGACCCATATTCAGTGGTAAAACGAGGAATATATATTTTCCCCATGGTAACATTACTGAAGGTATAGCCATGAAATATATTGAAAATAAATTTTTAGATAAAAATAGAATTATATGGCAGGCACAAGAAGAATCCGCATTTAATATGTACGAACGAGCATATAACACTGTATTTGATAATAATAATGTACAAACCGGATTTAAAGCACGTGAAGGAATAGGAAGTGAAGAATACACGTCTGCTATATGTCCATACATAGTAACATCACGTCCAGATGGTATATATAATAATAGTCATGTAATAGAGATAAAAAGTCCATGGGGTAATCTTACTAAACGATCAGGATCTAGTGAACAAGATGAGAATTATGATTGTAAACTATCCCATCGATTACAAGTCTTCCTCGAATGTTTATGTCATAAAAAGCAAAAAGCGTTTTATTTTATGTATTATAATCCATATGGATGGGAACGTTTTCTTACAAAATTAGCAAATCAATACCACAATGGAGTAAAGGAAGGTGATATAGTGTTTAAACCTGATATTCACCCAGATATGAACATGTTCACGGTTATGCAACGTATTAAGGAATTGGGATGGTACGATTACGCTAAACAAACAGCTAATGTAGATCCTCCTCAAGGTCCAGCTAACACGGAAGGTAAACAAATATATGAAGAGGAGAGACCAAAAATTATTAATCTTTTAAATCTTACCAACATAAAATCATTAATGGATTTTGGGTTTCCTAAGGCTACCGCTTATAAAATCTATCAAAAATTTAAATTTGGCAATGATATACATAGAGGTATAGTGAAAAGTGTAGACGGAGATGATATAACCATACTATGGGATGCTGTGAAAAATGAAGAGAACATTATTTATGGTCCCGAACAAGAAGTAATATCACTAGATTTCTTTAGGACCGGATACTTACACATACTTAGAGTATTAAATTCTAGTATACGGAGGAAAGGACCAGAATGGAAAGCATGGGAAAAAGATGTACTAAGTGGTAATGTCCCACGAGAAATACCTATGAGGAAGGGTTATGAAGAATGTGTATGGTTGGAATTAGATTTCAGTAACAGAGATTTTCGTTCTGATTTAAAAATAGCATTGGACGAATTTTTAGAGTCTATGTTTACAGGTGTTAACCCATGGCATACTAAGGATGGTAATAGCACCAAAAAGAATTTAGAACAATTACTAAAGGTTATACCTATAAGACAAATAGCACCACGTATCAGAAATAATAATATGATGATGTCAACCACCACTACAGGGAGTTCTAGCGGATCTAAGTTTAGTATCACTGAACAAATAAAAAAGTTAAAATTATAGTATATAATATAAATATAATGTTATAAAATGGATTTTAGACCTATAGATACTGTGCCAACCATTACCACTCGTAATCTTATACGGACCGCTTCAATCATTAATTTAATATTATTATTATTTTATATAAGCATTGAAGAATATATCACAGGTGCTCATATTTCCAATATACATCAATTTCATTTAATACTTCAACCTATAGTATTATTTGCATCTATTGCGGAATCTAGTACATTAATGTTTATAACAATTGTTGCAATTATGGTAGGAACTGTTATTGACGGTGTTATATTGTTCTTAAATTTCACCGCCACATCGAGATGTTTAGCAGAGCCAACAGCCTCTTGTTTCGAATTATTATGGGAGAAAGGGGTATTGAGTCTCATTGCTGGGTCTCATATAGTAGCGGATGTTTTGTTAATATTACGTCTGTGGTCTCTCAATAAAGCAATGGAAAAAAAGGATATTAATGAAAAGGCGGAAAGTGAGAGTTATAAATCAAACGATTCAAAAGAAGCCCCCATTTTAAAGACAGTAAGAGTTATACATGCCAAATTGAGAGTTATACATGCATTTTGTTTATTACCCGGTGCTATATATGCGTGGCATTTAGCATATAAATCGATGGAAAATGGATTTAGTAATTTAAACATCATATATTTAGCCGCGTGTTCACATATAGTTATTGATTTATATGGATTAATCGCCAGTGGGTCACATAATGGAAGTTCATTAATATTACTGGTTATATCCTATGTAGCAGCAGCTACCACAAATATAATAGCAGGAATCATGTTATTAGGGGAATCAAATAGGGGGATTATGGACGATTTAACACTATTAATAGCTGGGATGTATATTTTCAGTGATATATTAGTGTTATACTTTTCATTTGTTAATATATCCTATTTTGACAAATTTGAAAAATTTAAGAAGTTGTGAATAAATGTACAAATGCAATCCATAAAAATATAAATAGAGCCATGATCATCATTATTGTACGTGGTCTTAATGTATTAGCTAATTTACTACGCATTTTCTTTACCTGTAGTGTATTCTTCTCTATTTCATCCTGTATATCTACCAACTTTTCCTTTAACCGTTCTTCCATCATCTCGCCATTTTCCATTATCTCCTCTAATGTCTTCTCTACATTCCCTAGCCTAGTTTCTATGCTTGTAAGTAAAACCTTATCGGTAGATTGTATTTGCATTTAATAATATTACAAATAAATATATACATACTATATTTTTAATACCTCTAGTAGAACATATTTTATATGCCAACCTATATTTGTTCTCTCTATGAAATTTTTTTCCACCGCATTAAATGAAAATTTAGTACGCTTGTATTGATTCTCCGAGATATTGCGCATTTCTTTCATGTTTTTTAACCCGTATAGTGTAGGAATAGTTTTACCCATTTTCCCGCCTTTTCTTCTATCGATTTTTACTAATTTATCCATTAGTTCTAATTCCAATTTGATAAGTTTATCGATGTCCTCTATCCAGAATGCAAACATAATCCATCTGGAATTTTCAAACAATGCTACATCACTCTTAGTCAAATATTTGGGACAATTCATAAATTCTATCCTCCAATTTACGGATTGCAATATTTCCATGTATGTCCACGGTACTCTCTGCCTAGGTCCCCACAATGTATAGTTTAAAATCACCGGAGTAGTTAATTGATATTGTGAATCAATATCTATATCACCATTTGTGTTTGTATACCCTATTGCATAGTATCTCCTATCCTTTAAATATACTATACCACAAGGTTTAAGTTGTGAATCTTCAATGCTAACAGTTGGTTCCTCTTGTACCACTTTATACGTTTTAATTTCTGTATCGTATACATTTCTGAAAATTCTTCTCACTTCATTAATAGTTGGGGTACAAATATATTTTACTATATCCTTAGGATTTTGTTTCCTAAATGGTTTTGTTACCATACGATGTGATTGCATATTTATTATTATATATGGACAATCTGATAGATATACTATATTTAAATAAAGACCTCTATAATCGTACTTTGTCCCCATGCAAAATAAGAGCAGCACATAATAGGATACGACCTTATATACTAAGACTACAGGCATGTTATCAGGTGCGTAAAAAATTTGTAGATAGACTGAAGCGGGATGTATTATATAGGCAGCGTTATTTGTTCATACACAACACGGAAAGTAATCCTACGCACTTATGTTGGAGGAAGATGCCCCCTGTAAATATATCTGTACATAGAGATTTAGAAACCATACAGCAGTTGATAAGAGAGGAAATAAATGTAATAAATGCAGCATTAGAGGGGTTTAGACCAGAACAATATATGTGGTTATTAAAACACGTGGCTATTGATAAAGATACTATTAGAATTTTAAATTAAGTGGTTTCACTGCTTTCTTTGGGTTCACTGCTTTTTTATTTACTTTTTTCGCTGCTTTCTTTGGTTCCACATCTTTTTTCGCTGCTTTCTTTCCAAAAAAATAGTTCCAGACTGTTACCCCAAATGATTTATCGTGTGCTGCTTTTTTCTTCGTTTTCTTCGTTAGATAAGCATCAATCGCATCAAGTACTGCTTTTTTAGTTTTGAATCTTTTTTTCACTGCTTGCTTTCCTTCTTTTTCCCATTGTACTTCCCATGTATATACAATTGCTTCTTCTTTTGTAGCGTGTTGGGTGTCGTTATGCTTATTAATTTCTTGTTTTATCAGTTTTGCATTTATATATATTTGATAATTGGATTGTTCATATAACAATATTCTAATTGCAGAAAGTTGTTGTCTTTCTTCTAAACTTCGTTTTTGATAGACTGCTGGTTTAGCATAAATTAATTGTTTTGTCTCTTCTTTTGTCAACACATCACTCATTTGATAGGATAACATAATACATAAATAGTTTTAAAATTTTAATTTAGAATTTTAAATTAACATTATACTCTTCGTATTCGTCTTCCGAACTATAATCATCAGAATCATATTCGTATTCAGTCCATTCTTCTATTTCCGAATCATTAAATGTCTCGTACTCCGGATCACTCATGTCTTCATATAACTTCTTCGGACCTAATACCTTAGCTTGATTGGGTGTTGGTACTATACCTCTTTTTCTATTTAATTTACCTAATCGACGTAGATTTTTCGTCCATGTATTATGAATTTTAATAAATGCTTTTCTTTGTTTACCTAATTTGGTAGTGTACTTCTTTATT
>Ga0209503_10000958_pt1 | contig 15722 bp, 18 predicted proteins | sample SouAtlMetagenome_2_FD_187448 | JGI IMG/M metagenome (GOLD analysis project Ga0209503, IMG submission 187448) | Marine eukaryotic phytoplankton communities from Atlantic Ocean - South Atlantic ANT15 Metagenome (SPAdes) (version 2) | ecosystem: Environmental > Aquatic > Marine > Oceanic | place... | reverse complement strand
AAACAGCCAGAGTTAATTGGGTACGGTATAAGCGAAGAGTTTTTGAGATTTATAATCGAAGAAGATTTTCTTCCACAACTGGAAAAATATTGCAATAAATCTTAGATTTATTGCAATATCCTTTTGCAAACCAAAATTATTTTATCTTTCACCTTCATCATAAAATACACCCATTTTAAGGCCAGAATTTAAATAAATCCAGTATATTACCTAAACTTGATTTATTTTCATTATAGAGCATTTTAGAGGCCTCTCAGAAAATATTTGATTTAATATTAATTCAATCAAAATATTCAATGAATTCCTACTCCCAAGAAGTGTCGTTTTAGGGTAAACCCTAAAACGACACTTAGTTGGTTAGGAATTAATCGAATATTTTTATGGAGGGGTTCTAATATTTTAATATGCTCTGAGAGGCCAAAATAAAACCCGTGAAAGGTGGTTGATAGCTTTAGTGGGGTGGTATAATTGGCGTAAAGATTAAAAATAAAATAATTAAGAAGAGTGAGATAATCTCTCACTCTTAATCTATATGGAACTTATCGATTTGATCAAATATATCGTTGAAATACACCTCTCCTTCCAATTCGATTGACTTCTTAGAATTAGAAAATTTGGAATCAATTAGGACTGCTGAACCAAGAGGACCACCCTTTACACCCTTAAAGATTGGCTTCAGAAAATGGCATAATTCAAAAACAGCGTTATCGAAACCATTTTTCAAAAATTTACATTCGTTAAAAATTGTTTCTGCAACATCAACCTCGCTTAAGTTACAATTGATGAATCGACAATTATTAAACACACAATTATCAAACTCCGCTGCCCGAAGAATTGTATTTTCGAAAATACATTTTTCAAAACAGTTTGATTCAAAATTAACATTGATAAATTCTATATTGACCAAATCTGAGTTCTTAAAAGTGGAAGAATCTAAAGTTAGACCAACGATTAGCTCACTCGGGAACTTGATTGTTTCATTAGATAATTTTTTTTCAAACACTTGGATATTAGTTGTAGATAAAAGACCAGAACGATAACTATCAATTATGTTTTGCAGTGTTTCACTCATTTTATTAATTAATTATTATTTAAAAATATTATGTTCGTATTATTTTGCGACCCTTTCAAAACGCTCGCTTCCATAAAAGCTTTCTCACTCTATGGTACATCAAAATTATCTACTACCCCTAAGATATTATTTGGCGATTCTGGAAGCGACGCGGCGGGATTAATATTTTCGAGCTCACTTGTTTTACTGGTATTTGACCAATAATTTTGTTGATATACAAGTTTCGCTCCAATTTGTCTCCCTTGTCTAGCAATACTTCCCTTTTGACCATTGGCGATTTTAATAGCTGATCCAACCGGATTTTTAACTTCTACATACGTTATATTTTCAAACTCTTCAAGTCCTTCCACAACAAAGTCAGGGCCTTTAATATTTTGACCATAATCTTCACGTCGGGCGTTTTCGTAGTGTCCTTCCATTTCTCCTTGAAGGATTGTGATAGCTTCTCGAGCAGTAGTACTTGTTAACTTACCATTTTCCGTTGCTAAAGCTTTAAAACGTTCAAGCGAGCATTCAAAATCAGTACAGCCAATTGCTAAGGCCCTTTTATTTACTTCATTTAAACATTGATGCACGTCTACTTGCTCATTTTTTACAAACCCAGACATTTGTGTTTGGGTTGGAACAACATTGGTTGATACTTGAGTTAGTTCTTCTCGACTGGATTGTGGATTCACTCTAGACATCATCAAAGACCCTCCCGGACGATCCGCATAACACGTTCTTCTCGGAAATAATAAATCAGAAGCTGGCGGATATCTGTGCTCACTCTCACTCGTTGGCGGTTGAAATGGATTTTTGATATAACTTTGTATAGCTTAAAAGTTTTAATATCAAGGTTTTTTGTTGATTATACAAAAATACAAAATCCTAGTAATATATATATATGTAAGATTCACTTTTTTGTGATATTTTATAATAATAGTGTAAATGATTAAAGCAAAAAATGTAAACAAAAATAGATCGAAATTATTTGGTATAGTGATTAATCCAAAATTTGATGAAATAATAGATTGGAAATCGATGTCAAATTTAGAAATGGAAAATAGATTGAAAGAATTAAAGTTTCCAGATCGATTTGTTATGACGGATATTTTAAATAAAATTCAATTACAAAATGTTAACAAAAATTATACTGGTATTAAAGATTTTATGGGGCAGTTGGAAACTGGAACAGAAACTTCAATACCACATTATCAATTAGCTATAAAGGCTAATTCTTTGTGTACTGAGAAAAAAGTATTAGAAGCTCTTGAGAAAGAAATAGAAGGTCATATAAATATACAAATACAATTTAATCTAGATGATATGAAAAATTACTGTTCAAAAGAAACTAATTTTATTTCGGAACAATATTCGGGTAAGATTTATAAACATCAGTGAAGAATAGATTTTTTAGAAAGAAAACCACAATTAAAAGAAGTTTTAGATAATCCTTATATATGGCAAAAGTTTGTAAGGAGAGAATTATTAGATAATCTACCTGATGATCGAACAGTGGATTGGATCATTGATCCAGTTGGTAAGACTGGAAAATCATCCTTTGCGCGAGCTTATGTATCTGAAATTCCGACAGATGGTATTTTAATGAAGATAGATAATTTAGATAGAATGGAATTAACTCTTATAAAGAAAATTGAGAATTATTGAATGAAATATTATAAAGATCCAAAAGTAATATTTTTTGATTTCCCACGAGCTTCAGATCCAAGTAAAATTATATCAGTAAGAGCTTTGATGGAAGATGCAAAATCAGGTCATTTAGAAACAACTTTTGGGGGTAAGCATAAAGAAATAGAAATATCAGATTTCCATATAGTTGTATTATCAAATAATGGGCCAGATTTATCTGTTTTAAGTGTTGATCGATGGAAATTATGAAGGTGAACAGTATGAAAATATAATTTGGCCATGTAAAATTAGTCCATATTTGAAAAAAGTATCTCGTAAAGTTTGGAATATAACATGGACGGTATGTGTCAAAAATTTAAATTTAGAAGAATTAAATGTTTTGAAACAATATAAATCAATAAATCTTGATGAATCATGGTTAATGAAAGAAGGAGGAAATTTTTAAAAATGTTTCAGAAGCTCGCGGAAGAAATGGAGGATGCGTTTATTTTTGAGAAAAAGATGGAAAAATTGAAATTCTAGCAAAATCTAATAAAGACAACCAAAATAAAATGATAGGTATTTTACAAAAAATGGGTTACTAATTATAAAAAATCTTAGCTAAGGAGTGATTTAGATGTTGATTAAAAGCATTAGCTTTCCACCTTATTTAGAAGATATTACGGATATTAAAAATAGTAATATAGTAATATCGATGTTTTTATCGAATTAAAAGATGCTTATACATATACTGTGGTTGTAGCAACAGCGAAAAATATAAAATCTTTAATGGATAAGGAGAGAATGAACTACTTTGAACCAGGTTATCCATTTATCATTGTTAAAAAATTACCTAAAGAGATTATTTATGAAGCTATTCAAGCATATGCATCAGACGAGGCATATTGGTTAAAACTATATCATTTCGCAGGAAAAGTTAATACAGCTGTCTTTAATCAGTTACAAGCCGAACATAGAACGTATGGACTACCTAAAAGAATTGAACGAATTAGATAATTCCTAGATTTTAACATAATTTAGGAATTCATTTTTATTTCTAAAGAAAATTATCTTATCTTTCACCTTTACCATATATACACTACCTATAACCTAAACCCAATTTATTTTCACTCTAGACCCCTTAATATGTCGTTAAGAGTATATTTTATTGTCTATTACCTTGATTCATTGAAATGGAAATATTTCGTTAATTTCTACTCCTAATATTGTAAAAATAGGTTAAATCCTAAACTTCAATCATTATTTTGTAAATTATTTGCGTTTTTAAAAGTTTTATTTTGCAATTAATACAGAAAAACAAGAAACTGAATTAAAAGCGACTCACAATTTCTGTGGTGTAGAGGTTTTCTTTCGTGGTAAAGTAAACAATAATCTTGATCATATAAATCAAGGTAGGCTAGTTTATTGTTTGAATGACATATAGTAAATGCTTCCCAATGATCCAAAAATAAATAATTTGAAAATTTATTTATGTCCTTATTTGTAAAAATAACCCGTATCATAGGTTTTAAGAAGGCCTTATTAAAGCTACTGTAAATACATAAAAATCTTCTTCAATAAATTAATATGTGTGGTTAAATCAAATCCTAAATGTAATTTCAATTCAAGTGGTATACATGAGTTGAATCATTTTATAATATTTCTAAACCTAATTAAAGGTTTAGAAATTTTTAGAAATTAGCAAATTAACCGTTAACAGAAGGAGCTGTTAAAGCAACTGGTAATACGTCACCTGAAGCTAAATCTAATGGGAAGTTATGAGCATTACGTTCGTGCATTACTTCCATACCTAAATCAGCACGGTTGATAATATCAGCCCACGTGTTGATAACACGACCTTGAGAATCAACAACTGATTGGTTGAAGTTGAAACCGTTTAAGTTGAACGCCATTGTACTAACACCCATAGCAGTTAACCAGATACCTAAAACTGGCCATAAAGCTAAGAAGAAGTGTAAAGCACGAGAATTATTGAATGAAGCGTATTGGAAGATTAAACGACCAAAGTAACCATGTGCTGCAACGATGTTGTAAGTTTCTTCTTCTTGACCGAATTTGTAACCAGCGTTAGTTGATTCGTTTTCAGTTGTTTCACGAATTAAAGAAGAAGTTACTAATGAACCATGCATAGCAGAGAATAATGAACCACCGAATACACCAGCAACACCAGCCATATGGAATGGGTGCATTAAAATATTGTGCTCAGCTTGGAACACTAACATGAAGTTAAATGTACCAGAAATACCTAAAGGCATACCATCAGAGAATGAACCTTGACCAATTGGGTATACTAAAAATACTGCACTAGCTGCAGCTACTGGAGCAGAGAATGCTACAAAAATCCAAGGACGCATACCTAAACGGTATGATAATTCCCATTCACGACCCATGTAAGATGCTACACCAGTTAAGAAGTGTAATACAACTAATTGGTAAGGGCCACCATTGTATAACCATTCATCGATAGAAGCTGCTTCCCAGATTGGGTAGAAATGCATACCGATAGCGTTAGAACTAGGGATAACCGCACCAGAAATGATGTTGTTACCGTATAATAAAGAACCTGCTACTGGTTCACGAATACCATCAATATCAACTGGAGGAGCTGCGATGAATGCGATAATGTAACAAGAAGTAGCTGTTAATAATGTAGGGAACATTAAACAACCAAACCAACCGATATATAAACGGTTTTCTGTGCTAGTAATCCAAGCAGAAAAACGTTCCCATACTGAAACGCTTTCACGTCTTTCTAAAGTTGCTGTCATAAATAAATTTTAATATTATAATTCTTCCCAAGTATTTAACTTGTTATTATTAATTATAAAACAGAATTTGAATATTTATCACCCTAGTTAATTTTTATTTTACAAATTTTAGAAATTCTAATTCAAAATCAAACACTGCTCGGTTTGTATTTCCGCCAATAAAAATTTGTCCATTTTTATAAACCATCCAAATTTGAGAATAAGTGACGTAACTAATTAAACTACTTATCATTAAAAATAAAAATCCAGAATAAATTAATGGGATACCGGGATCTGTTTTAACTTGTAATCCAGTTGAACTTATAGTATCTAAAAAAGTAATTGGTTGTAAAAAACTTATACTTTCATTTGTTTCTAAATTTCCTAAAAACTCTCCCGAATTATTATAAATAGAACAATAACCTTCTAAGTTCGAAATTAGAGCAATAATACCTTCTTGGGGATTTTCTTTATTTCCAATCCAGGTCAACCAAACTTTTTCTTGATTTCCAAACATATTTATTAATGGATACTCAATAATAGAATTTGTTGGAAGTTGAAATCGTAAACCAATCAAATTCCAATCTGTTTGATAATAATAAATACCTTTAAATGTTAAAGGATAATTTACAGAAATTGTTTTTCGTTTTATTTCATTTCCTTGTTGATTTAAAATAGACAAATCTGAATAAAATTGTGAAATTGTTTTCGTTTTTGTATAAGTAATCCAAAAATCATTTATTCGTGCAGATGTCTTTGGAATAAATGTGGAAGGGCCAAGACTTAAAATATTTTGGGTATAAAAACTTTCAGTTTTTGGTATAATCTCTTCAGCTTTAAATCCAAATAATGCTCCTACAATTGTTCCAAGTAAAATTAAAATCATACTAAAATGAACTATAATAGGTGCGATTCGTCCAATTAATCCTTTATAACAATATAGCATATTTCGTTGTTGAAATATTGAATATTGTTTTCGTTTAATTCTTGTTAAAATTTTATTAAAATAGACATTATTTAAAATTGTTGAAATTTTTAGTCTATAAAATGGATTAGGGGTACGAAAAAATTGACAACGTCGAGCTACTTTTACTGATGGTAATTGTTGTAGAAAACTACATATTATTAAACTACATCCAAATAGAAAAATTAAGAATAAAAACCACCACGTTTTATATACATGGTCAAATCCAAGAAAAAGAATTTGATCCCAAGATAAAACTCCAAATATTGGTTTAGTTAATGGATAATTATTTTTATATATTTCAATAGATTGATCTTGTTCAATAACTGTACCAATTATACTACAAAAACTAATTAGTAAGAGAATAAAGATTGCAAATCGTAAGTCTGCTAATAATCGAAGAAATTTTTGTTTCATTAAAAAATTTTGTTAAATATATATATTTTTTGACGAAGCTAATCTTATTTGACCTGATGACGCCCATTTTTGGAGTTTTAACATTTGGTTATTATCTAAGTTAGCTAAAGGAATCAATTCTCGAAGTGCACGACAAATATCCTCTGTCATAAATTCTCGTTTTTCATAAAAAGCATGATACATTCCTTCAATAATACTCTGTCGAATTTCTGCACCGGAAAAAGATTCTGATAATCGTCCTAATTTTGAATAATCAAAAGATTTCCAGTTATTCGGTCGTAATTCTTTTAAATGAATTTTAAAAATTTCTTCACGTTCTTCTTTTTTAGGTAAATCTAAGAAAAAAATTTCGTCGAACCTTCCTTTTCGAATAATTTCTAATGGTAATAAATCAATGTTATTTGCTGTTGAAATGACAAAAACAGGTTTTGTCTTTTCTGATAACCAACTAATAAAAGTTGCTAAAACACGGTTACTAGTCCCACTATCTCCTTTACTTTCTGTATTTGTAAAAGCTTTATCAATTTCATCAATCCATAAAATACAAGGTGAAATTGTTTCTGCGACTTTAATTGTTTGACGAAGTCTCGACTCGGATTCTCCAACTATACCAGCAAATAACTTCCCAACATCTAATTTTAATAATGGTAATTGCCAGTCATTTGCAATGGCTTTTGCTGTTAGTGATTTGCCAGTTCCTTGGATTCCAATTAATAATAATCCACGTGGGGTTGGTAAACCATAATTATAAGCTTGAATACTAAAAGCTGTTTTTCGTTTATTTAACCATTCTTTTAAATTAGTTAATCCACCTAAATTTGTAATTTTTTCATTAACAGAACAATATTCTAAAATTTCTGTTTGACTTATTATTTGTTTTTTTTCATTTAATAAAATTGGAATACTATTTTTATCAATTGTTTTGTAAGTTGCAATAACTTTTGATAGAACACGTCGAATTCGTTCTAATGATAAACCTTGACAAGTTTGGGTTAATGTTTCAAATAATTCAGGTTCTACATTAATGTTTAAAGAATTTATTAATCTTGTTAATTCATGATCAATTTCTTCTTTTGAAGGTAGCTGAAATTGTAATATTGTAATTAAATCTTGTAATTCATTAGGAATCGTTAAATCCGAACCAATTATAATAATTGTCTTAGGTTGAAGTTTTAAGATACGACTTATATTTCTTAACTTTCTTGAGATTGAAAGATCGCTTAAAAATCGATTAAAATCTTTTAATAAAAATAAAGCCGGTGTTTCTGCATTTAATCGCTCCACTAATTCTAGTGCTTGAAGTGGATTTCGTTTAGCAAACCCTTGATTATTTGGATTATTACTATAACCATCAACGAAATCCCAACTATAGATACTCCGATTAAGATTTGTTTTAATATTTTTACGAATTATATATTCAACTCGATCCTCTTCAATTGTATTAATATAAATGATCGGATAGCGAGCCTTTAAAAAAAGTGCTAATTCATTAGTAAATTTCATAATATAATGGATCAAAAAGTGTGATACTAATCTATTATTATAATAATTTTAAATAAAAAATTCTCGATTATTAGAGTCCTTTATTTTAAAGACTCTAATAATAAAAAAAATTTTAACGACGGAGTGCTAAATTTTTTCGACCTTTTTTACGACGATTTTTCAATGTTTTTCGACCTTGAGGTGTCGACATTCTAGCTCGAAATCCTGATAATTTTAAAATAGAATAACGACTTTTATTTGATAATGTGTGTTTTGACATAAAATAGTTAGATTAAAAATAATTTTATAAAATAGATGATCTTAGTAAGTCATAAATAACTAAATGCCGTAGAAATTCTTTACGAGTTTCAAACATATAAAATGCATCTTGTTTATATTCGTATAATGGATTCCTTTGTCCATAACCTCTCCAACCAACTGCTTCGCGTAATAATGTCATTTTTTGTAAATGTTCACGCCAGATCCGATCAATATTGATTAAAATAATACTTCGTTCTAGATTTTCACAAATTCCATCTCCATAGACTCCTAATTCATTAATTTTTATTTGATAACTTAACCAAAATTCATTAAATAAATAAATTTTTAATTCTACTAAATCAAACTGTTCAATTAAGAATTTTGCATTTTGAAGATATTTTATAGATAAATTATAGCCTAGAAAATTTTCGAATAATTGAAGGATTTGTAAGTTAGAGGATTTTTCACTTTGTAATTCATGAAGAATATCTGTAATAATTTGTTCACCATAAGCCATTATATTTTTTTTTATAGAGACGCTTCTTAAAATAGCTTGTCTTTCAAAATAAACAATGTTACGTTGTTTATTCAAAATATCATCATAGTCAAATAAATTCTTACGTTGTTGATAAGCTCTCTCTTCTACACGTTGCTGTGCAGAATCTAAGCTTTGAGTCAAAAAGGAAGATTCTAGTGAGACATCATCAGTCATTTGCGTCTGTAAAAATGTTTGAATTTTCGGTCCACCAAATAACCTTAATAATTTATCATCTAAACTTAAGAAAAATCTTGAAGTACCAGGATCCCCTTGTCGTCCACATCGCCCGCGTAGTTGATTATCTACGCGTCGAGATTCATTTTTTTCTGTTCCAATAATATAAAGCCCACCTAAATTTTTTATAATTTTATTTTCTTGTCTTTGATGTTTTTCATAATACAAATTTAATTCATTTATTAAAAATTTAATAGAAGATTTATAAAAAACAGGTGTAAACGTTAGACTATTATTTTCGCGCAAAAGACGTAAAATATCAATGTCAGATAATTTTAAGAAATTCTTATCAGTTAATAATGAAGATAAAACACTTAAAAATTTTTGTGAATTACCATAAAATTTCATTTTTAATGTCGATTTAAATCTATCTTTTTTTTTTAATAAAGTATAATTTCTAGATAATGTTAAAATATCGTATAATTCTTTTTGAATTTGAAAATCGATATTTCCGCCTAAAATAATGTCTGTACCGCGTCCAGCCATATTTGTTGCAATTGTTATTGTATTTTTTTTACCAGCTTGAGCTACAACCTCAGATTCACGTCTGACATTTTCTGGTTTCGCATTTAAAAGTTGGTATGATAATTTATACTCTTGAAGTAATTGAGCTAACATTTCTGATTTTTCAACTGTTGTAGTTCCAATTAAAATTGGTTGACCAGTGGATGAAATTTTATTACATGTTTGCGCAATACCATTCCATTTTGAAAATTGATCTTTATAAATTACATCAGTTAAATCTTTTCTAATGTTTGGTTTCGCAGTTGGAATTTCTTCAACAGCTAGATTATAAATTTTTTCAAATTCAATTTCAGCTGTTTTACCTGTCCCAGTCATACCTGATAATTTAGGATATAGTAAGAAGAAATTTTGATAAGTGATTGCTGCTACAGTTTCTGTATTTTTCCGAATAGGTACGTTTTCTTTTGCTTCAACAGCTTGATGCAAACCATCACTCCATCTTCTATCTGCCATAATACGTCCTGTAAATTCATCAACAATGATAATTCGATTATTTTGAACAATATAATGAATATTGTTAAAAAATAGGGTATTTGCTTTAAGCGCATTAATTACATAAGGGATCCAAGGATCACTTGGGTTATATAAATCTGGAACTCGCAAAATTTTTTCGATTTGCTGACTACCACTATCTGTTAAAATAATATTTTTATTTTTTTCATCTACTTTATAATGAAGATTAAGTTCAAGATAATCCGTTATTTCAGAAGCAATAATATATTTATCTGTTGGTGTATCAATATTATTAGAAATTATTAACGGTGTTTGAGCTTCATCAATTAAGATGGAATCTACTTCATCAATAATACAATAATTAAAAGGTCGTAATACGACATCGTTTAAATTTAAAGCCATATTATCACGTAAAAAATCAAATGTGACTTCATAATTAGTTACATATGTAATATCAGATTTATAATTTTTTTTACGCTCATATGATGTCATTTCATCTTTAATTAAGCCAGTACTAAAGCCTAAAAATCGATAAATTTGACCCATTGAAATTTGATCACGATTTGCTAGATATTCATTCACCGTAATAATATGAATACCTTTTTTTGTCAATGCATTTAAGCAAGCAGGTAGAGTAGCTACAAGAGTTTTTCCTTCACCTGTTTTCATTTCTGCAATTTTTTGATCATTTAAAACAAGTCCTCCAATTAGTTGAACATCAAAGTGTCTTAACCCTAATGTTCTGAAACTTGCTTCTCTTGTTAGAGCAAATGATTCGACAAGTACAGAATTTAAATTACTATTTTCTCTATATTGTTTTTGGAGTTTAATAGTTCTACTACGTAATTCAATATCACTTAATATTTGAAAGTTATCTTCAAAGCTATTAATTTCATTGATTAAACTTTGATAATTATTTATAAAAGAATTAGTCTTCAATAAATTTTTTTGCATGGGAAATTTTTTTAATCGTTTTTATGCAATAACATTAATACGTTTTTGATTCCCGTCTTTATACTCAAATTGAATCGTTCCATCTATTAATGCAAATAAAGTAAAATCTTTTCCACAACCAACATTTAGACCGGGTTTAAACTTCATACCACGCTGACGAATTAAAATATTTCCTGCTCTTACGGCTTCTCCACCAAATTTTTTCACACCTAAACGTTTTGCATTTGAATCGCGACCATTTTTGGTACTTCCAGCTCCTTTTTTATGTGCCATAAGTTAACTCCTAAAAATTAATAATCAATTAATAACGATATCTTCAATAAAAACTCTAGTCAATTCTTGTCTATGTCCAGCTTTTTTTCGAGTTTTTTTTTTTGGACGCATCTTATAAACAATGGTTTTTTTACCACGTAAATGTTCTAAAATTTTTGCTTTAATCTTAATACTTTCTAAATATGGTTTTCCAATTAAAACATTTCCTTCATTATTTACTAATAAAACACGATTTAAAGTAATTTGTTTACCTAATTCGGTTGGAATGCGATTAAAATCATAATATTTTCCTGTTTCAATCCAAAATTGCCTTCCACTTATTTCGATAATTGCATATTTCATAATTTAAAATAACCTGAATATATTTTAATTTAGCATACTAAAAGATTTTTACTACCGTCAACTCTTTTAGAAATATATTTTAATTTTCTATTCTAGTTTTTAATCGATGTAATTCTTTGTAAAAAAATTCAAATGCTTTAGATTTATAACATTCAGGATTACTAATAATTGATAATTTTCGCTTGATTTCAATGTTTTCAATTTTAATAACGCCAATTGTTTTAATCTTAAGTTCTTTTTCAATTGCAGAAGAGGATAAGAATGCCGCTCCTAACCCTAAACTAACAGCAGTTTTAATACCTTCAATTGAATTTAATTGTAAAATTGTCTTTAATTGTTGAGTTTCAATTTGATTCTGAATTAAGATTTTATCAATAAATTTTTTTATGGTTGAATTTGAATTCAAAGTTATAAAGTCTAAACAATACAGATCTTCTTTTTGGATCTTTGTTTTCCGTGCAAATGGATGTGATTTTGAGATAATTAAACTTAGTTCATCATAAACAAAAGGTTCAATAGTCAGGTATTTCTTCAAATCATCTGATATTTCACCACCAACTAAAGCAATGTCAATTTCTCGATTAATAATTTTCTTTGCAATGATTCGAGTCGAATTTACTTGAACATTTAAATCAATTTGAGGATAATTTTGTGCAAATAGAGCCAATATACGTGGCATTAGATAAGTTCCAATTGTTTGACTTGCCCCAACACGTAAATTACCCCGATCACCATTTTTTAAATCCGTTATAGCTCGACAACTTTCTTCACACAAGGCTAAAATTCGATTAGAATATTGTAACAAAACTTTACCACTTTCAGTTAAAGAAACTTTATTTCGTTCTCTATTAATTAATAAAGTATTAAGATTTTTTTCCAATATTTTAATTTGTTTACTAAGTGAAGGTTGAGAAAGATATAGCACTGCTGCAGCTTTAGTAAAATTTTTTTCAGTTGCAATGGCTTTTAAAATTCGAAGTTGGTGTAAAGTAAAAGGAAGCATAAGTTTTTTAAAAAAGATTTTAATTTAAAAAGCAAACAAACAATTGTATAAAATGAATACGGGTGGAGAGACTTGAACTCTCACAACTAAAGTTACTAGAGTCTAAAACTAGCGCGTCTACCAATTCCGCCACACCCGTAAAGATTCAGAATTAATATTAATTTTGTGAATAAATCTTTAAATTATTTTAAAGGTTTATTCATTTTCATCAATATATAAACTATAAACAAAACTTGTTGATTTACCACTTAACATTGATTTAGCTAAGGATAAAGATTTTTGAGCTGCTCTATAACCCTTTTTTTTCCAATTTGCTTTTCTAGCATTTTTTTTAGCTTTCGATGTTCGTTTTTTAGGTACAGCCATTAATTTTGATTTCTTTAAATATATTTAAGTTAACAATATCGTAAATTTAGTAAAATGTCAAATAAATTCTAGTGAAAAATTCTTTTTTTAAAATTAAAATATGGATATTGGAAGTTTTATATATTCTCATATTTTGAGAAAACCTCGAAATATGAGAATAGAATTTCTTAATAAGCTAAACCTAAACTTCTTGTTGTTTCTGCACCTAAATATACACGTACGCTTAAAAAATCTGTTGGACAAGCAGTTTCACACCGTTTACAACCAACACAATCTTCTACACGAGGTGATGAAGCAATTTGACCTGATTTACAACCATCCCATGGAACCATTTCTAAAACATCTGTCGGACATGCACGTACACATTGAGTACAGCCAATGCATGTATCATAAATTTTAACAGTATGAGACATAATTTTTTATAATTTTAATATTTATTATAGTATATTTTGATAAAAATAGAGTTATTTATCAAAACCAAAGTTTTCTATTTTTTTTTTAATTTACGTTTTAGATTTTAACGTGATAAACGTTGAACTTGTTGAATAGCTAAACGACCAATATTATATAATGCCCATGATGCTGCAATTAATAATGGTGCAGCTACTACAATTAAACGAGTATCCATAACTTATAATCCTTTTTGTGTATAAATATGTAGATTTAAGGAATAATATTTTTAGAACATATTATTATATATTATATTATATGTGAAAATTTTAATTTATAAATATTCTATCTAGTTGAATTTAACTTACTTATTACAGTAAAAATTGAAATATAATAACAATTTTTTATATTATTTTAGTTTTTATTATTTTTCTATTAAAACTTGTATATAGTTTACCATTATTTTTTAACTCATCATAGTTATTAATTCATCTTACTAAAGTATATTTAAAGAATTTATATGAATCGATCATTAATCCAAAATATTGATATTTTAATATATTTATAAATATATTTTTACCTCTATTATAATATAAATCATATAATGAAGTGTTGATTTGACTGTGAACTGTTATATATTTCAAAAATTCGTATTAACAATTATAGATTTATATTTACTTTACAACTATGATTTTTTGGATTTTGAAAAATCATCTACTAATTCTATTAATATAATTATTAATGTTACATTAGAGATTGAATATTTGTAAATGGATTTTTACAAATTTGATATAAGTTTTTTTGTATTATCTCTAAATATTTTATTATTTAGCAAATAATAAATTTACTAACAAAAGATTAGAAAGCTTATCTTTTTTTTCTTGCTAAAATATTAAGATACATAGTATCTGAATTTCATTAATAAAAGTTGCACATTAATTCTTATCTCTCAATTAGGTTATTATTTAATTATATTTAAGAATTTTAAAATAATATTTTCAAACTTAGGATTTTAGAATTCGTGTAAACCAAAAAAGTAGATTAACCATTTGAAATTAGAATATTTTTAAAGGAAAAAACTTATTAAAAAAATATCATATTATAATATAATATTAAATAAATTATATAAAAACTGCTTAGTAAATTATGAATTGGAATGAAATTCAAAATTTTTTGTCAAATATCGTTTTTGGTCTTTTATTACTTGCAATGATAAATTATTGGATTAATTTATCTTTATTTAGTAAAAAATCATTGTTATCTAAGTTTGGAAGAGCTAATACTATTCTCGCAAATGTCTTATTATTTTTTATTCTTTGTTCACGATGGATTGTTGCCGGATATTTTCCGTTAAGTAATTTATATGAATCTTTACTATTCTTAACTTGGACATTATTGACAGTTTATTTATATATAGAAATAAAAACAAATAGTCGATTAATTGGTGCAATTTTAATACCAGTGACTTTATTAATTAATGGGTTCGCAAATTTAACTCTTTCTCCCGAAATGCAAAAATCTAGTCCATTAGTTCCAGCTCTACAATCAAATTGGTTAATGCTTCATGTTAGTATGATGTTGTTAAGTTATGGAACATTAATAATGGGTTCATTATTATCTATTTTATTTTTAGTTATTTCAAAAAATAAAGAAATTGATTTGCAACTAGCTGAAAATTCATCTCTACCCTTATATAATGTTATGTTAGAATATTATGAAACAAAGTTTATTTCTTCAACAACTAGTATTCCTGAACTTGGAAAATTGAAATTACTACAAAGTTTAGATAATTGGAGTTATCGAATTATTGGATTAGGCTTCCCATTTTTAACAATTGGCATTATATCAGGAGGTGTTTGGGCAAACGAAGCTTGGGGATCATATTGGAGTTGGGATCCGAAAGAAACTTGGGCTTTAATAACTTGGTTGGTGTTTGCTACCTACTTGCATGCTCGAATTACAAAAGGGTGGGAAGGAAATCGAACAGCAATTCTCGGTGGATTAGGCTTTTTTGTAATTTGGATTTGTTATTTAGGGGTGAATTTTTTAGGGAAAGGGCTTCACAGCTA
>Ga0209503_10000952_pt1 | contig 15780 bp, 21 predicted proteins | sample SouAtlMetagenome_2_FD_187448 | JGI IMG/M metagenome (GOLD analysis project Ga0209503, IMG submission 187448) | Marine eukaryotic phytoplankton communities from Atlantic Ocean - South Atlantic ANT15 Metagenome (SPAdes) (version 2) | ecosystem: Environmental > Aquatic > Marine > Oceanic | place... | reverse complement strand
TCTTGATCAGGATGAAGAATACGAAGACGACCTAGAAGATGGTGCGGAAGAATATACTTCAGATACTGATGAAGAGGAAACAGAAGTAGAAGATTAATTTGTTATAAATAAGTGTAACATAATTATCACAGGTATAAGATAAATGAAACTTATTACGGAATATAACGAAAGCGATGTTCAATGCATCGTGGAGAAAAAAGAGGACGGCTCGAAGAAATATCTCATCGAGGGTGTTTTTGCTATGGCCGAATCAAAGAACCGTAATGGACGAATTTATCCTAAAGCTATATTAGAAAAAGCAGTTGACAAATATGTCACTGATCAAGTTAAAACTAAACGAGCTGTTGGAGAGCTTAACCATCCGGAAGGCCCAACAGTTAATTTAGATAAGGTATCCCATCTAATTACCGATCTCAACTTTGAAGGTAATAATGTGATGGGTAAGGCACAAGTACTGGATACTCCTATGGGACAGATCGTAAAAGGTTTGCTTGAGGGCGGTGTTCAATTAGGCGTGTCAACTCGTGGTATGGGAAGTCTTGAGCAACGTAATGGTACAGCGGTCGTCAAAGACGACTTTATTCTTAATACGGTTGATATCGTACAAGATCCATCCGCACCGAATGCATTCGTTAATGGAATTATGGAAGGTGTAGACTGGGTATGGAATAACGGCATTATTGAAGCCAGGGCAATTGAAGAAATGGAGACTGAAATTAAACAAGCTCCACGTACTGATCTCTATGAGACACAGGTCCGTGAGTATAAGAATTTCCTCTCGTTACTCAAACAAAAGAGCATGTAAGGAGAATAGCATGTCTGATCTAGAAAATCAGGTCACAGAAGCAGATCTCCATGACGAGGACGTTGTGGAAGAAGCTCACGACCCAAAAAATGCGGAAGACGCATCTGTTGCATCTGTAAAGGGCGCGGCTGGTAAAACTACTAAAGCACCAGATCCAGCACCTAAGCAGGGTACACATATGCCGATGCCGAAAACAAAAGCAGGTATGTTGCAAGCAATGTATGCCTCAGCTGCAAAAATGAATAAAACTCAATTGACAGCAGCTTATGGTAACATGATGATGAAAAATGAGGGCCTAGAAGTAGAAGATGAAGCAATGGTGGAATCACCAGAAGTTGCATATGACTACCAAGGTGAACTCGATGCATTAGTTGAATCTGAAGCAACTCTATCAGAAGAGTTCAAAGAGAAAACTACTATCATCTTTGAATCAGCAATGAAAGCAAAATTAGCAGAAGAAATCGAAACACTCGAAGAAAACTATGCTAACGAGCTTGCTGAGGAAATTGCAACAACAAAATCTGACCTCGTAGAAAAAGTAGATTCATACCTAAACTACGTAGTTGAGCAGTGGATGGAAGACAACAAGCTGGCAGTTCAAACTGGCTTACGTACTGAAATCGCTGAAACTTTCATGAACAAGCTAAAAGATGTATTCACAGAGTCTTACATCGAAGTGCCAGAAAGCAAAATCGACCTAGTCGACGAACTATCTGAGCAAGTCGAAGAACTCGAAGAAGCTCTTAACGCTCGTACTGAAGAAGCGCTAGAACAAGCCAAGGCAATTGAAGATTATACTCGTGCAGCTATTGTAGCTGAAGCGGCTAAAGATCTTCCTGATACACAAGCTGAGAAGCTTGCAGGTCTTGTCGAATCTATCGATTTCGACGACGAAGAAACTTTCGCTAAGAAAGTGGCTACCGTCAAAGAAGCACATTTTGCAGCGCCAGCTGTGGAATCAACCATTGCTGAAGAAACTGATGTTGATGCGGAAGCTGATACAACCGACGTCTCTGATACAATGGCGACATATTTGTCAGCAATCAGAAAACAATCTAAATAAGGGAGATCCAAGGAAATGGAATCTTATTCTAACTTGGTCGAAAAATGGGGCCCTGTTCTTAACGAAGAATCAGCTGGCTCTATTAAAGACAACCACAGAAAGCAAGTAACTGCTGCTCTGTTGGAAAATACTGAGAGAGCTCTTACTGAAGAGCGCGCTCAATTAAACGAAGCTTCACCAACAAACGCAACTGGCGCTTCAATCAATAACTGGGATCCAGTATTGATCAGCCTAGTACGTCGTGCTGCTCCTAACCTAATTGCTCACGATTTAGCATCTGTACAGCCTATGAACGGTCCAACAGGTCTTATCTTTGCAATGAAGTCAAAGTACACATCACAAGGTGGTACAGAGGCTATGTTCAACGAAGCTGATACTCAGTTCTCTGGTACTCAAGCAACTCCAGCAAATAACGTTGCTGATGGTACTGACGGTTCAGGTCTTGAAAGCTACGGTGGTGACTCGGCTATGCCTGGTCCTAACCATGGTTCTGGTATGGCAACAGACTCTGCTGAAGCTCTTGGATCATCAGGTTCAACAGATTTCGCAGAAATGGCATTCAGCATTGAGCGTCAAACTGTGACTGCAAAGTCACGTGCTCTAAAAGCTGAGTACTCATTAGAGTTGGCTCAGGATCTTAAAGCGATCCACGGTTTAGACGCTGAATCAGAATTGGCAAACATCTTGTCAACTGAGATTCTTGCTGAGATCAACCGCGAAATCATTCGTGTGATCAACGCTCATGCTAAGCCTGGTGCTCAATCAGCTCAGATCACTAAGAAAGGTATAATTAACCTTGATTCTGATGTTGATGGTCGTTGGTCTGCAGAGAAATTTAAAGGTCTCGGCATCCAAATCGATCGTGAAGCTAACCAAATTGCAAAAGATACTCGTAGAGGTAAAGGTAACGTGATGGTATGTTCATCTGATGTTGCTTCTGCTCTAGCTGCTACTGGCATGTTAGACTACTCACAAGTACTAGCTTCTAACACATTGAATGTAGACGATACAGGTAACACATTTGCTGGTACTTTGAATGGTCGCATGAAAGTGTACATCGACCCTTATGCAACAGTTGATTATATCACTGTCGGCTATAAAGGTGCAAACGCATACGACGCAGGTCTCTTCTACTGCCCATACGTACCATTAACAATGATGCGTGCAGTTGCTGAAGATACATTCCAGCCAAAAATTGGTTTCAAGACACGATACGGTCTTGCATCAAACCCATTTACACCTGGTTCTTCAAGCGGCCTAGGTACTGTTCGTCAGAACCAGTACTACAGAATTATGCGTGTGGATAATATCCTAAACACATAAGAATAGGGATAACCTATCTAACTAGGGCGCTTCGGCGCCCTTTTTTTTGTATAAATACATACATGATTAAACTAACAGAGAACGCAGAAGAATACTTAAAAAAGGTTGGCAACCCGCATGTTTCGCTAAATGTAAAAGGTGGAGGATGTTCAGGCTTTCAATACGAATGGGGTACAACAGATAAAGAACCTACTATAGGAAATCTATGGTTAGATCCTATGGCAGAGATGTTTGTATTTGGTTGTACTATAGATTACGTAGAAGAGCTTGGTGGATCTTATTTAAAGGTTGTAAACCCTAATGCGACTGCATCGTGCGGATGTGGTGAAAGCTTTGCCGTCTAGGAGATATAAATGGTTTATAATATAAATGAAAATTATTTAGAACCAACGGGATTTAAATTGGTCTTAGATAGAAAATTTTATCCTAAGACCGAATATTTTGTAACTAGTGTAAACCACCCTGAAGTTTCTTTACCGGGTGTTGAGGTTCCTTTTAAGTCTATAGCTACTCACCAACCAGGTGATAGGTTACAATTTGGTGAATTGGTATGTAATATAGTGCTAGATGAAAATTTAGTTAACTATAACGAAATGTATGATATACTAAAAGAAACAGTACAAGTAAATGAAATAAATAGACTTACAAGAGATGTTACACAAAAGCCGCTTGATATGGATTTAAAGCTATATACACTAAGCAGCAAAAATAACGCTAATAAAGAAATTACTTATTATGATTCTAGACTTACATCAATTGGAGGAATAGAATTAGAATCAACAAGAGCAGATATACAATATATTACTGTCGCACTTGCATTTGAATTTAACTACTTTGAAATTAAATAAATAGATCCATATAATGGAGTTATATTATGAATCTTGAATCTGTACTCGAGATGTGGAAAAAAGACTCTGAGATCCCTCAGTATAATCTTGACGAAACATCTAGACAAACACCAACACTACATGCAAAATATATGGAGTTTATGTCCATAGCCCGTCTTCAGTTAAAGAAAGCTGAGATGGCACAAAAGACTTTACTCAAAAAGAAGTGGCTATACTATAATGGCAAAATGACTCAAGAACAAATTGAGTTGGAAGGATGGGACTTTGATCCATTTGAAGGACTAAAGGTTCTCAAAGGTGAGATGGATTATTACTATGATGCTGATAGTGATATACAAAAATCCGAAGAAAAAATTACATACTATAAGACCTATATCGAGACACTTACTGAGATTATAAATGTATTAAAGTGGAGACATTCCACTATAAAAAATATTATTGATTGGAGAAGGTTCGAAGCGGGTGGATAAACTAGTTGTAAGTCAGAAGAATCATTCCGTAATGTCAGTACATACTGATATGGGAATAGCTAACGAACTGACAGACTTCTTTTCATTTTTTGTTCCAGGCTATAAGTATATGCCAGCATTTCGTAATAAGGTGTGGGACGGCAAAATAAGGTTGTATAATTCACAGGCACAAGAATTACCTAGTGGATTGTTTCCATATTTGCAGGAATTTTGTGGTCCACGTAATTATAAGGTAGAAGTGGAGCACGACAATTTTTATGGCCTGCCAGGTGCTACGGTCGACGTAGATCCCGCTGAGCTAAGTACCTTTATTAACGGATTGGTTTTATCTACAAAAGGCCAGAGAATTAATCCGCGTGGTTATCAAATAGAAGCAATTTGCGAAGGACTGCACAGAAAACGCTCCATATTATTAAGTCCTACTGGTTCTGGTAAATCTCTTATTATATACGTATTAATGAGATACTTACTAGAGAAGACAAACAAAAAATGTTTGATTATTGTACCTACAACTTCTCTTGTTCAACAGATGTATTCTGACTTCGAAGACTATGCTCATTATGATGAGAACTTTATAGTAGAAAATGAATGCCATAGAATCTATTCTGGTAAACCTAAGATGAATATGAAAGAAAGAATATTCATTTCTACTTGGCAATCTATTTACAAATTGCCGGGATCTTGGTTCGAACAGTTTAGTACAGTTTTTGGTGATGAGTGCCATGGCTTTAAATCTAAATCTCTGACATCTATAATGAATAAAAGTCGAGAGGCAGAATATAGATTTGGTACAACAGGTACATTAGATGGTACTCAAACTCATAGGCTCGTATTAGAAGGCCTTTTTGGAAAGGTATATAATGTTACAACCACTAAAAAACTACAAGAAGATGATACCCTAGCGCCATTAGAAATTAATGTATTATTGCTTAAATACCCTGAGCATGTAAGAAAGGCTTTTGGTAAAAAAGATTATCACGATGAATTAGATTATATTGTTACAAATGAAGCTAGGAATAAGTTTATAAATAATCTTGCATTAGATCAAAACGGTAATACTCTTATATTATTTCAATTTGTAGATAAACACGGAAAACCATTATACAATCTAATTAAATCTAATGCACACGAAAGACGAAAAGTTTTTTACGTATCAGGAGATGTTGAGACAACGGATAGAGAAGCAATTCGTAAAATAGTGGAGAAACAGAAGAATGCAATTATCGTCGCGTCACTGGGCACTTTTAGTACTGGGATCAATATTCGTAATTTACATAACATTATTTTTGCCTCTCCCTCAAAATCTCAAATTAAAGTCTTGCAATCAATTGGAAGAGGACTTAGGAAATCAGACGATTCTAGGACTACGAAGCTCTTTGACTTGGCGGACGATTTGCATTGGAGAGGACGTAAAAACTATACGCTAACACATAGCGCAGAACGAATTAGAATATACTCAAGAGAATCTTTTAACTATAAAATATACGAGATAGAGTTTAAAACATGACCGAAGAAGAAATAATTCAATTAAAATTATCGAGTGGTGAAGAAATATTATGTGAGATCATTCAATGGGATGATGATCACAATGCTACTATACTTGTTAAAAATGCATTTGAGATATATTTCCTACAATCTCCAACAGGAGCAATGAGACTATGTACTCTTCGACCTTTTATGGTTGGTCAAATAGAGGAAGGTTATAATATTGCATTGAATGGGGACTTAATTATTTCTCAAGCAAGTCCGTCACGAGAAATATTAAGTAATTATCGAGATACACTTGGTGAGTATTTAAAATTCAACGAGGGACCAACCGATGAAGAATTAAAAGAAATTGAGAAAGAAGAAATGGCAGAGAACGTATTACCATTTCCGCGGATTGATAAGAGTAAATTACACTAGGGTATACCACCCACCTCAAAAAGCCTCTATTAATTATACACCAGTTTTCAGGGTTTGTACACCCCTAAAACGCATTTTTTTTATATTTTTTTTAAAAAAATTAGTGTACATCGCCGTAAAAATATAGTATGATATATGTGAAAGGATAAATTATGGCAAGAACTAAACGTCAAAGTATTCACTACGTTAATAACGCAGACTTCTCATCTGCGGTAGTTGAATATGTCAAAGAAGTTAGAAAAGCTAAAGCAAATAATGAGCAGCTACCTATCGTAACAAATTACATAGCATCATGCTTTCTCAAGATAGCAGAAGGCTTATCTCATAAATCAAATTTTATTCGTTATACATATAGAGAAGAGATGGTAATGGATGCTGTTGAAAATTGCTTAAAGGCAATAGAAAACTATAATTTAGAAACCGCAACAAGAACTGGAAAACCAAATGCATTTGCATATTTTACTCAAATCACGTGGTATGCGTTTCTCCGTCGTATTGCTAAAGAGAAAAAGCAACAAGACATCAAACTCAAATATCTCACTAGTTCGGCCTTAGAAACCTTTGTTGAAGTAGAAGGTGATACATTAGCGAACACCGTGGCTCAACAGTTTGTGGACTTCCTTAAGGATCGTATAGATAAGGTAAAAGCTACAGATGATGCAGTCAAAGAATTCGTCAAGAAAGAAAAACGCAAAAAGCGTGAGATGAAAGCTGATTCTGATCTGAGTGAATTTTTAAAATGAAAGTGGCAATAATTAATGACACCCATTGTGGCACTCGCAATTCTTCTGACATATTTCTCGATAACGCAGAGAAATTTTATAGTGATGTATTTTTTCCTTATCTTTTGGAAAACAATATTCGCCATATCATTCACTTGGGTGATTTCTTCGACAATAGAAAATTCGTTAATTTCAAGTGTCTTAATAGGATTAGGAATTGCTTCCTTAAACCGTTACGACAACACGGCATTACAATGGATATCATTCGTGGCAATCATGACATATACTATAAGAATACTGGTGAACTGAATAGTTTAAAAGAATTACTTGGTCATTATATGAACGAAGTCCATATTATTCATGAACCAGCGGTAATGGATTATGATGGATTAAAGATGGCATTAGTCCCATGGATAGATGCTGAGAACGAAGAACGTTCTGTCAAATTTATCAAAGAATGTAAAGCTGATATTATGGGCGGACACTTTGATATTATTGGTTATGAAATGATGAAAGGCATCAAGTGTGAACATGGTCTTGATAGATCATTATTCAAACGGTTTGAAGCCGTATACTCAGGACATTTCCATACAAAATCAACTCAAGATAATATAACCTATCTTGGCAGTCAAATGGAGTTTTTCTGGAATGACGCACACGACAACAAATACTTCCATATTCTGGATACGAGTACGAGAGAGCTTGAAGCTATTAGGAACCCTCTTACTTTGCACCACAGGATTAGGTATGATGATAGTACTACTGATTATATGGAGTATGATCTAAGTCAAGTAGATAATAAATTTGTAAAAATAGTTGTAATAAATCGAAAAAATCAGTTTACATTTGATCGATTTGTTGATAGAATACAGAATAGACCAGTACATGATTTAAAGATCCAAGAGACCTTTGATGAATTTATTGGGTCAAACGTCGGAGATGATGAAATCTCCCTTGAAGACACAACAGAATTGTTGAATACTTATATAGATGGAGTAGAAACTGAGCTGAGTAAGGAACGTATCAAGAAGGATGTGTACAACCTTATGACTGAGGCTCAATCTTTAGAAATTGCATGATATTATTTAAGACGTTGCGTTATCGTAATTTTTTGTCGACAGGCAATCACTTTACGACGATAGACTTTATACGCAGTAAAACCACCCTTGTTATCGGTCACAACGGTGCCGGTAAATCTACAATGCTAGACGCTTTGTCATACGCTCTGTTTGGCAAACCTCACCGAAATATTAATAAACCACAACTAGTTAACTCTATTAACAATAAGAATTGTGAAGTAGAAGTTGAGTTTAGTATAGGTCAAAGAGAATATAAAATCATACGTGGAATCAAACCAGGTAAGTTTGAAATCCATGTTGATGGCACGATGATTAATCAATCATCACATGCCAAAGAGTACCAGAAGATTCTCGAACAAAACATTCTGAAGCTTAATCATAAAAGTTTCCATCAGATCGTTGTGTTGGGGTCCTCCTCCTTCATTCCTTTCATGCAACTCCCTTCGCATCATCGGCGGGATGTTATCGAGGATCTTCTGGACATTAATGTATTCTCTAAAATGAATCAGATCCTAAAAGAAAAGCAAAGCATACTGAAGGATAATCTTAAGGATGTTGATTATGATTTAGAATTAGCTAAAGACAAAATTAACTTACAACAGAATTATATTAAAGAAGTTGAAGGTCTTGCTGATACAGAAGTTGAATCTAAGACTGATGAGATAGATGAAGCTCGTGATGAGATAGAAACACTTCAGGCTGAAAACAATAAACATACTCAGTATATAGAAAGACGCTCAAGAGGTTTACAAGAAAAGATTAAAGATAGACACGATAAGAAACAATCTTTATTACAATACAAAGCTGATTTCGATTCTAAAATACGAGCACTTGTAAAAGAATCCAAGTTTTATGAGAAGCATGATAATTGTCCAACGTGTGAACAAGAGATCTCAAAAGAACTTAAACAAGAAAAACTAAAGACTGCTAAAGATAAAGCTGCAATATATCAAGATACTCTTATAGATCTGGGTAACGAGGCTGAGGCAGTAGAAATAGATATCGCTGATTTAGATAGTAGATCTGCCGATATAAGAGATAGAACATCTTCTGTTGCAAATAATAATAATGCTATAGATAGTCTACAAAAACGTATTAATGCATTATCAAATCAAATCGATAAGATTAAAGGTACTGATGGTGATACGGCAAAGGCAAGAGAAGAACTGGCTAAGTTACAAGAACAACGTGAAGCACACTTTGAAAATAAATTACGCATCAACGAAGATGTAACTTACAATTCAGTTATTCTTGAAATGTTGAAAGATACCGGTATCAAGACAAAAATTATTAAACAATATCTACCGGTTATCAATCAACTTACAAATCAGTATTTACAAATTCTAGATTTCTTTGTACATTTTAATCTAGATGAAAGTTTTACTGAGACTATTCGATCTCGCCATCGTGATAACTTTTCTTATGATTCGTTTTCAGAAGGTGAGAAGCAAAGAATAGATTTAGCTCTGTTATTTACTTGGCGCCAGATTGCCAAGATGAAAAACTCAGTAGCTACTAACTTACTCATACTTGATGAGACATTTGATTCATCATTGGATCATGAGGGTGTGGGTAATTTAATGAAGATAATTTATGCGTTTGGCGAAGATACTAATGTCTTTGTTATATCGCATAAAGGTGAAATCCTTGATGACAAGTTTCAATCTAAGATGGAATTTATTAAAGATAAAAACTTTAGCAAGGTAAAATAAAGTTGTACAATCCGTTAAAAATGTTGTATAATAGTATTCTAAATTATGGAGTATATCATGGAACTAAGTGAAAATACCCTGTCTATTCTCAAGAATTATGCAGGTATTAATTCAAACATTGTTTTCAATGAAGGCAATAGTATTCAGACTATTTCTGAAGCGAAGAATGTTTTATCAGCAGCCAGTACTGTTGAAGACTTTCCTCAAGACTTCGGGATCTATGACTTGAATGAATTTCTCAATGTCCTAGGTCTTGTTGATGTACCTAATCTATCCTTCGAGAAAGATTATGTACTCATCAGTGATTCATCTGGCCGGTCAAAAGTTAAGTATTTCTTTTCTGATCCGGACATGTTGACATCACCATCTAAAAAGATTGTAATGCCTCAGTGCGAAGTACAATTTACTTTAGATGCTAACACACTGAGTCGTATCAAACGTGCCGCGGCGGCTCTTGGTCATGATGAAGTATCGATTACACCAGGTAATGGTCATCTAACTTTGTCAGTTGTTGATAGTAAAAATGCTACATCAAATACATTCGCTATCGATATAGCCGGCAATTATCCTGCAGATCCTTTTAACTTTGTTATAAGTATCTCTAATCTTAAGATTATACCAGGTGATTACCACGTGGCAATTTCGTCTAAACTCATCTCAGAGTTTTCTAATAATGAACTAGGCGTATCCTATTGGATTGCTCTAGAAAAATCCTCAACATATGGAGAATAATATGGCTAAAGATACAAAAGCCGAAAATATGGTTTCTGCACCAGCATCAGCTGAGACAGCAGCTCCTATAGATCATGATCAGATCTATCAGGTATCAACACAAATGGGTCGTTCTATGATTGCGGTCATTGACGCTATCGCACAACGTGGTGGATTCCGCGGAGAAGAGTTATCTACAATCGGTCAGTTACGTGATCAGTGTGTGAAAGCTATTTCTCTTGGTGAAAACTACGAGGCACAAAAATAATTTTACAAACCTCCCCTTTTATTGTATAATGTATTTCTTGAACGAGGTTTGTAATGTCAGATTTTTTATGGGTCGAAAACTATCGGCCAAAAACAATTGCGGATTGTACTCTTCCGCAAACACTCAAACAACAGTTCCATGATGTTGTGGCTACCGGTGAATTGCCTAATATGCTTTTCACTGGTACAGCCGGTCTTGGTAAAACAACTGTTGCTAAAGCCCTTTGTCATGAACTAGGTCTAGATTATATCTTGATCAATGGTTCTGAAGAAGGCAATATCGATACCTTACGAGGTAAGATAAAACAATTTGCATCATCAGTTTCTTTGCAAGGTGGATACAAAGTTGTTATCCTAGACGAAGCTGATTATCTTAATGCGCAATCGACACAGCCAGCTCTCCGTGGATTTATCGAAGAGTTTGCAAATAATTGTCGATTTATTCTTACTTGTAACTTTAAGAATAAAATCATTGATCCACTTCATTCTCGATGTGGAGTATATGAATTTAATACGAGTAAGAAAGATCTACCTAAACTTGCACAAGACTTCTATCAAAGATTATTATATATATTAGATAGAGAAGGTATAAAACATGATGAGAAATCTCCTGTTGACCTTGTAATGAAATATGCACCAGATTGGAGGCGAGTCTTAAATGAAGCCCAGCGATTTAGTACCAGCGGCACTCTTATTAATGCTAGCAGCACAAATAGTAGTCCTAATAACTTTGATAGTTTAGCAAAGTTACTCAAAGATAAAGATTTTAAAGGTATGCGTCATTGGGTCGTGAATAGCATGGACATTGACGCTACTGCTATATTCCGTGGAATATATGATTCGATGAACGATTACGTAGTTCCTCAATCAATACCACAACTTGTTTTAATTCTGGCTGACTATCAATATAAAAATGCCTTTGTGGCAGACCATGAACTTAATGTTGTAGCATGTATGACAGAGATTATGGCAAACGTGGAGTTTAAATAATGAAAGAATTTTTACTAGTTATCTCGATGTGGGGTAACGACGGTACTGATTGGCAGTATATCGGAAATCAATATATAATGCAAGAGTTGTTTACTAAAGAACAATGTATGATGATTGCTGATAAAAAGAACTGGCAACAAGTAATTAAGAACCAATATTATGGTGTACAATTCGATTGTTTTCATAAGGATCAAAATAGATGACAAGGAAGCTGACTCTCTTTACTAAAGATAATTGTTACTATTGTCATATGCTAAAAGAGAAGTTAAATGAATGGAATATAGAATATACTATTCTACATAACCATCCATTACCTAATGATCATAGAACATATCCACAATTATATTATAGAGAACATGATATTCAACAAGGTAATTCTGTAGATTTAACAGAAGATATATTGTGGGATAGGATACGAACATTAGAATGGACAAGCCAAGATAGTGGGGTTGAAGGCGGATTTTGAACCATTTTGATTATTTAAATAGTATCAATCTAACTAAACAAGATATTATGATTGATGACGATTGTGAAAAAGCATACAACTCATTCATGGTAAATCGTGGACTATCTTATTTTCCAGACACTATTATCATTGCTAATGAAATGAATAGACACCATCAAGCTGACAATAAGTTACAATATCATTTTCTTATAAATATGATCAGAAAACGTAAAAGGTTTTCTAAATGGGCTAAGGCTCAAAAAGAAAGTGATATTGATGCTGTCAAGGAATATTATGGGTATAGTAATGAGAAAGCCCGCCAAGCCATGACACTTCTATCGCCTGACCAAATAACAATTATAAAAAACAAGGTGAGTAAAGGTGGAAGAAGAAGATAAAACGGTAATATGGAATCCAACAGATATGTTGGAAATTACCTTGAATGAACCAGATGACTTCCTAAAAGTCCGTGAGACACTAACACGTATTGGTGTTGCATCACGTAAAGAAAAGAAATTATTTCAATCCTGTCATATTCTACACAAACAAGGCCGATATTTTATCGTGCATTTTAAAGAGTTGTTTCTACTTGATAGTAAGAAAGCAAACTTAGAAGAGACAGATATTGAGCGTAGGAATACGATAGCGACATTGCTTAGTGATTGGGGACTAGTAACTATACTAAACGGTACCGATCTTAAATGTGCGCCACTTCGTCAGATAAAAATTATTTCTTATAAAGATAAGAATAATTGGGAATTGTTGCCTAAGTATAATATAGGTAATAAATAACGGCTATACCTTTTAGGTATAGCTATAGTATATAAATATAATTGTGATGCGGAATAATCCGGTCACTTTTCAATCTTGCTTGATCAAAAGGAGATAACAATGACAGGCTTACACACACTATTTCCCCGTTCCTCATTCGTTGGTTTTGACCATCTATTCAGTGAACTTGAATGGACCGCTAAACATGCGAATGATCACTATCCACCTCATAACATTATTAAAAAAGGTGAATCAGATTACCTGATTGAACTAGCAATTGCTGGATTCTCTAAGGATGAACTATCTGTTGAGGTTAAGGATCGTACACTAACAGTAGCGGGCGATCATAAGTCAAAAGGTCGTGAGTTTATTCATCGAGGTATTTCTACCAAGAAGTTTAAACGAACATTCCGGCTGTCTGAGCACGTACAAGTGCACGGAGCAGATATTCAAGATGGTATACTTGCAATAGAACTGAAGTATGTCATTCCTGAAGAAATGCGTCCTCGTAAAATCAACATTGGTTCAAACGAGGAACATAACCATGAAAACAATAAGCAACTACTTACAGAGTCTGGCGACTAAATATCACAGACGTAAAATAGCATTAGAAACAATCAATGAATTATATAAGCTATCTAATAGAGAACTTATGGACATTGGTATTGCCAGAGGAGAAATCCGGCATTTAGCATGGAAAGATGCTGAGAAAAGAGTTCCTGATGTGGAATCTTCAGAAGCGGGTTTAGTAAACCCAAACTTAAGGGGGTTCGTGTAAATGACAACAGCAATTCTATCTTATGCATTTTCGCCATTGTCTGGCTTGTGGTCGGCATTAGGACGTTCAGTCCAAGTGATTGGCTACTCCAGAGCGGCGGCGGAACTTACAAGACAGGGCTACCACGCGGAAGCCAAGAAAGTAATGCTAGAGTTATCTAAGCTACAATGAAACTGATGGGGCGAAAGCCCCGTCATCTTATAGGAGAATAAAATGAAAGCAGGAGATGCAATTATTGAAGCCGCTAGAAAGCAAGCAGAAGGTGAAATGGCCGTACATAGGGCAAACATCGAAGTCTATAGGACTATGCCAGCTGGTATTGGAGAACACTCTGATATAGTTGAAGCTGTTATGGCAGAACTTGATAAAATGGCGGCGGCTAGTGACCGTTTGGAAATGCTAGATAAATATTTTCCACTATAATAAACACGGGGGTGTACAACCCCCTTTTTTCGTGATATAATGGCTCCATACGCGGAGGTATATTTTTGTCATTCTATACATCAGTAAATCGTCACATGAATCAGATCCTTTATCGTGGATATAATGATTCTGGTGCACCTATCCAATCTAAAGTAAAATTTCAACCAACACTCTATATAAAATCTAATGACGAGTCACCATTACGTGCACTCGACGGTACACCTGTATCTCCACTAAAATTTGATAGTATGAGTGAAGCCAAGCAATTCATGAAACGTTATGAAGACATTCATGAATTTAAAATATATGGCCAAGACCGATGGACATTTCAATTCATTGCTGACAAGTGGCCTAACAATATTCAATTTAATCCATCACATATAAACGTAGTTAACTTCGATATTGAGGTTGCCTCTGATGATGGATTTCCCGAACCAGCCGAAGCATTACACCCAATTATTTCTATTGCTCTTAAATCCAGTAAGTCTTCCATATATCATGTATGGGGCCTCGGTGATTATGACGTAGAAAAATGTGAAATAGAAATGCATGGTGATTTGATTCAATACAAAAAGTTTGATTCCGAAGAAGCTATGCTTGCCAGTTTCCTTAAGTACTGGTCTGACAATTATCCTGATGTAGTTACTGGCTGGAACTCACGTTACTTTGATATACCATATTTAATTAACAGATTATATCGTATTGGTTCTGAACAAGCCGTCAAACGCCTATCGCCATGGAATCTTGTAGATGCTGGTATGATGGAAAACACATATAAAATTGTTGGTATCGAACAAGCAGACTATCTTGAATTGTTCAAGAAGTTCGGTTATTCCTATGGTGCTCAAGAATCCTATAAACTCGACCATATCGGTTATACGGTACTCGGTGAGAAGAAGTTATCCTATGAGGAACATGGTAGTCTTCATACGCTCTATAAAAACGATCACCAAAAATTTATCGACTATAATATCAAAGACGTTCAACTTGTTCAACGTATTGATGACAAGATGGGTCTTATTAATCTTGCCCTCACCGTGGCATATAAAGGTGGCGTTAATTTATCTGATACATTTGGTACAACGGCTATATGGGATTCAATCATATATCGTGAGCTTAACAAAAAGAATATAATTATTCCGCCTAATGAGAAGAAGCATAAGATCCCATATCCAGGTGGCTATGTGAAAGAACCATATGTTGGTTCACATGATTGGGTTGTATCATTCGATTTAAACTCTCTGTATCCTAATCTTATTGTACAATACAATATGTCACCTGAAACTATTACACCAGCTCAAGCACCCAATGGCGTACTAGGTTATCTTGAATCAGATCCTGTACCAACAAACTTTCGCAAAGAAAATATTGCCATTGCAGCCAATGGTTCTACGTATGATAAATCTCAACAAGGTATCTTGCCTCAGATTATTGTAGACTATTATTCCGAACGTTCCGAAGTCAAAAA
>Ga0209503_10000950_pt1 | contig 15789 bp, 11 predicted proteins | sample SouAtlMetagenome_2_FD_187448 | JGI IMG/M metagenome (GOLD analysis project Ga0209503, IMG submission 187448) | Marine eukaryotic phytoplankton communities from Atlantic Ocean - South Atlantic ANT15 Metagenome (SPAdes) (version 2) | ecosystem: Environmental > Aquatic > Marine > Oceanic | place... | reverse complement strand
CGCCACCGCCGCCGCCGCCGCCGCCGTCGCCGCCGCCGCCCTCACCTTCCCCCGATGCGCCCGGCACGCCGCACCACCCGCCGCCGACTCCGCCCTCGCCGCCACCGCCCTCACCCTTCCCTCCCGAGCCCTCGCCGCCGCCGCCGAGCCCGCCGCCGCCGTCGCCACCCGACCCGCCGCCGCCGCCGCCGCCCCTTCCGCCGCCGCCACCCTCGCCCGCGCCACCCAAGGCACCGCCGCCGCCATTCGGGCCGCAGGGCACGTGCGCCACTTCCAAGATCGAAGGCACGCCCACCTCGCTCGGCGCGTGTCGCCTCGGCGGCGGCATCATCAACTCCGATTGCCTGGCCAACAATGGCAACACGTACCAGCCGATGGAGTACCTCAACGGCACCTACCCGATCACCGACAGCAATGGCGTGCACTACACGTGCGACGTGCGCGCGCACGGCGGCTACGGCGTGCCGCGCGCCGACTGCTGCCGGTGCAACGCCGCGGACGCGGTCTCGGCCACGCGCGAGCGCATGTTCAAAGTCGGGAACGCGGCCTACCACTGCTACTACGGGTGCCGCGTGTGCACGCACACCAGCCCAAGCACGCCGCCGCTCACACCGCCGCCACCGCCGCCGCCCACAAGCCCGCCGCCGCTCTACGACGACGCGTGCTACCTCGAGCCCAACGTCGGCTTCACGTGGACCGGAGCGGCGCTCCAGGGCATCAGCTCCGACCTGGGCTTCTCGGAGGCGGGGCACCTGTGCCTGCAAACGCCCGAGTGCCACGCGGTGATCGAGAAGGCGTTCGAGAACGACCTGGCGCCGCAGAAGCGGTACGTGCTGCACGGCGAGGGCGCGCTGCAGGCCGAGACGGGCACGACCACGCTCGTGCGCGATCGCAACCACTGCACGCCCTCGCCACCGCCGCCGCCCCCGCCGCTTCCAGCGTCGCCGCCGCAACCGCCGAGCCACCCGTTCCTGCGGATGCAGACGCGACCGCTGTACCTGGTGAGCTTCCAGGCGACGGTGCAGACGACGGTCGAGGAGTTCGACGTGGGCGCGTACGCAAACCGCATGAGCACCGCGCTCGGCACGCCCGAGGTGGGCGTGACCGTCGCGCCCGGCAGCGTGGTGGTGACCACCACTGCGGGTGCCGACGACCAGTCGGGCGCCGACCAGCTGGTGTCCGAGCTCACCGACATGTCGAGCGACCCCAGCCTGCTGAGCGAGCTGTACGGCGCGCCGGCGGACATCGACCTCGAGTCGATCACCATCGCCCAAAACCCCGACGCGGCGATGCCACCGCCACCGCCGCCGTCCAAATCCAAGGAGGACCACACCGTCCTCGCGATCATCATTATTGTCTGCATCACCGTGCCCATTGTGGCATTCCTGTTGTACCTGCGGGTCGACAGCATGGCCAAGAAGCCACCGAAACCACCACCGCGGCCCAGGCTGCAGGGCAAGCCGTACCAATCGGTCACCACCAGCGACCTGCCGCCAAGGAGGCCTGGGGGTGGCGTGTCGTTTAAACTTGACATGTAGGTGCACGCATCGCTAGGCTGCGGCGCGTGTTTGCGCAAGTATTGTTATCCGTGGTTCATGATCCTAGAAAAGCCGAAGCACTCCATTTTCCTTCCTGAACTCGTGCTGTCGGACTTGCTGCCCGACCACTTCCCAAACTGGAGACGCGAGACCGAGGTGGAGAGCCTCCAGTGGCTTTGTAGCGCAACGCGCCAGTTTTTTGCCGTGCGCAAGCGTCGCGGATGCATCGTCAATGCGGAGAACCAGATGCTGCACCAGAACGAGCTCGACGACTCGAGGCAGGCCAACGAGTGGGTGCGCAGCGTGCTTCAGGATGCCGCCAAGGCCACGCCCGGGCAGTCGCGCCTCTTTGTGGAGACGTGCGTGCCGCTTCTTCACAGCCTTGCGTTTCGGGGGGACGAGCCTGCGCTCGAGTGCTTTCTGCTCAGCCTCGTCGAGGAGTTTGACAAGGCCATCGCCCACGTCGAGGTGCCCAGCGGGCTGTGGGTGCGCAAGTGCGACGTCGTGCGTGGTCTGCACGTCTACGAACAGGTGCACCTTGCGCGCAACGTGCGGTGCACCTCCACGCGGGTGCTGACGCGTCACCCCATCCTTTTTGGGGGCATGGTCTACGCGTGTGCCTTCACGCTGGCCTTTCTCAGACTGCGGTGGATGGAGAAGCGCACGCGGCTGCTCATGTCCATAGGCGTGATACCGACGTTCCGTTGACGCGAGTCACTAATAATAAAAGGGAACACACATCACACACACACACACCACACATCACACTGGCCGCTTGGGTGGGTTGAGCGTGGGTTGCCACGCTCTCACCTTCACCTTGGGTACCCGATCCACCCCCTTCCCCGTGTAAATGATCTGACCGGTCCGGTCCTTCACGGGCTCCGTGAAGTATACCTGGCCGGTCATCGGTTCCCCGGTGACTGGGGAGAACAACTCGCTACCCATGTGCTGCCTAATGTAAGCCTTAATCCGGTCGAAGTCGTATTCGTTGCCATCGTCGGCCACCGCCACCTGCTTCATCTGCGTGCGCAGCATGAAGTCGGCGTCGTTCTCGTTATAGTTGCCCCTGGCCACCTCGTCGGCAACCAGCAGAGGGCAGGCGAGGTTGGCGGCGTTGTGCTTGATGGTCAACTTGTTCTGCTCAAACTGGTCCATGACGATGCGGAACTCGGGGAGCCTGCGCATCTTCTCGTGAAGGCTGGGTCCCTTCTGGCGCTTGAGGGCGTCGGCCTCGAAGGCCAGCGGCTTGGTCTGGTTATCAAAGTGGTCGGGCTCGAACCGCACGCGCTTGCCGCGTCCCTTGGCAATCGTCGACGCCTTGATCGGGGTCGTGTAGACGCGCTTGCTCCCCGACGCCGCTCCCTTGGTACTGCTTGGGGTGCTACCAGTGATCTCGCCCTTCTCGTTGACGAAGCAGTCGCCGAGGATGGACTCGATCTTAGCGTTCAGGCGCAGGTCGCGCTCTGCGCGGTATTGCACCAGCGCTGGCTCAAGGATCGGACCCATCGACGGCGTGATGCTGATCATCTCCTCCTGCCGATCGATGGCCAACTGCAGCGTCGTGTCATCGAGGTGGTTCAGGCTGACGCACGCGACGCTCTGCGTGCCCAAGTTGTCAACCATGACACGTGCTCAAAAAAAGTTTGACAATTGGAGGGGGTTTTGAAAACGTACGAGCACTCAAAATGTTGCGTTTTTTTTGCGTTGCCACGCGCGTGCACTGACACGTCTCCCTGACAATCAAAACGCTTTCTCGTTGAACGTGACGGTTTTGGGGTCCTGAACGAGGGGCGCAAAGTGGACCGTGTAGATCTTGTCCACCACGGGCTGGGGCAGGTTGCTTGCCTCGTCGTCTATGAACACAAACTTGGCGGCGTCCGGGTACGCGGCCCGAATCTTGGCGGCAAGCTCTTGCTTCCTGTCCAGCTGGACGTAGGCCTTGAAGGCGGCCTTGGTCGACAACGCGTCCATCTGTTCCTGGTCCAAAAAGTACCGCTTGTCGGCCGACCAGTCAAACTCGATGTTCTGGCGGCGCGCATAGTCGTAGAGGAGCGCGCCGGCCCTGTCCAGGTGCTCGAGGTTGACGCGCGGCTCGTCGCCAAAATACTCGGTGTTGATCTTGTCCGACTGGCGGTTGGAGAAGGACACGAAGCGCATGTGGCTGTTGAACCGGTTGTGGCCCAACCCGTACAAGAGTTGCGCAAGTGTGTTGGTGTTCATCGCTGCGATGCGCCCGTTGCGCTCCCACCCGCCGGACATCATCTTGCCGCACCGGTCGTAGTCGAGCGCCACAACGGTGATCTTCTTGCCCACGCTCACAGCGTGTTCATACGTCTCCGGTGCAGGAAGCCCGTCCATCGCGCACCCCTCCCATTTGTTAGCTGGGCACAAGTTGCAATCATATTGTAAACACCCTGCGCACAATGACAAGGGGTGTCTTGTCATGGACGCGTCGCCCCCCACGGGCGCGCTGCCGTCGCTCTTCCTCGGGGGCAGCGGCGACAAGAAGGACAAGTTCCAGCCGATCAACCTGACGTTCAACCACACGAAGCGCACCACGTTTGACGAGGGCGCCAACGTGCGCGCGCGCGTGCGCTTCCGCATGGAGGGCAAGTACCCCGTCGCGTGGCTCGACGACCTGCACAGCCTGCACCCCCACCACTTCCGGGGCAAGGGCGACCAGCAGGGCCTGTGGCAGCTGCCGGGCGGCGCGCCCTACGTTGCGGACACGTCGATGCACGAGTACGTGGGCGGCATCAAGATCTGGCGCGTCGAGGACGACACGTTCCGCATCAAGTTCTACGGCCCGCGCTCGCGGCTGCCGTTTGGCGGCGAGCCGGAGGTGTTCGCCGTCTACGCCGAGGTGCCCGTGGCCAGCGCCACCAAGTGGGATCCGAAGACGTGGAAGCTCCTCGGTTCCAAGCGGCACCTCATCACCTTCCAGGGCCACGTGAAGAAGCTCTTCCCGATGATCATGGAGACGCTGCTCGATACGTCAAACGGCCTCCCAGGGATGAAGGAAGAGGACGAGCGCGTGCGCGCGTGGTGGGCCAAGAAGCCGGCGTCGTACCCGATCGTTGTGTACAAACAGTGACACTTTTTTCGCTAGGGCGCAGGTGTGGTGAGTGTTTTGTAACTTATTGCGATTGTGCGATCGGCGGGACGTTGCACGCACATGTGATGGTCCTCCCAAAGCGCACAAAGAAAAAGAAGCAGGAACACAACGAGGCGTGTTGGGGAGCGCAGCTGCAGGGCCTCCGCGCCGACGAGTGCCCTCCCATACAGGACCGCAGCTGCCGACACTTTAAGACCAAGTTTTGCGAGGACTGCCGGTGGGCCATGGCGGTGCCGATGACGCGCGTGCGCGTGCTGACCAGGGAGCTGGCGCACATGCTCGAAAACCGGCGCTCCTTTGGCATGTGGACGACTGCGCCCGAGCGCATGGGCGGCTTCCGCTTCCGCATCGTCAACAACACCAAGGAATGTCACCCGCCGCGCCTCGTCGTGTTCGAGAAGCCGCCGCCGAAATGCGTGCCCTGGACGACGCTCGATCCCACATTAGTGGACGACAGTGGCATGGTGCAGCTGTGCGTTTCCAAGGGCACGGCCGTGCCCCTCCACCACGTCAAGGGCCGCGAGCGGGTCGAGTTCATGATGCGCGAGCCCGATTCGCCCGGGTCGAGCGCGACGAGCACGGCCAGCTCGCCGGCGCCGAGCCGCGCAAGCTCGCCCGAACCGCCCGATCCGCCCGATCCGCCCGATGTTCCCGATCCGCCCGATCCCCCGGACGCACCACTACCCACGCTGTGCGAGGTCATCATGCCGTCCGTGCTCATGCAGCTCGCCAACACCGCAGTGCCATCGGTGGAATCGCCTTCGTCGAGCCCCGCAACGTCGCCAACGTCGCCGCCGCTCAGCAAGACGGAGGCACGCATGCAGCGCAACCGCGAGTCGGCAGCCACGAGCCGCGAGCGCAAGCGCAAGTACGTCACCTATCTCGAGCAGCAGGTGGGAGAGCTGGAGCGCACGGTCGAGCTGCTACGAAACGAAAACTGGTTTTGGAGGAGCTTAGAGATAGACAAGTACGACCCCACGTGCCCACTCCTGGTGTGCGAGTGGTTCTGAGCAGGGATTCATCGAATCAGGTTTTCCCAGAACACGGGATCTCCGTTTTTCCCAAGCCCCTGATACTTCGCGTCGTTGCGCCGTCGCATGTAGTTCCGGTGCGGAATACTTTGCAGCGGCAGGGCATCGGCCTCACGGGCCCTCATGTAGGCCTTGTAGATCTCCTCATTGTCCACCTTTGCGAACTGGATCGCGTCGTAGTTTTGCGTGACCGCCGCGATGACGACCTGCGGGTTCTTGCGCATCTCCGTCCCGGCCCACTCGAGCGCAAGGCCGTTCATCTCCATCGCAGCGTGCACGAGGGCCACGTCGGTATTCCTAAAGTAGTCGGCCCAGTACAGGCATTTTGAGTTCTGCTTGATGCACCGGAGCACAAAGGCGCGGTCGTGTTGCAGCCGGTGGCTCGCCCGCTCCAGCGCCACCGGGTAGGTCCTGGACGCCGCGTAGATAATCTCGGGGTCGTCGACGATGTTTGGGTGCGAGGTGCAGTAGAGGATCCGCTGCCCATCCTCCTTGACCGCCGCAAGCACGAAGGCGTTGTCGCTCTTCAGGGACACGTCCGCATCTGCAAAGGCCCTCGGCGAAAACCTCATGGCCGCGCGCACAAACGCCCCGACTTTCGGGTCGTTCGGGCTCGCCGGGTAGCTGATGCGGTAGGTGCCGTCGCGGTACATGCGCATGCGCTCGCACAATGAGTAAAACTGGCCGCGCGGCTCGGAGTCGAGCACGGGCAGGATCGCCGGTGGCCCATAGACGCGCCTCGTGAGCTCTTCCCACGCCTCGTGGATCCGGTAGGACGAGTCGGCGTGGCCGCGCGTGATGGCGACCCAGCTGGCGGCCGCGCGGCACGCCTCTTCCGCGTCGCTCGCGTCTATGCGCTCGAGGACCACGGCCACGCCGTCGTCGTCCATGCTGGGCGTGTAGGCGCCGGTGGGCGCAATGCGCACGTACGAGAGCACATCGACCATGGGCTCGGCCGGGGCGTCGTAGCGAATCTGCGCCGCCGCGGTCCTGCGCACTTCCTCGTCAGCCTGCAGTTCGTCGGACGCAAACTCGAGCGCCGAGGCGTCGTTCGCCACGGCCTCCAACACCAACTGGCGGTTGGCCTGCAAGTTGCCCGAGGCCCACCGCAACGCGCGGCCCTTGTTCCTGACCGCCTGATACACGAAGCCCATGTTGCTCCGTCTCTCGATCGACGCGTACCGCAGGGCGTTGCCGTTTTGCTTGATCGCCTCCTCCTGGATCATGCGCGCCATGTCGCTGCCGCTCTTGTAGTGGGGAATCACGTACTCCAGCGCCAGCCCGTTCTGCTTCACGGCGATGAGGGGCACGTTGTCGTCGATTGCCTGGATGTTTCCACCCACGTGCTCCAGCGCCAGCCCGTCCAGTTCCACCGCCAAGCGGCAGACCCAGATGTTGGTCAGGCGGAACCCCGTGTACTGCAGCGCCATCGGGTTCTGCCGTACCGCATCGCCCACGATGCCAATGTCGTTGTGCACGCCGTCGTACTGGAGCGCAAGGCCGTTGATGCGCACGGCTTCCCGCATGATGTTCGGGTTGCCTCGCCACACCGTCGCGACGGAGAGGGCAGCGATCGGGTCAAAGCGGATGGCGGCGCGCACGTACGGCTCGATCGCTAGGTCGAGGCTGTTGGCATGCAGGAGCCGTGCGCCGGTCTCGTACTCGGTGATGCGGTAGCAGAGCGCGTTGAAGTTGGCGCGGCCGTCGTTCGGGTGGATCATCGGCGGGTTGGGCCCGAAGACGCGCACCCCCAGGGTGAACCACACCGCGTTGGCCTGGTCGCACGCCGCGGTGTGCAGGTGGTTGAGGGTGCACCAACTCGCCGCGGCGCGGCACGCCGTCTTGGCGTCGCCGTCGTTGATGGCCGCGAGCACCGCGACGACCAGGTCCGGCGCTAGGTCGGTCGGGTTGGTCCCCGTTGGGGCGCCAGTGCAGAGCCGCGCCAGGCTAGGAAGTGTCGTGGACATGTGACACGTGCCTTGCCATACTGGTCCGGTGCGGGTCGGGCGTTATCTGGTTGGGCCCTTGGTGCTCGTACGTGTGCGCATTTTTGCCGATCGATGTATGACGAGGCGGGCTGCCTGACCGAGCAGGGTGTCAACCATATGATCCAGGTCCACCGCGACTCCGACGCGGCGGGCAACAGCCCATCGTCCGAGACCGCCCAATCCGACGATTCCGCGACCAACGAATCCGCCACTGCGCTCGTTGCGCTTGGAAGCCCAGCGTCGTCGTCGCCCACGCCGTCCGAACCGGCCGATCACCCAACGCTGACGGCCGAACAGGCGGCCGTTGCCTGGATAGGCCACCTTCGGAAGGGCGGGTCGCCACCGGACCCCATGGCCTTGGCCGACCTGCTGGAAGCGCTGGTCGTCTCGCTTGCGCCTCCCCTGGAACCGGCGGAAATGGCGACCCCAGTCGCGTCCGACTTGGACGTCAAACTGATCGTGGTTCCCACCCTCGGCAAGAAGTTCCCGCACATGCTCGAGACGGAGAATGGGCGGCTCACGGGCAACGATGTCATTTGGACGCAGTGCAAGACCAAGATGACGCACTTTTGCGTGCGGCTGGTCGACTCGAACGGGGCGTCGGTCGCAGGGACCAGCGTGCAGCCGGGTGGGCTCAAGCTGCGCCTGACGCTGCACAAGGTCGTGGGCGACTTTTACGAGCCCCTGGACGACGACTCCAACCCGCGTCCGTCCGAGGGCCTCTTCCGCGGGCGAGCCAGCGGGGCGTTCGAACCCGAGGTGCTGCTCACGGAGAGCCGGCACGAGTTCCGGTTCCAGGTGCTGCTGCTCTCCTCGGACATCTGTGGACAGCGCATGTGCATCCGGGTTGCGCCCACGGACCCGCAGCTGGCGCGCAACCCAAACCTCCGCGTCCAATCGCACTCCTTTGCCAGCCGCGCGCGCATGCCCGACGAGAGCGTTGTGTGGAATCGCGAACACCGCGAGCGGCGAGCCAACGCCGTCGAGGGCCTGGTCAGCTTTGCCGCCAACGCCGCTGCCGCCACGCCCTCTCCCCCTCTGGCAACCATCGAAGCGCGCGCGCACAGCGCATCGCCGCCCAGCAAGCGGCACTGCTCGCCGTAGTGTTCGTGTGTTGTGGGTCAGTAACACGATTTTTTTATTTATTTTTTTGCAACGAGAGCCACCCTCACAAACCGCACAGTCCACCACTCCAAACTTCAACTCCGACCTTGCACACTCCAAGCACTTGGTGTGTCACACGCATCACATGCACACACACGCGTCCTGCTGCTGCTGCTACTGCTGCTGCCTCTGGCATCGCCGGCCGCACTAGGGGGCCTGCGGGGGCCGGCGGAGGATGCGCGCCACGTAGTCCGGCACGTAGACGCCCATGCAGCGCTGGCCATCCGCGTACTGGATGCGGTAGATCTTGGGCGGCTTGGACTGGTGCGAGAGGGCCTCGAGGCACGGCACCATGGCGAGGGTCACCGAGAGGTGGTTGGTGTGGGTGTAGGTGTTCTTCCAGCGGGTCTCGATGCCCTGGTTGCACGCAACCAGCTTCTCGGGCAGGACCGAGGCCACGCGCCCGTCGAGGAAGAAGCAGCGGACCGCGGTGATGTTGTCGCGGTAGTGGCAGAGCGCGAGCCCGTTGAACTCGTAGGCGATCGAGGTGGCGAAGCCGGTGGTGCACAGGCCGTTGGCCTCGAGCTCGGCCTTCTTGGCGCACACCTCCTCCCACGTGAGGCGGCGGTCCAGCTTCCACGTCTGCAGCTCGAGGCCGGGGCGCTTGAACGTGTCCACGAGCTGCGTCTTGACGCTGTCCTGCTTGAGCATCTGGCGCGGCGGCGGCACGCGGCCCATGGCCACGTCGCGCCGGTGCTCGGCTGCGGTGCGGTCGAAGAACTGCGTGATGAGCTCCTCGGAGTCCTTGGGCGCGAGGCCGAGCGCAAAGTTGAGCAGCTGGCGGCCGCCCTTCATCTCCTGGCCGTAGAGGCCGCCCACGACGGTGGCGGCGCGGTTGCCCGCGGCGGTCAGCAGCACCTCGCCATCGAGGGCGATGCGGGAGCCGCCGTCGTCGCGCTGGTCGCCCGTGGTCAGCGCGCCGAGCTGCCGCAGGCGCTGGGCCACGGCCGCCGAGAAGCGCTGCTCGGCGGTGGTGATGGCGGTCGTGACGAAGAGCGGCTGCGACTGCTGGGCCGAGCGGTGCACGCGGCCGAGGAGCTGGAGCGCGGCGGAGGCGGACCACGGCAGCTCGAACAGGATCATGGTGCGGGGGCGCGACTCGCCCGTGGCGTCGCCCGTGTCGTGCAGCGAGATGCCGGTGGAGGCGGCGCCCGAGACGAGGGCCACCTTGCAGCTGCCGTTCTGGAACAGGCGCCGCGCGGCCACGATGTCGTTGGCCATCTTCTGCGGGAACCAGCCGTGGCGCGACCCGTCCCACTTCAGCTCATTCGAACGGCCCGTGAGCTCGGCCACGCCGTGCTCGCGGAGCTGGTACTTGAACTGGTCGAGCGCGCCGCACCGGCTGAGCGGCAGCTGGTCGACGCGCGCGGCGATCGAGTCGAGCAGCATGAGGTCCTTGGCCCCCGCGCCGCACTTGGTCCGGCCGTACTCGATGGTGGCCATCACCTCGTCGCGCAGCGCGGACACGCCGCCCGAGATCTCGACCTCGTCGGGATCGGCGCGCTTCAGCGCGGCCTCGGCCGTGCCCAGCACCGTGACCACCACCTGCTTGCCCTCGGCGAGCTCGGAGCGGACGCGCGCGACCACGTCCGGCAGCTTGGCGAGCAGCGTGAGCGACTTGAAGAAGCGCACCTTGCTGCCCACGTAGTAGCCCTTGGGAAACTTGGACTCGTAGAGGCCGGTGTCCCACAGGTCGGCGTAGATCTGGGCGCACGTCTTGTAGATCTTCTCGTGCTCCTCGGACATGGTGCAGCTCATGTGCTCGGCGCGCGTGCCGTGGTACGAGATGCAGCGCGCCAGGAAGAGGCCCTCGTGGCTCAGCTGCGCCGTGAGCAGCTCGAGCCCCGTCTCCTTGTGCTTGCCGAGCGCGTTCTTGAGCTCGTCGAAGCACTTGAAGGTGAAGCCGGGGCCCTCGCCCACGAGCCCGAGGCGCGGCGCGAGCAGGCGCAGGCCCTCGATGTGCGACGCAAAGGTGGCGCTCATGCACAGCAGCGGCGAGTCGGCGCAGGTCTCGATGAGCTGCTCCACCTCCTTGTAGGTCTTGGTCTTGCGGTCGCCGGTGCCGCGGTGCACCTCGTCCAGCACCAGCGTGCCCGCCCCGTTGCCACCCCTGGCACGCAGCAGCTTGGCGTACGGCTTGAAGCCCTTGGAGCGCAGCTGCGAGTAGGTGGTGAACACGACCGCCTGCACCGGCATCTTGCCGCGCGCCGGCAGCGCGGCCGACGCGTCGACGTAGCACGTGCCCGGGAAGAGCTTGCGGATCTTGCAGTCCTTAAAGTCGCGCTCCACGTCGGACGCGAGGCTGCCCACCGAGACCACAAGCGCCCGGCGCGCGCCCGTCTTGTGCCAGTGGCTCGCGATCACGCCCATCGACTCGCGGCCCTTGCCCACGCCCGTGCCGTCGCCGATCAGGAAGGCGCGGCCCTTCTCGAAGGCCTGCATCGCGAGCGCGACCGGGTGGAGCTGCGCGCTCGACAGCACCTGCCGCTCCAGCAGGCCCGGCGCGAACAGCCCGTGCGTGTCGTCGGGCGTGAGCGCCCGCTGGCGGCAGTACTCGAGCGTCTCGGAGAAGGCGAGCGGCGACGGGTGCACGGGAGCGAGGGGCGCGAGCGGCGGGTCGTAGAGGCCCACCACCATGCTGGTGTCGGCCTCGTCCTCCTCGACGGCCGCCGGCAGGGGCGGCTGGACCACGGGCGGCGGCGCCGGCACCGCCCGCGCCGCCGCCGCCTGCGCCCACAGCGCCTCCATGCTCGCCGCCGGTGGCGCCGGCGCCGGCGGCGCGTCCTCGTCGTCGCTCACGATCAGGATGTGGTCGGGCTTGGGGGTGGCGGTGGTGCAGGCCGGGGCCGCGACCGCGGCCTGCTGCTGGTGCGCCCTGTGCGCGCGGCGAAGCGCAAGCTCCTTCATCGCATCGAACCGCACCTGCGACTCGCAGGTCTGGTCGACGTTCGACGCGCTCGCCACCCAGTTGGGGGGGCCGGCCTTGGCTGCATCGTCAGCGGCCGCCGCCGGCGGGCGCACCGTGGCCGGGGACGAGGAGATGCCCGAGCGCACGCTGCGCTTGGCGAGCGACTCGTTGTCGGACTCGTCGTCGCTCATGTCCAGCAGCGCCGACGCGTCGATGCGGAGGCTGGCCCAGTCCGTGGCGTCCTCAGTCTTGGCCCGCTTGGACGGCGGTGGCGAGGCCTCCGGCCGAAAGTAGGAGTGCAGCGTGTCGTTGTTGTCGGAGTCGGACATTTGTGCGCACGTACGAGCGCGAATGGGGGTTTCGAAAAAGTGCGGACGGGTGCCGTTTCGACAACCGGGGGATGGGGATCACAAGTTGCAAACGGGAATTGTCGGGCGAATCCCGGTTCCAATAAGGGCACGCGCCGCGACCGTAGCGCGTGCTCGTACGACACCGCGGATCGGCGCACGGCCGAACCTTTATAAGGTGCGCAAATAGAGGGGTAGGTAGTGCGCAGGGTTGCGGGATGTTGCCGTGCCTCGACCGGTTGTCCCTGCGCCCGGCAGAAGCCATCGGCGAGTTCTACGAGCTCTCGGAGGAGGAGGCCGCCGAGTTGAACGCGAATGGCGGCAGGGACCCGCTCACCTTGGACCAGTACCCCGCCAACCGGCCGCGAGGAAGCGACGACGCCACCTTCCGGATCTTCTGGAACGAGAGCGCGGGCCTGAACAACCCGCCTGGGCACCGCGGCGAGGCGGAGGCGGCGGACGCTTCCGCGCGCAGGTACGCCGTCTACGATGCGCAGATGCTCTGGGACTGGCACAGGACCCACCCGAAGGACCCCTACAACACCATGACCATCAGCCGCGAGGACTGGATGGAGCTCTACCGGGACTATGGCCAGAACGGGCCCATCCCCGACTTTGTGGCGACGCTGCCGAGCTACACGTGGCCGGAGTTTGGGCCCAACACCCGGTGGGTCAAGCAGCCGGCTGCGCTGGGCAACAAGTACACTTGGCTGGCGTACGACGAGGACGGCGCGTTGCGCTTCAAGTCCAAGTGGCGACCCACGGACCAGCCGCCCTCGAACGGCCTGTACTATGAGGGGCCCAAGGACCAGGAGCGCAAGCTGCGCATCGAGATGACGGACCCGATGACCAAGGAACGGGTCATCAAGCACTACTACGGGAGTCGCGGGAATGAGTACGTCCAAAGGGAGGAGATTCCGGTGCGCGGCGTCAAGAAGTATTACGACCACAATTCGCTGCTGGAAAAGGTCGAGTTTTCTAATGGGGAGGTGCAGCACTACGCGATGTACCCCAACCGCCAATTGCTCATCTACAAGGAGGAGCTCCCAAACGGCACGGTCAAAGAAAACGCCCTTCCAGATCGTCGGAGGCCCACGGTCCTGAATGCAAGGCGCAAGGTGTCGTTCCCAAACGGGAATGTGTATGAGTTCGCGGGCGCGAAGGGCCGGGAGCATCTGATACGGATCACATTTCCAAGCGGCAACATTCACAAGTACCAGGGCGACAGGGGCGAGGAGCACAAGGTGAAGGTGCAGTTTCCGTCCGGGGCCACGCAGGAGTTCGAGGGCAATCGAGGCGAGGAACACAAGGTGAAGCAAACGCTTCCGAACGGCAGCATTACCGAGTACGAGGGCAATCGAGGCGAGGAGCGCAGGGTGAAGATGCACATCGTGCCCCCAACCGGCTATCCGCCGTTCGACGTTTGGTACAAAGGTGGCCGGGGCGAGGAGTACATGGTCATGAAAGAGTGGAGCGATGCCCCGGGTGTGATTCATCACTACGAGGGGACCACTTCTGGCAAGGAGATCCTAACCAGGACCATCTACCCCAACGGGACCGTCCTCCACTACCAAGGGCCCGCAGGCAGCGAGAAGGTGGCGTGGGAAGAGACGCCCGATGGCAAGTGGATCGAGCGTCCGTAAGGGTTGAGCGTGGTGCTCGTACGTGCTAGTCTCGATAAAATTATAAGCACAGCTTTGCGCACCCAAAGAGTGAGACGGAACGCGCCCTCCCATGTCCGTGCGCCGTGAGATCGGGGTGGCCGCCACCCCGTTCGTGGGTCGGCGGTCCTCGCGCCTCGATGCGGTGCTGCGCGCGGGCCAGGCGCACCTCGCGGCCGTCGCCACGGTGCCCACGGGCATGCCCCCTCCCCGACCCCCGCCGCCGAAGGTCACGGACCTCCCAGCCGAGCTGACGCAGCTTGTGACCGAGCAACTGCTGGTTGCGAACGCGGGCGACGCAACGTCGGTTTGCAAAGACCTCCAGGCGTGGTGCCGCACGCACCCGGCTGCGTGCAAGGACGACGACATGTGGCGCTTGGCCTTTGAGGCCCTCTTCATCGCCCCGCTGCCACCGGCCCCGCCCGCCCCGCCGGCCCAGCCGCCCCAGCCGCCGCCGCCGCCCCGGCCGCCCTCGCCCCAGCCGCCGCCGCCGCGGCCGCGGCCCCCCGTGACCATCTCCTTGGCGCCCTCGGACTCGGACTCGGACTCGGACGACGAGGGGCCGAGCCTTCCACAACCAGCTGGCGGGTGGACGGTGTTTGATGAAGCTAGGCACCAACGCGAAAGTGCCGGAGACGCCATGTTTGATGCGTTGCATGGCGGGTTGCCTGATGTACCGATGAGCGACGAGGAGAAGGAGAAGCTGCTACAGTACAACAAGGCGATGAACCAGTACCGCGAGGCCAAAGAGAAGTACGACGAAGCGGTTGATGCGGGCATCGTCTTCGCGGCCAAGGTTGCGGCGGTGGCCGCCGAGCGCGCCGCGATCGACGCCAACCCGCCCGCGTCGTACAGGGACGCGTTCACGGACGCGTGCATGGCAATCGACCAAGTACGCAACGGCAATTACAACACCATCCGACGCGTGCATCCCTCGCTGCGGCGTAGCAAATCGTTCATGGAGACTGTCGCCGCCGGCGATGCGCGCGCCATCCGCTGGGGGCTCGAATTTGATGCAGACGATCGCGAAGACATGTGGAAGGATGCCATCGTGGCCAACGCGCGCAACGCGCAGTGGGCCGTTCCGTACTCCCAACCCGATTACGACGGAGAGCGCTACGGCAACATTGAATCCGACGCCTTCTACGAGGCCGTGGGCGAAAACCCCGAGGCCCTTTGGTACCTGCCATCGGCAGATCACTTTGAGTTTGACGTGGTTGAAGCGAACCTCGGGGACATCCTCGAAGAGAATCCCCTCGTGCTCAAGTACCTCTTGGACAAGGACAGTGGTGAACCCAACGGGAACTTTGAGAATGTCTACAACGACGAGTGCCTCATGCTCAAGCTCGCAAAGAAGGACGGAGAGTCGTTGCAGTTCATGGACGAGTACTTCCGCAGCGACAAGCGGATAGTGATGGCCGCCCTGGACTCGGGCGGCTCGGGCGTGTTCCGATGGGTGATGGGCGCCCTCCGGCGCGACCCGGAAGTGCGCGCACTGGCGGGGGTCAACCTCTTGCCGCACGGCGAGCGGGTGCGGCGCAACCGTGAGGCCGAGGAGCCGTGTACCGACGACGAGTCCGAGGGGGAGGAGGAGCCGGAGGAGTACGACCCCAACCAGTCGCCCACGAGCGACGGCGAGGACGCGCCCATGCTGCCCGCCGATTACATGTCGGCCTCGGAAGGCGAGCGGAGCGTCAGGCCGGCCCCGAGCCTGCGCGCGATCGAGCGGCAGATTGAGGAGGAAGAGGCCAGCTCGTCCGAGGAGGAACCCGAGTCGCCGACCTCCACCTTTGACGTCAAGCTCAAGGCGAGGAACAGGGACGACAGCTCCAGCGAGGAGGAGGACGTCTCGCACGGCATGGACGCCGGCAACGTGATGATGATGGCCGACGCGGGCGAGGAGGGCGCGTCGCCTCCCCTGTCGCCCACCCGAGGCGATTACCCCGACTACGACAACCAGCGTGCGCTCGACCGATCGATTGCAACGATGCGCGAAAAGCGCTCTTGGCGCTAGAGTTGTGTGCCGTGTTGGTGTTT
>Ga0209503_10000949_pt1 | contig 15810 bp, 10 predicted proteins | sample SouAtlMetagenome_2_FD_187448 | JGI IMG/M metagenome (GOLD analysis project Ga0209503, IMG submission 187448) | Marine eukaryotic phytoplankton communities from Atlantic Ocean - South Atlantic ANT15 Metagenome (SPAdes) (version 2) | ecosystem: Environmental > Aquatic > Marine > Oceanic | place... | reverse complement strand
AATGGGCTCAACCAGGACACTTTTCACGTACATTAGCTAAAGGACCAAAAACAACAACTTGGATTTGGAACTTACACGCTGATGCTCACGATTTTGACAGTCAGACTAATTCATTAGAAGATATTTCACGAAAGATTTTTAGTGCCCACTTTGGTCAACTAGCAATCATTGTATTATGGATCAGTGGAATGTATTTCCATGGTGCACGTTTTTCAAACTATTCAGCGTGGTTAAGTAGTCCAACGACAATTAAACCAAGTGCTCAAGTAGTTTGGCCTGTTGTAGGTCAAGAAATTCTGAATGGAGATGTTGGTGGTGGATTCTCAGGAGTTCAAATTACATCTGGATTCTTCCAACTTTGGCGTGCCGCAGGTATTACTAACGAAACAGAACTTTACTGGACTGCTATCGGAGGTTTATTACTTTCAGCAGCCCTAGTTTTTGCTGGTTGGTTCCACTATCATAAAGCAGCACCAAAATTAGAATGGTTCCAAAACGTAGAGTCAATGATGAACCACCACTTAGCTGGTTTATTAGGTCTAGGTTGTTTATCATGGTCAGGGCACCAGATTCACATTAGTTTACCAGTAAACAAGCTTCTTGATGCAGGTGTAGCACCGCAGGAAATTCCTTTACCACATGAACTTCTTTTCAATCAAGAATTAATGGGGCAACTTTACCCAAGTTTTAAGAAAGGTTTACTACCATTCTTTAGTCTTAATTGGAGTGAATATTCAGATTTCCTAACTTTTAAAGGTGGTTTAAACCCAATTACAGGAAGTCTTTGGTTAAGTGATACTGCACATCACCATTTAGCTTTAGCAGTGCTATTTATCTTTGCTGGTCACATGTATCGCACAAACTGGGGTATTGGTCACAGCATGAAAGAGATTTTAGAGGCACACAAAGGACCATTAACTGGTGAAGGTCACAAAGGTCTTTATGAAATTTTAACGACTTCTTGGCACGCTCAGCTAGCAATTAACCTAGCTATGATGGGATCACTTAGTATTATTGTAGCTCATCACATGTATGCAATGCCTCCATACCCGTATATTGGTATTGATTACCCAACACAATTATCGTTATTTACACACCATATGTGGATTGGTGGTTTCTGTGTTGTTGGTGCTGGTGCTCATGCTTCTATTTTTATGGTTCGTGATTACAGCCCAGTTCAATCATACAATAATCTATTAGATCGAGTATTACGTCACCGTGATGCAATTATTTCTCATTTAAATTGGGTTTGTATTTTCCTTGGAACACACAGTTTTGGTCTATATATTCATAATGATACAATGCGTGCATTAGGAAGACCACAAGATATGTTCTCAGATAAGGCAATTCAGCTACAACCAATTTTTGCTAAATGGATTCAATCAATTCATACTTTAGCTCCTGGAAATACTGCACCTAATGCGTTAGCAACTTCAAGTTATGCGTTTGGTGGAGATGTAGTTGCTGTAAATGGAAAAATCGCTATGATGCCAATTCAACTGGGTACAGCTGATTTTATGGTTCACCATATTCATGCATTTACTATTCATGTAACTGTATTAATTCTACTAAAAGGTACATTATTTGCTCGTAGTTCTCGTTTAATCCCAGATAAAGCAAACTTAGGTTTCCGTTTCCCTTGTGATGGTCCTGGTCGTGGTGGTACTTGTCAAGTTTCTGCTTGGGATCACGTATTCTTAGGACTTTTCTGGATGTACAACTGTATTTCAGTTACAATTTTCCACTTCAGTTGGAAAATGCAGTCGGATGTTTGGGGTACTATTTCAAGTGCAGGTAAGATTTCACATATTACTGGAGGTAACTTCGCTAATAGTGCTCTTACAGTTAACGGATGGCTACGTGATTTCTTATGGTCACAAGCTTCACAAGTAATTCAATCATACGGTTCTGCTGTTTCAGCATATGGTCTTATTTTCTTAGGTGCGCACTTCATTTGGGCATTTAGTTTAATGTTCTTATTCAGTGGCCGTGGTTATTGGCAAGAGCTTATTGAATCGATTGTTTGGGCTCACAACAAACTTAAATTAGCACCTACTATTCAGCCACGTGCACTTAGTATTACACAAGGTCGTGCTGTTGGTTTAGCTCACTACCTTCTAGGTGGTATTGGTACTACTTGGTCTTTCTTCTTAGCAAGAATTATTTCAGTAGGGTAATTAAAATAAACAAATAAATTTTTATGGCTACTAAATTTCCTAAGTTTAGTCAAGCACTTGCACAAGATCCCGCAACTAGAAGAATCTGGTACGGTATCGCAACTGCTCACGATCTTGAAAGCCATGACGAAATGACAGAAGAAAGTCTTTATCAAAAGATCTTTGCTTCACATTTTGGTCACTTGGCGATAATCTTTTTATGGACATCGGGTAATCTATTTCACGTAGCATGGCAAGGTAACTTTCAGCAATGGGTTTTAAATCCATTAAAGGTAAAACCAATTGCACACGCTATTTGGGACCCACATTTTGGACAATCAGCAATTAAAGCCTTTACTCGAGGTGGAGTATCATATCCAGTAAACATCGCAACTTCAGGTGTTTATCACTGGTGGTACACAATTGGTATGCGTTCTAATACAGATTTATATTTTGGTGCTTTAGGATTACTTGTTCTGGCAACAACACTTCTATTTGCAGGTTGGTTACATTTACAACCAAAATTCCGTCCAGGATTAGCATGGTTCAAAAACAATGAATCTCGATTAAATCACCACTTATCAGGTCTTTTCGGTGTAAGTTCACTTGCCTGGTCAGGACACTTAATTCACGTAGCAATCCCTGAATCACGTGGACAACATATTCGTTGGGATAACTTTACTAGCACACTACCACACCCAGAAGGTTTAACACCATTTTTTACAGGTAATTGGGGTGTTTATGCAGAGAATCCTGATACAGCGAAGCATATTTTTGGTACAACAGAAGGTGCAGGTACTGCAATTTTAACGTTCCTTGGTGGATTCCACCCGCAAACACAATCGATGTGGTTAACAGATATTGCTCACCATCACCTGGCGATTGCGATTGTCTTTATTTTTGCTGGTCACATGTACCGTACAAATTGGGGTATTGGTCACAGCATGAAAGAAATCTTAGATGCGCATGTACCACCTAGAGGACGTCTAGGTGCTGGTCACCGTGGCCTATTTGAGACTATTACAGATAGTTTACATATGCAACTAGGACTAGCTTTAGCATCTTTAGGAGTTGCAACTTCTTTAGTTGCACAGCACATGTATGCTCTACCGTCATATGCTTTCATGGCTAAAGATTATGTTACACAAGCTGCTCTTTATACACACCACCAGTACATTGCTGGTTTCCTAATGGTTGGTGCTTTTGCACACGGAGCGATTTTCTTTGTAAGAGATTACGATCCAGAAGTTAATAAGGATAACGTTCTTGCGAGAATGCTTCAACATAAAGAAGCTATTATTTCACACTTAAGTTGGGTTTGTCTATTCCTTGGTTTCCATACACTTGGACTTTACATTCACAATGATGTTTGTGTAGCTTTTGGAACGCCAGAGAAGCAAATTTTATTCGAGCCAGTATTTGCACAGTTCATTCAAGCTGCATCTGGTAAAGCAGTTTATGGATTTGATGTTCTACTTTCATCATCAACAAGTGCTGCAAGTGTAGCAAGTAGTAAAATTTGGCTACCTGGTTGGATTGAAGCTATTAATTCTGGAAAGAATTCTTTATTCTTAACTATTGGACCTGGTGATTTCTTAATTCACCATGCAATTGCTCTAGGTCTTCACACAACAACTCTAATTCTTGTTAAAGGAGCATTAGATGCACGTGGTTCAAAACTAATGCCAGATAAAAAAGATTTTGGTTATAGTTTCCCTTGTGATGGTCCTGGTCGAGGAGGTACTTGTGATATTTCAGCTTGGGATGCTTTCTACTTAGCTATGTTCTGGATGTTAAATACAATTGCGTGGGTAACATTCTACTGGCATTGGAAACATATGACAATTTGGGGTGGTAATGCTGCGGCATTTAATGAGTCATCGACATATATTATGGGTTGGTTACGCGACTACCTATGGTTAAACTCATCACCACTTATCAACGGTTATAACGCATTTGGTATGAATGCTCAAGCAGTTTGGGCTTGGATGTTCCTATTTGGTCACTTAATTTGGGCAACAGGATTTATGTTCTTAATTTCTTGGCGTGGTTATTGGCAAGAACTTATTGAAACATTAGTTTGGGCGCACGAGCGTACACCTATTGCAAACCTTGTTCGTTGGAAAGATAAGCCAATTGCTCTATCGATTGTTCAAGCAAGACTTGTTGGTTTAGCTCACTTTACTATTGGTTATATCTTCACATATGCACCATTTGTTATTGCCTCTACAACAGGTAAGTTTAGTTAGAATATTTTATAAGCTAGATAAATCTAGTTAATTTGATTAAATAGTAACTTAAAACATAGATTTAGGAATTTTCTTTCCTAAATCTATGTTTTACTTTTTACCCAAGTTATTGTATGCTTATATGTAAGCAAGTAAACGGGATGTAGCGCAGCTTGGTAGCGCATCTGCCTTGGGAGCAGGGTGTCGCAGGTTCAAATCCTGTCATCCCGATTTTTAATCGCAATGTACTAATAAATTAAAAGAAAATATCCTAACGCATAAAATATTAAAATTGGAATATTATGTTATATGCATCCAGCTGGATTCGAACCAGCGATGTCTCTATGAGAAGCGGATTATGAGTCCGATGCCTTCGGCCACTTGGCTATAGATGCAAATTAAAGTTGGAGCTGGTGGGACTTGAACCCACGTCCATTTAGATTTTGGAATTATCTTCCATCTTATTTATAGACACTAATTTTGTATTTTAAATCGTAACATAATACTAAATACAAGTTTTATGTGCCTCTTTTTATAGGAATTCCAAAAACTCTAAAAGAGTAAATTAATGGATAATTCAAGAAATTTATGCTGCTGCTAAAACTCTTGTATTAAAAGATAAAATGTTGTTTGCATTTATTTTTTAAATAACTTTATAAGCTATTAAGTATAATAATTAAAAATTTAAATGTCGAATCCGGAGCAGCCCCGTCTTCTTAGATAATATAAAAAATTTGTATAATTTGTCAAATTACTAAAAAACTAATTTTCTAATAAAAGGAATTACTTTTATTCTAGTAACCAACGCTAAATAATACTCCGGCAAAATTTTTAAATAATTTATACTTTACGTTAATTTGTTGAATTAATTGTTGCGTTATTCTTGCCCCAGTATTAGAATCACTGCTCTCAAAAAATATTTTTGCCTCCTTATAATTCTGTTCAGGGGGAATAAATAATGTATCTTGAGCGTCAAATATTGTTTGCATTTCAGAACTTTCAATAGAAAGTATTTCAGCATTTATTTTCTCTTCCCACGTTTCAATAAAATCTTCTAAGTTATAAACAAGAATTTTAGGTTTGCGTACCAAAGATGCTACATTTGGTGTTCGACTACCACTGTAACGAGAAATAATTTTTTCATTATTATTAATAAATTTACTTGCGCTAGCTTCATCAAAAAACACATAATTTGTTTTTTGGTCAGAGGAATTGACATCTTTTAATGAACCCTGCATTACCCAATTATGTCCATAACCTAACAAAAAATTAAATGTTTGAATAAAAGTTCCACAAGCTGTATCAAGTAAACCAATAGTATTAAAATATTGACTCACTGCTACATTTCTTGGTTGAGCGAATGTTTGAACAATGTATATGGGTACACCTTTAAAATATTCATTTTGTTGTAAAAAAGAAGAACTTGGTGATAAAAAACGACCTAAACCACCTAGTACAGGAAATATATTTACACTTCTTCTTCGAAGACGTAATTGTTGTTGCTCATTTTCAACACTTATAGAAGATTTACTAAAATGCTTTGTTAATAAATTTTTTACTTCATGTAAATCTGGTACAATTCGAAAATCAATACCAGGGTGATGTTCACGTGTAACATTATAAGCTGAATCTAAACTAATACAATGAATACATAAACCAACAGTTTCTGTACCATCCATATCCGATTTAGCAATTTCCTGTAAATATGTTTCAGCATCTGAGCGGTTCATAAAGAAGAAACCTATTTGTTGCCTGTTTTCAAGAGATGAATCAAATGCACCGCAATAATTATAAATAATTTGCTTTAGAAACTTGTTTGATACTTGTGAATTCTCAAAATTTTGAGGTTTGTTTAAAACAATTTCATTTAAACCATTTAAGACAATGTATATTGGGACTGAAGATAATGCGTTTTGAATATTTTTTGTATGTTTACGATAAAAATTAGATGAATATCTTTTATCTAAAAATCCTTCACGTAAGTCTTTAAAATTATACTCATCATTAGAGTGCAATTTTTCTTCAGAGTCAAATAAAGTCCAATCTTCAATGGAATTAATAATTGGAAGATTACGTTCATCATATTTTGACGGAAGAAATAAATTTTCTTTTAATTCGTCTAATGCATTCCACTTAATTTTGTATTTGGCTGGGTATGAATATAATAATTCAAAGAAATTTACAACTTTTGAATCTTTTACATCAGATCCAATTTGAAAGTTTCCCGTATTTGTAGATGGTGCTATTGCAGAGGAGTTAAGATTAACATTTGTTATTACAACCATATTTTACGTGTTAATTCTTTTGACGTAATTAATTCTTTAATTTGTGTTTACAAAACATTAATACATATATTATGATATGTGAAGGGCGGTTAGCTCAGTGGTAGAGCGCCTGCCTTACAAGCAGGTGGTCATAGGTTCAAATCCTATACCGCCCAGGTTTGTTTCCAATAAATTCTAATAGTGAGTTAGAAAGTTAAAAACTTTCTAACTCATTTATCGGGCTCATCGTCTAAGGGATTAGGACAGGGACCTTCTAAGTCTCTAATGTAGGTTCGAATCCTACTGAGCCTAATAGTCATTTTGATTATTACTTAAATACTTCTTCAAAAGTTGTTGATACCTTATCACCAGAATCAATTGATTCTAAAGGATCTTTTCTTAATCGGTGTCGCAGACATAAAACAATAACTTTTTCGATGTCATCTAAAGTTACCTTATCTCTACCATTGTAAGCAGCATAAGCTTTAGCAGCACGGTTTGTTACAATATCACCACGAAGCCCATCAACATCTAAACTACCACAAACTTGAGAAATTTTAACTCTAAATTCGTAATCAAGTTCCACTTTTGGAAGAAGTTCCTGTGCATCAACAATTTGTTTTTTCAGAAGTTCTAATTGTTCTGCATTAGCAGTTAAACATTCCTCAGGATTCTGATCAAAATAACTACGTTCTTCAACAACACGAACTCGAGTCTCTGGATCACGGACAGTTCTAATTTCAGCGTGCATACCAAAACGATCTAATAATTGCGGTCTTAATTCTCCTTCCTCTGGGTTACCAGATCCTACTAAAACGAATCTTGCGGGATGCTTAATAGAAATTCCTTCACGCTCAACAGTGTTCCACCCTGAAGCAGCTGAATCAAGAAGAATATCTACTAAATGATCATCTAATAAGTTTACCTCATCTACATATAAAATTCCACGGTTTGCTTTAGCTAATAAACCAGGTTCAAAAGCCTTTACACCCTCTGTTAATGCTTTTTCGATGTCAATTGTACCACATACTCTATCTTCAGTTGCACCTAAAGGTAAATCTACCATTGGTACTTTTTTATACGCAAATGGGACTTCTTCACTTGCTTCAACAGCTTTTTTAATCTTCTCACTCATAAGTTCAAAATCAGTAATAGAAGAATTAAATGGGTCTTCAGCGGCAACTTTAATTGCCGGTAAAAGATCAGCAACTGCACGAATAGTTGTAGATTTACCTGTTCCTCTATCACCCATAATCATTACGCCACCAATTCTTGGATCAATTACGTTTAAAATTAAAGCAAGTTTCATTTCTTCTTGACCAATAATTGCCGTAAAAGGAAAAACCGGTCTTTCATTTTCAACTTTTTTTGTAACAGCTGTCATTAATTGATTTATTAATTTTTTTAAAGATTTTTTACGATTCGTGAATAACAAAGAACGTAAAAACCATAACTATATAATAATATATTATCATGTCTTACTAAAAATTTTTTAATTAAAAATATTTATTAAATTATTAAATTCCTCACTTACATAAATAATACTTAAGTTAAGTTTATATTTAAATTATGGTAACCTAATGTTAGGTAGCTTAGAGTACAAATAAGATGTTAATTGTTGATTTCTAATCGAATCAGTTCTTAGAAAAATTATTTAATCTTTAACAATATATTAAGTCAGAACTTATAAGAAAGTATGGCCCGTGTAATAGTAGTAACTTCTGGTAAAGGTGGAGTAGGTAAAACAACTACAACATCTAATATTGGAATGTCACTTGCTAGATTTGGGTATCGGACATTGCTAATCGACGCTGATGTGGGTCTGCGAAATCTTGATCTTTTATTAGGACTTGAAAATCGCATTATTTATACAGGCCTAGATGTTCTGAACGAAACCTGCCAATTGAAGCAAGCCTTAATACAGGATAAACGACAGCAAAATTTATCTTTTTTTCCTTTGTCATCTTCCCAAGCAAAGACAACAATTACAAATACAGATGTTAAAAGTTTAGTTAATAAACTTGAAGAATCTTTTGATTTTATTTTAATTGATAGCCCAGCTGGGATTGATAGTGGATTTTTAAACGCAATAGAGTGTGCGAATGAAGCAATAGTAGTTGTTACTCCAGAAGTACCATCTATTCGAGACGCAGACCGTGTGATTGGTTTACTAATGTCTAACACTATTAACAAAATTCATTTAGTTATCAATCGAATCAGACCTAATATGGTTAAAAATGATGATATGATGTCTATCGATGATGTTAAAAATATACTCGGAATACCTTTATTAGGTGTAATACCTGATAGCGAAAAAATTATCATTGCGTCAAATCAAGGTGAACCCATAGTCTTAGATACCAAAAATAGTTTACCAAGAACAGCGTTTGATAATACAACGAAACGACTACTTGGTGAAGACGTTACTTTCCTTGACTTATCTAAAGCAACATTTAAGAATCCGGTTAGACGAATTCTTAAAAATATTATTAATCGGACGGAAAAAACATAAATGAATTTAGTTTTTCTGTTCTTATTAAAATAAGAAGGACCACATCTAAAATAACTTAATTAGTGTGGTCCTTTTCTGTTTGCTGTGGAAAAATCTCCATGGTTCGCAATTAACCCTTTTGGTTAAGACATTCGCTTTAACTGCTGTAGTGCAACTCGACCAATGTTAAATAATGCCCAAGAAGCAGCCGCTAATAGTGGAAATAAAACAACTAAAAGTCTAGTATCTGCCATAAAAGTAAGATGTTTTTTACGAATATAATTTTTTATTTGAATACTATTATACATCTTTTATATCATTAGTCTGTACTAAAATCGAATTTTTAATGTTGATACTTATTTCCCGTTGATATGAATAGACATTAATTAATTACTAATTAAGTTATTGTAAAATAAAATTTCCTTAAACGTTTTATGTCAGATCTACCATTCACTTTAGACCAATTAAAGATTTTACACGCAATTTCAAACGAAGGGAGTTTTAAAAAAGCAGCCGAAAAATTATATATTTCACAACCAGCAGTTAGTCTCCAAATCCAAAATTTAGAAAAACAATTAAATAAACCTATCTTTTATAGAGATAAAAGAAAAGCACGTTTAACTGAAACTGGAAAATTATTAATAAAATATTGTGATCGGATACTAAGTTTATGTGAAGAAACATGTTTAGCATTAGATGAATTAAATACTTTACAATCTGGAGCTCTAATTATTGGTGCAAGTCAAACAACAGGAACATATTTAATGCCACGTTTAATTGGTTTATTTAGACACAAATATCCCCAAATTGAAATCGAGTTACAAGTACATTCTACACGAAAAATTGCTTGGGGAATTGCAACAGGTCGCATTGATTTAGCTGTAGTTGGTGGAGAAGTTCCACAAGAACTAAAAAGTGATTTAGAATTAATACCTTACGCTGAGGACGAACTTGCTTTGATTTTACCTATAACACATCCATTTTCATCCTTAAAATATATTCAAAAAGAAGATTTGTATCGTTTACGTTTTATTGCTTTAAATACTCAGTCAACAATCCGTAATGTAATTGAAAATACATTGGCACAAAATGGAATAGATAGTAGTTATTTTAAAATTGAAATGGAATTAAATTCAATAGAAGCAATTAAAAATGCTGTGCATTCAGGTTTAGGGGCAGCTTTTGTCTCTGTATCCGCAATATCAAAAGAATTAGAATTAGGTATATTACATTGGGCAAAAATTGAAGGTATAACTATTAAACGAACCTTATCGATTGTTGTAAACCCAAAAAGATATCATTCGAATGCAACAAAAATTTTTAAAGAAGAAATTCTAGAGATGTTTCTTAATACTCCTATGGGAAATAAAAATTTGATTTCTTAAGAGAAAACTCTTGACTTTTAAGTCTGATCACTATACTATATTATGTATAGGTGTTTGACCTTTCAGCCCCCATCGTCTAGAGGCCTAGGACATTTCCCTTTCACGGAAGTAACGGGGATTCGAATTCCCCTGGGGGTAATAACATATATATTTTCTATACATTTAAGCTTCACAATTTTATATTAGAAAATCGAAAATACTGTTTAGTTGAAACTTGATAGTTTGACCTTTCCCATTTGAGCATTTGTTTTTCGTAAATTTAGAACAGATTTTTTACTAACTCTTCAATGTGTTCGATTCGATTTCTAGTTGAATTCTTAAGCATATATTAGATAAGTGTTGATATGAGTGATTACGTAATAAAGTGACTTTTTTATATAATTATTTGACCGTTAACTTTACATAAAGTTATAAACTTTATGTTTTATAATATACGATATTTATTCAGCGAATTAATTAAATTAGTTTTTTAAGGTTTCCGAAATTTAATAATAAATTCGGAAACCTAATATTCTTCTAGTTCTAAACTCTTTTTATAGAGATGAACCTAGCCCAGAGTATGCGCCGAAGAAAAAAAGTGTTAGCAAACCTAAAGCGGCAAGACCGCCAATGGTAGCTACCATCCAAAGAGGTATTCTGCCTATATCACTCATATTGTTTAATTTAAAAAAATATATGTAAAGGGAACAAAATGTTTAACAAGTTATTCTAGTTAAAGAAGTAACTTGAGAAAAGTACGGCTAAAACAAAGAATAAAAGTAAACCCCAGTACAGTGATGTACGGTTTAATTCTACAGGTTGTTTATTAGGATTTGGTGCACTCATTAAAAATCTCCTATCGCTGAATAAATTGCATTGATGTTATTGCACCAAGGAAAAATACCGTTGGTACTGCTAAAGCATGTATTGTAAGCCAACGAAAAGTAAAAATAGGGTATGCTACTGGCTGATTTGTTTTCATCATTGAAATAAAACTTGTATTTTATAGTCCTTTTGTTAAATCTTCCAGCTCTTGCTTAGCACTGAAACGATCGTTAACTAAAGGAATCTGCTGACGATCTTGAGTAAAATACTCGTTAGGGCGTGGAGTACCAAAAGCATCATACGCTAGTCCCGTACTAACGAAAAGGAAACCTGCAACGAAAAGTGCTGGGATAGTAATGCTGTGAATAATCCAATAACGAACACTAGTTAAAATATCCGTAAAAGGTCTTTCTCCTGTTGAACCACCTGACACAACTCTTTCTCCTATTAATTATTTAAGTTAATCTATTCAATATTTACTAGAAAACTAGTAAATATTCTTTAAAGATAATATTTGTCTAATATAAATTAAAATCTTTAAATTAAACAATAATATCTACTACTTTTTTTAAAAGTTACTTGGTTAAATTATATAACGTATTTAGTATTTTTTACATGCTTTCATACTATAATTCGTCTGAATTTCAGATATTTTTTGTTTTAACAATAAAGAAATTAAATTTCTACGTTACATTTAATAATGTACTAAATAAAAGCGGGTAGGGGGAATCGAACCCCCATCATTAGCTTGGAAGGCTAAGGTTCTACCACTAAACTATACCCGCGTGAAAGAATCTTGTAACAGTATACTTATTATAACCTAACGATTCCAACAATCATAGTTAATTAATTTTTATAATAAAAATTATTGACTATTTCAATTCTTAATTTTCTTTTTAGTTCATTTTAATTTGTGAGTTCAAGAAAAAAATGTCCCGAACTCAACTTTTCAATCAAAAATTTAAATATCCATATAGTTCAAACTAATAAACCCTTATTTGAATTTTTTTTGATTAATTTATAGAATAACTACTTGTTCAAGTAAGGTTAATAGAAACATTAATTACGCTGAAACATTGCGAAACTTTCCATTCTAGATTAGTATTAACATATCGAATATTAAGTTAAATGCTAAGGCGATATGGCCAAGTGGTAAGGCAGTGGATTGCAAATCCTCTATCCCCAGTTCGAATCTGGGTGTCGCCTTAATTGGGGGTATGGTGGAATGGTAGACACAACAGACTTAAAATCTGTTGACTAATTAGTCGTAAGGGTTCAAGTCCCTTTACCCCCAAAGTTAAAATATTCCACTTGTATGAACAAAATTAATTGTTTAAAATTTAGTTATATTCCTGAGTTTTAGTTATAATCTATGATAAGAGTGTAATACAAGAAATATATATTATCTTTAGATAACTAACATTTATGTCACACAGTGTAAGAGTTTACGATACTTGTATTGGATGTACTCAATGTGTCCGTGCTTGTCCTTGTGATGTACTAGAAATGGTACCTTGGGACGGTTGTAAAGCCGGTCAAATTGCATCTGCGCCTCGTGCAGAGGATTGTATTGGGTGTAAACGTTGTGAAACAGCTTGTCCAACAGATTTCTTAAGTGTACGTGTCTACTTAGGTAGTGAAACAACACGTAGTTTAGGATTAACGTATTAAAATCTAATTTTCAATTACAAGGTCTTCAATATGATTAACTGGAATGTTATTGCCCAACTACTATCACTAGGCCTAGTGCTTCTATCTGGTCCTGCAATCATTTTTCTTCTTTATTTTAAGCGTGGTAACTTATAAATTTTAAAAATCTCATATTTGAAAGGTTTTAAACAAATTATTTATAATGTTGTAAATTGCTTACTATTTAAAACTACCCATATCTATATGATATTTATGGGTAGTTTTTGTTTTTAATATGAAAAATCTCTAATTACTATACGTTCTTTTTTTGTTATTAAATTATCGTCCCGTATTCATAAACATTGTTTATTCTACCAGTAAAGATAAGTTAGGATTATAGAAATAAGATTAATCATGTTTTTTTACTAAAAACCCTAGATATAAAATACGGTTTTAATTAATTCATATGAAATGCGGACGGAGAGACTCGAACTCTCATGAGGGGTACTCGCTAGAACCTAAATCTAGTGCGTCTACCAATTTCGCCACGTCCGCTTTATTTATAAATAATATTATACTAAAGCTTACAATAAAACACAAATTTATTAGTATAAGAAAATTCTAAATTTAGTAATAGTTTTTACATAAAAAATGTAAAAACTATTACATATTAATTGATGCTGATTAAATAGTAGCTAGAAGCTAAGCAATTTATGCAGCATTCAAAGCAGGTAAGCAAATTTAATTTAACTAACAGTTACCCAATCCACATCAACGTTCTCTAAGATAATTGACGAGTTATAAATCTGTAGGATAATAACTAAAAATACTAGAAATAATCCCATAAAAACTCCCATTACAGGTGTAGTTCCCCAACCAGGTGCTACCTTACCATATTCTGAGTTAAGTGGTCTTAAAATTTCACCTAATCTTGTTCTTAATGCCATAAACTTAAAAAGAAATTAATAGTAGAAACGAATAATCTGACTCATAATATATATTATAGGCAGATTTTTGCTTTTTTCTTACATTTTATAGAACAGCTAACTTATATATGGAAACTGCAACTATTTTAAGTATTTTTATCTCTGGTCTTCTTTTAGGTATCACAGGTTATTCTGTATATACAGCATTTGGACCTGTTTCAAAAGAACTTCGAGATCCTTTTGAAGAACATGAAGACTAAGAAAATATATGAGAAAAATCATTCGTTAATTTATAACGAATGATTTTTCTATTTTTACATAAAACTAGTAGTAAAACTACTTCTTAACGATTCTAGGTGGATCTCTAAAGAAAATCGCGAAGAAAATAACAACTAGCGTTCCTATTAAGAGGAAAGTATAAACTAATGCTTCCATTTTAACTTAATTAACTAATAATAAATTACTTTTAAACCTTGTATTAAACAATACCTGTTTTTTTAGTACTCTTGTCACCAAGTTTTTGGAAAGCACCGAATTCTACTTGCTCCAGTACTTCTGTACCAATACCTGCGAAAACGTCTCTGAATAGAGTACGTCCACCATGCCATAAGTGACCAAGGAAGAATAATAGAGCAAAGTTTGCGTGACCGAAAGTATACCAACCTCTTGGGCTACTTCTAAATACACCATCAGATTCTAGTGTAGTTCTATCAAACTCAAAAACTTCTCCTAGTTGAGCTTTTCTAGCATACTTCTTAACAGTTGGAGCATCTGTAAATACTTGACCGTTTAATTTTCCGCCGTAGAAGTTACAACTTACACCAACTTGCTCAATACTATACTTTGACTCCGCACGTCTAAATGGAATATCTGCTCGAACAATACCATCTTTATCAACAAGGATAACTGGGAATGTTTCGAAGAATGCAGGCATTCGACGTACTGTAAGCTCTCGACCTTCTTTATCCTGGAAAACAGGGTGACCTAACCAAGCTTCTGCAATACCATCACCTTTATTCATTGGACCAGCTCGGAAAAGACCACCCTTTGCAGGGTTATTACCGATATAATCATAGAATGCAAGTTTATCAGGAATTCTTGACCAAGCCTGACTTAACGAAAGTCCTTCACTAAGTGAAGTTTCTACACGTCGCTCAATCTCTTGTTGGAAATAACCACTATCCCATTGGTAACGAGTAGGACCAAATAGCTCAATCGGTGTAGCTGCTGCACCATACCACATTGTACCTGATGTTACGAACGCGGCAAAAAATACTGCTGAAATACTACTTGATAGTACTGTCTCAATGTTACCCATTCTAAGAGCTCGGTATAAACGCTGAGGTGGACGAATTGTTAAGTGGAAAACTCCAGCTAAGATACCTAAAATACCAGCTGCAATGTGGTGAGAAGCAATTCCACCAGGGTTAAACGGGTTAAAACCTTCTGCTCCCCATGCAGGTGCTACAGCTTGAACACGTCCTGTGATACCATAAGCATCAGAAACCCAAATTCCTGGACCAAAAGTACCAGTAACGTGGAATGCACCAAAACCAAAACATAGTAAACTTGATAAGAACAGGTGGATTCCAAAAATCTTTGGTAAATCTAGAGCAGGCTCACCTGTACGAGGATCTCTGAAAAGCTCTAAATCCCAGTAAACCCAGTGCCAGATAGCAGCTAAGAAACATAATCCAGAAAGGACGATGTGAGTTAAAGCAACACCTTCAAAACTCCAAATTCCCGGGTTTGAAACTGATTCTCCAGTGATACTCCAACCACCCCAAGAATCTGTTACACCAAGACGTGCCATGAAAGGCATTACAAACATACCCTGACGCCACATTGGGTTTAATACAGGATCTGATGGGTCGAAAACAGCTAATTCATATAGTGCCATTGAACCAGCCCATCCTGCAACTAATGC
>Ga0209503_10000946_pt1 | contig 15828 bp, 11 predicted proteins | sample SouAtlMetagenome_2_FD_187448 | JGI IMG/M metagenome (GOLD analysis project Ga0209503, IMG submission 187448) | Marine eukaryotic phytoplankton communities from Atlantic Ocean - South Atlantic ANT15 Metagenome (SPAdes) (version 2) | ecosystem: Environmental > Aquatic > Marine > Oceanic | place... | reverse complement strand
GGCTCCAGCGTGGTGAGCGCCAGCACCAGCGCGGGGCTGCCAAACAAACTCAAAGCCCCTGGGGCCGCCTCTCTGGGGCCCCCTGGCAGCGCTCGAGAGCCTCCGCCAGCGCTTCACCTCTCAGTGAGTGAAAACCCAGGCGCTTCGGAAGGGGCGGAGAGCCAGTGCCCCGTGCCCAACCTGTCCACCAACAATGGTGTGGCTCACAACCCTGTGCCAGCAAGGGCGCCTCTGGGCTGCCACCACCACGCTTGCCCAGGGTGCTGCGCCGCACGCCGTCGGTGGCGCTGCTGTTCGTGCCACTTGAGGGAGCAACCGAGCCACAACCTGACAGTTCGGCATTGCATGACTTGATGTTTTATTCATACCAACTGCAACCAGCCCTGCATTGGCAGAATCAACAGACTGACTCGGGGATTTGGATGCGGTCGATCATGGTCGATTGATCCGATTCATTCGATTCGTATTGGTCAATTTGCGTGGAAATATCAAATAATGTGGGGTTCACAAAGAATATGAACGTTCAGTATATTTTGTACGATAAACCTACGAAGTGACATTTTCTAGTGAAATCCACGTCACGATATCGGAAGGTTTATTTTCGAAGTTGAGCTGATCAAAGTTCTCCTCCCACGCTTCGCCTAACTCGCGCCCATCCAACATACATCCGCCCTCATAGTGCAACAAAGAAAATCTCTTTCGGCAACCTCAAACGACGCAACTGTTGTTCGTACGACCCCAATACCAAGCGGCCACAGAAGAGATCCTTTTATTCGAAGACGAAAGAGCATACCAGGACTTAGAAGTCGATTGGCATTCATATAATAAGTCGGGAGAATACATCCGTCACTCAACCGGAATAGAATCGAACCGAACAGCATGGCTCCAACACCCGAGAAACTCTATCCGAGGAAGAAATTCGCCTATGATGATATTCCGTCAAGGCCTGCAACAGAGCCTCCACTTCCTGTCTCTGATGCTGCAAGGAACCATGTTCCAAATCCTTATGTAAACTCTTCTTTGACACATGAAAAAATTGTTGCTGAGAGAGCCAAGTCTACCATTGGAAAAGATGTTAATATTGATTATGCTCAGGATCCAACTCTTTACCCAGAGTCTTTCCCTTACTTTGTGAGAGGAAGAGACAGTCTGAGAGAATACATCACTAAGCTCTTCACTTCACAGATTGCCATCTATGATGGTGCAATGGGTACTATGATCCAGAACTACTCCAAGAAGAATAAGCTAGATGAAGCTGAATACAGAGGAGAAAAGTTCAAGGAATGGAGCTGCAATGTGAAGGGTAACAATGATATGCTCAGTATCACTCAGCCTCATGTAATCCAAGGAATCTACAGGGAATACTTGGAAGTTGGAGGCTCAAACTTGATTGGAACCAACACTTTCTCTTCTACCACTATTGCAATGGCTGATTATGAAATGGAGCCTTACACCTATGAGTTGAATTATGAGTCTGCTCGCCTTGCAAGAGAAGTCTGTGATGAGATCACTGCAAAAGATCCTACTAAGCCAAGGTTTGTGGTTGGTGCCATAGGCCCTACAAACCGCACAGGTTCTATTTCTCCATCTGTTGAGGACCCTGCTGCCAGGAATGTGACATTTGATGAGCTGGTTGAAGCCTACTTTGAACAAATTGTTGGTTTGGTTGATGGTGGCAGTGACATCTTGATGGTAGAAACTATTTTTGACACACTCAATGCCAAAGCAGCTGTATATGCTGTTGGAGAATACCTTGAGATGACAGGATTGGATATTCCTCTGTTTGTTTCTGGTACTCTTGTTGACCAATCTGGGCGCACTTTGTCTGGTCAAACTGGAGAGGCCTTTTATGCTTCCATTCGCCATTCAAAGCCCATGTGTGTTGGTCTGAACTGTGCTCTTGGAGCTACACACATGGTTCCTTTTGTTGAAAGGCTTTCAAAATGTGCAGAGTGTTTTGTCCATGTCTATTCTAATGCTGGTCTACCAAATGCAATGGGTGGGTATGATGAAAGTCCAGAAGATATGGCTGATGGAAATGAGATCTTTTTCAAGAATGGATGGCTGAATATGGTTGGTGGATGCTGTGGGTCCACACCACTCCACATCAAAGCTATCAGAGAAAGGACTGAGAAATATGAAACAAGGAAGCTGCCTGATGTTGGAAGACCAAAGATGTGGCTTTCTGGTCTTGAGGACTTGGTTGTTGATGATGTTCACAATCATCTTGGAATGCCTTTCTTGAATGTTGGAGAGCGTTGTAATATTGCTGGATCCATCAGATTCAAGAAGCTGATGATGGCAGGAAACTATTCTGCTGCAATGGATATTGCAAAGAAGCAGGTTGAAGATGGTGCACATGTTGTGGATATCAATGTAGATGATGGTATGCTTGATGGTTTGGCAGCAATGCAAAAGTTTGTGAAGATTGCTGTCACTGAGCCTGAGATTGCCAAGGTTCCTTTTATGCTGGATGCATCCAAGTTTGAGATTGTGATGGCAGGTCTTAAGTGGTGTCAGGGCAAGCCAATTGTGAACTCTATTTCTCTGAAGGTAGGGGAGGAGCTATTCAAGGAGCAAGCAACTTTGTTGAGAAAGCATGGGGCTGCAATTGTTGTGATGGCCTTTGATGAAGAAGGGCAGGCAGCATCTGAGTCAGAGAAAGTTCGTATCTGCAAGAGGTCATATGATATCCTAGTGAATGATGTTAGATTCCCACCAGAAGATATTATTTTTGATCCTAATGTCCTAACTATTGGAACTGGAATGGAAGAGCATGCAGATTATGGTGTTGGCTTTATCAATGCTGTCAAAACAATCAAAGAGATTTGCCCATATTGTAAGATTAGTGGTGGTATTTCCAACTTGTCTTTTGGATTCCGTGGTGTGACAAAGATCAGAGAATCAATTCATTCAGTATTTCTGCAACATGCTATTCTTGAGTCTGGTATGGATGTTGGTATTGTCAATGCACATGAAATGCTCATGTATAAGGAGGTTGATTCTGACATCAGGGAAGTTGCTGAAAGTCTTGTCATGAACTTGTCAGATGATGCCACTGAAAAAATGCTCGATCTCACGAAGAGGGAGAAAGAATTAATTGAAGCCCGGAAGAAAGGAGGTGGCCCTAAGGTCGTCAAGAAATCATGGAGAACCGAAGTGCCGAAGAAACGTCTGGAACATGCTCTTATCAATGGCATATCGGAATTCGTTGACGAAGATGTTGAAGCTGCGAGAAAAGAGTGCAGTAAGCCACTCGAAGTCATCGAGGGACCATTGATGGACGGAATGAACATTGTTGGAGATTTGTTCGGATCTGGGAAGATGTTCCTTCCGCAAGTCATCAAATCTGCACGTGTTATGAAAAAAGCAGTGGCATATCTTTTACCTTTTATGGAGGCAGAGAAACGTGAGGCTATGATTGCGAAAGGACTTGATCCGAATGACGTCGATGAAGATGATGATTCAAACTATGCAGGTAAAGTTTTGATGGCAACTGTCAAAGGTGATGTTCATGATATCGGAAAGAATATTGTGGCTGTTGTCCTAGGATGCAATAATTACAAAGTCTACGATATTGGTGTCATGTGTTCGTGCGAGTTGATTCTAGAGAAAGCGAAGGAGTACAACGTTGATGTGATTGGGCTCTCTGGTTTAATCACGCCATCCTTAGATGAGATGGTGACTGTTGCGAAAGAACTTTCCAAGGGTGGTTATAAACAGCCTCTTTTAATCGGTGGAGCTACGACATCAAAGATGCACACTGCAGTAAAGATTGCGCCTAATTTTTTCAATGCAGAACACCCAGTCATCCATGTGCTTGATGCATCCCGTTCTGTGACTGTTGTCTCATCGCTTTTGAACAAGAACAAGGCCGATTTCGTCGAGGATCTTGAAGAAGAATATGACGAGATGCGGGAGGACTATTATGCTGGCCTAGAGGATCGAAACTTTTTGTCTTTTGATGAGGCTAAGAACGAGAAAAAGGTTATTGATTTCGACGCAGTTCCTCCTGCTCCAGTTCCAAACAAGCTTGGTATCACTGTCATTGATTCTGTGAAACTTGCCGATGTCATCTCTTACATCGACTGGAATCCGTTCTTCCAAACTTGGGAGTTGCGCGGTCGTTATCCCAACCGAGGATACCCAAAAATTTTTGACGATAAAACCGTTGGGAGTGAAGCAAAGAAGCTTTTCGATGACGCACAGAGAATGCTAAAGGAAATTGTTGCAGATGGAAGCATGTGGCTCAAAGGTGTTGTCGGTCTTTTCCCAGCTAATAAGAGTGAAGACGGAGAAGATGTTGATGTCTTCACGAGTGAAGGAGATCGCGAGGCCGGTAATGTTGCTGCAAAGTTTTGCATGTTGAGACAGCAAGCAGAAAAGGAATCAGACGATCCATACCTTTCTCAAGCTGACTTCATTGCGCCGAAAGGTTACACCGATCATATCGGTTTCTTTGCTGTATCATGCTTTGGTTGTGACGCTCTCGTAAAGAAATACGAATCCGAAAACGATGATTATTCGAAGATCATGTCGCAAGCTCTCGCCGATCGTTTCGTCGAAGCGTTTGCAGAATACTTGCATCGTGAGATTCGTGTTGATCTATGGGGCTATGCTAAAGATGAATGTCTTGACGAGTCTGACATGCTTAAGATTAAATACGATGGTATTCGTCCTGCTCCCGGGTACCCGTCGCAGCCCGATCACACAGAGAAGTCCACAATGTGGGACCTTGTGAAGGTGAAGGACAATGCCGGAATTGAGTTGAGCGAATCGTTAAGCATGATGCCAGCTGCATCCGTGTCGGCACTGGTCTTTGCTCATCCAGATTCCGAATATTTTGCTGTCGGTCAAATTGGAAAGGAACAAGTTGTAAGCTACGCCGAGCGCAAGAAGATGGACCTAGAGCTATGTGAGCGCTGGTTGAACCCCATTTTGAACTACGACCGCGATTAAAGTGAGCTGCAAGTAGAATGCCGCTTTGGGGTTCAATTTCGTTACATCCTACAGCAGTGTGTAAACTGTTAATCTCTACCGACACCAGTCGCTATTGAAGTTGAAACTCCTGGAATAAATGCCATAAGCTAATTATATTTAGATAATTTTATTTTTACTCTTCAAACTTTTCAGTATTCTTACGAAGTGCTTGCTTTTGGTAAAATCACTCAATTTTGTAACACACTGTTGTTTGATACAAAAATCCGACGTGACGCGTATAGCTTTTCTCGCTTGACAACGAGACATCGATCGCGATGTATTTCGATCGTTTGGAATCGGAATTCAATCACTGGTCGAGTTTCCATAAAATAATTGAATATGATTGGATTGTGAGTTCGCGGCATTGCCAGTGGCAACCACAGATTCGTTGTTGGTTTGGTCGCCATTTTGCTGCTTCTGAACACCACGAAGCTCTGCGAGAAGAGCAATACACTTCTCACGCTCACTGGTTGCCGACTTTAGAAGCTCGAAACTCTCATGAATTCTCTCTTTTTCATTCAAAAGTTGTGGTCTATTATTGTCACGCAATGCCTTGTCAAACTCGGGAAGGAAAACTTTTTCAATGGATCGCACAGTGATGTATCGCTCGGTCTTCTTCTGGACTCTGCGTTCTAGAAGTGCACCTAGTTCGAAGTTGAGAGCGTCCATTTCAGCCGTATGTTGCCTGGTGGCTTCGTTTGTCTTCTCTTCCATCTATTTGGCGTCGCATTGCCGATACATCGACCGAAGATTATTTGCGAAGAGAAATATTTTTTCATGCATGAAGAATAAGCAAACAGAGGTCTCAGTGAGTGACTTTGAAGTGTTTTTTTTTAACATTATATCTGAAGAGAAGAATGGCGCACGCAATACTTACCATCTTCGAGTGCGTCGTACAACTTTGGATGGATTGAAATTCATTTTCTGTAATTTGTCTGAGACGAGATTCTTCCTTCTTCAACAAGACTAGTTTCTCCATTCTCTGTCCAAGCCCTTCCTTGGATCGACGATTCGATTCGGTAAGAGTCTCGAGCTCCTTCTTGATAAATTGGTGCTCTGTTTGAACTTGCTTAAGTTCCCTCTCGGCTTCTTCTCTGTCGCGAACGAACTTGTCACGTTGATTCGAAAGAACGGTAAATTGGTTCTGGATCGAGCTTTTTTGCACGCTATTCTCGACATTTTGTCTTTGGTACTGAACCATGCTGTATGCTTCGTTGCCACGGTTTTGGTCTTGATGATTTCGACCGCAATGATCTCGAGACAGAAGATGCAATGATGGTGATGGTGTAGTAGCGAAGTCACTAGCGATAGTCATTTTATAACGACACTATAGAGGGTAGATAGAAAACGTAATGCAATAACACGATCTATTAGTGATAGATATTATAGAACTGACAATATCAATTAAGATAGAACCGGGAATTTCAAACGAGAAGAAGAAAGTGTCAAAAACGTCCGCTCGCCGGAATAAAAAAGCTGAGAGTCCGACCCGACACCTTGCTGCAATGCAACAGCTTCAATCGTGCTTTTTTGAGACGTGCTTGAAAATTACCAATTTTTGTTGATCAAAGCCTTTCCACAAAATTACTTGAATGCTATATCTTGTGGAAAAAGGCAAGCCTATGGCGTCAAAGCTCTAAAGTCCCAACTGCTCGTGCAGAACAAATCGAACACGAAACGAGCAACTCACAGAAGGCACTCGAAAGACCGTACGACGATAATATGAGCTTTAATTTCTACACAAACCTTTCTTAAACAAAAGTTAGACTTTCGAATCCACTGGAATAAAAAATTTCACAGCTACTATCATATTCCAGGGAATTGAAGAACTTTATCCGCGAGTCTTTGATATTCATGAATCTCATTGTACACATGACACGATATACGTGCATAAAGAACTCCCCGAATACATTTGATTGGAACTTCAATAAAGTTGTCATACAGAAAATCCTGCACCATTTTGGCATGGGTTGATGTTGAGGGCGATGATTGTATAAACTCTGGTAATCGTACCAAACTCATCATTGACGAATGAAGTTCAAAGGGTGCCAGTAGTGATCTGTCCCAATCTTGACCGTCATGCCAACTTTGACAGAGAATATCGCTTGCCTCTTTTAGCCGATTGTTGATCTTGTTTCGAAATCGAATAATGTCACCATCTAATTGTATTTGTTTCTCCCAATGATCTAGAACAGCGGGAACCGATAAAGCAGCGCCATAGTCTCGACATCCATCCCATAAAAATCTACTTTGAAACCCCTGTCCAATACCATGCGAGATTACTGCTGGCTGCTTTAGAATTGAATCCCGTAAGTAAGCGTGTGGGCAGTAAAGGAATCCAACTCCTCGAGGGCAAGAGAGCCATTTGTGGCCGTTTCCAACATAAAAGTCAACGTGTGGTAATTCTTTTTCGTTCAGGACCAGATCCTGGGCTAAGATGCCATGGGCTCCATCCACCATTACTAACATTTTCATTTCTTTTGCTAGCTTCGAAAGTTCTTTAATCGGCATAGTAAGAGCAGTATTAGAAGTCGTGTGATCTAAGATGAGAAGCATATTCTCAAATTGATGGCTACCTTTTTCGGTTTTGATCTTTTGTAAGGTATCGTATAATGCACGCGAAAAAATATCTGATGAAGACTCTAATGAACCACTCCGCCATAGATCAAAGTAATCAGTCAAAGGAATTTCGGTGACCCTCTGCTGGCAATACTCATGAGCCATCTTTTTCAAACTGCCGTAGGATGTATCCCATAAAACTACATGGCTGTTCTCTTGGTAAATTGCGGAATAATTTTTGAGAATAGTATTCAATCCATACGTAACATTGGGTATAAGAGTGAAATTATCCCGAGACGCATGGCAAAATGATGCCAACCGCCGCGCTGAATAAACCAAGTGAGGAAGCAACTCTCTGTCAAAGTATCGCAACGGCTGCTTTTCTAGATGGAATCTAATATTGTATATCAGAGTTATGATATCAGAACAAGAAGTTTTGAAAAATACAGGAAGTTCCTTTATGAGTTGGCACGAATTCATTGATCGCGATATTCATTGTGCGCCTACATCAACGTGGACTATAATCATAGAAATATACTCAACTCCATTGTTCTGCCGAAGTGTATCCAACTCTCAATGCGGCACCTGGATAAGTAAGAAAAGTATGGGAAATATTGAGTTTGTCGTTCCAAAAGCTTGCGGTATCATGAATGATTAGAAAGTTTGATTTGACACGAAAGATTTGAATGTTTACACCATTCAAGAAGACCCACCGAATGCACCGTGATTGAGAAATGTCCATTTTTTTCGGTCTAGAAGAAAGTCAGAGCGATTTCCATTGGATCTATTGTCATGCTGTTTCAAGCAGAAGGGGATTGCTGGAACTTCGTAAATATCTTCGGGCTGTGTCATCAATACATCGACATCTTCGGAATGAAATGAACCAATCGATTTGTAACCTTCTGTATTCATTAGCCTTTTCTGTAGACTGATTCTGAATGGTCTTGTACTCATCGCTTTCTTCATCGTCAGTCTTTTGATCTTATCTACGTCAAGCTTGGGAAATTTCTCGCGGCATGATAGTCTGTTGTCAACTCATGAATTGCTGATTGTCTCCAGAATCTATTTCCAGAACAGAGAATTTTTGATGGGAAAGATACGAAAAAATTCGATAAGTTCGACTTCTATTTTCCACGTGGAAGTGATTACAGACAGAAATCGCTTGACCACTTCTCATTTACTTCCCAAACCCGAAAAGGAACAGCTTTCTTCATTGTGCTTGACTGCAACTGTAACGCAAACAATCATAGTATACAGTGCCTGTACTATTTGCTTTCATCCAGCCTACAGAACGATGTTTCACGCAACGAAATCCGCTATGTCTAATGTAGTAAAGCGACAAGCAGGTGCTTTCCGAAGTAGATCTGCATCCTCTGTTAGTTCTTTGAAAGGACAGCATTTTATTTCAATCGATCAACTAAGGTTCGTATCACATGACTCTTACAAGCACTCCCGCCGCCGTATGCGCCTGATCCTTCAAAATCCGTCCACGCTGATTTATGTGCTAGTCAATGCGTTGACTGATATGAAGACTCACGGCTTTTCTATCTTCTTTCTCTCGCTTTCCCAGCACTGACGAATTAAAGGGTTTGCTGGATGTTTCTCACGAATTCAAGTCAATCTATTCAGACAAATCAAAGCCACTCCCTAAACCTTTAGATGGACATTCACTCAGTATGATTTTCCAGAAACGATCCACCCGAACTCGTGTTTCGACCGAAACGGGCATGGCGATGCTTGGCGGGCATGCCTTATTTTTGGGACCCTCAGACATTCAATTAGGCGTGAATGAATCCATGAGGGACACAGCTTGCGTCCTTAGTCGGTTCAATGACTTGATCTTGGCTCGAGTTTATGCCCATAGTGACATCACTGATCTTGCGAAATATTCTGAGGTTCCCATTATCAATGCTCTCAGCGACTTGCACCACCCCCTACAGACTTTGGCAGATTTGATGGCTCTTCAACAACACTTTGGAAAAGACTTATCTGGGAAAACTGTTGCCTGGGTTGGTGATGGAAATAATGTCCTACACGACCTCATGCTAGGATCGCTCAAAATGGGAATGAACGTACAAATTGCCACACCGACAGGTTACGAACCGAATGCAGACATCATGGCAATGAGTAAGGACCTAGCGGATGAGCACGGTGTCAGTCTAACAACCACGACTGTAGCTGATGAAGCCGTGAACGGAGCTGATGTTGTGGTAACTGATACATGGGTCAGCATGGGTCAAGAGGATGAATACGAAAAGCGCGTTAAGGAATTCGATGGGTACCAAGTGAATACAGAACTTATGGGAAAGGCTAATGATGGGGCTGTGTTTTTGCATTGCTTGCCTCGCCATGTCGAGGAAGTAACAGATGAAGTTATCTATAGTGACGCCTCTCTTGTATTTCCTGAAGCTGAGAATCGCATGTGGACAGTCATGGCCGTTATGGCAGCACAACTCGGAAAGGTATAGTAGAGAATTTAACAACTTTAAATATTTTAGCTTTGTTAGATTGTGTTACTTGTTCTGTTCCATTCGTATTGCGAGAATACTGTATCGACTCCATTATTTGTTGTCATACTGCAGCCGTCCACGGCAACTAATAGCCTAGTAAACTTCGTTCGAATCAATCAAGGAAAAGATTTTCTTCGGTTGGTCCTTTTTTCCTTCGTCCGTTAAAAAACGTCTGACATCGTTGAAAAAAATCCGTGGAAAAAGAATTCGACGACAACAGTTTCAAAAAATGGTCGTAACAATACGAACCAAACCGATTTTGAAATATGAGTAGTCGCTTGATTAGATCGGGGTTTCACAAACCGATTTATGAACCGATTTTATCCTTTATGATGATTTCGTCGTCAGTAGTTTCGAGAATCCCCATGAGAACGATGCCTCTGTTGAGTCGAAACTTGCTAATACATACGAGGCAAAAATTATCATCTTCCTTTTCGTCAACGACTACAAATTTAAAAGAAGTAGATGATGATAGTGAAGATGATACTGATCCACATTATGGGAAATCTAATCAACAATCTGCGGCCGTTTCATCTATTGAAGCAGATTTGGAACACCAACGAATCTGGCGACCAGACAAGTTGACGGCAGATCCATTATACTGGTCGAAAAATATTGTACAAAGCTCGCATTCGGACCCCGATAGCCTGATATCACTTCTGGATCGGATTGAGAAGCAAGAGTTAGAGGGTGGGAGGATGAGATCGAAAAAAAATGGAGTCTTACACGAAGATCCTGCTGTCGACATGCGTTTATTAATCGAAAATTACACCGTCAACTCATTGGCTAGCGCTCTGAGAGACAGAGAGGAAATGCTACAAATGGCGTCACAGCTAGCTGCAGACAACGACTTCGAAACACTGAAGGAGTTTCTTCACGATTGTCATCCTGATGTAGTCCTAGAAAAAAGACAGCGATTGCGGCGACTAAGCCTGCAAAAAAAGCTAAATAGATCCTCATTAGAGACAATAAGGAAAGGTCTTATGCGAATGCCAAGGCAAGTAACAATGGCACATTCTAAGAGAGCGGGGGTTGTTGTTGCTATTGTTCATGTGGATGGAGTTCCAAGTATCCTCTTAGAAAAACGAGCACGGCATATGCGTGCTCACCCCGATGAAGTTTGTCTACCAGGCGGGATGGTTTGTAAGAATGCAGATCGGTCGATTGTCGAGACCTGTTTGAGAGAGATGAAAGAAGAAATTGGTGGTTTTGACTTTGAGCACAATGGAGTTAGCGTTTTAGGTATACTGCGTTGCAATTGGGGAGAAGGTAAGTGCCGATGATCTCCGGTTTTCCTTTGCAGTACCAAAAACATTCGCTGTCTAAATTTAGTCTATCTTTAGTTCATCATTTGGTGGGAGTAGCTGTCACGCCTGTTGTTTGCTCGTTCAATCAAGATCTTGCAGAACTTGAACTTACACCAAACCCAGACGAAGTAGCGGAAGTTTTCACAATTCCACTGGCGAGCCTGATGGATAAGAAGCTTTGGGTGTATAAAGATGACCATGCACCGATTTTTGTTGGAGGTCCTTACGCAATTTGGGGATTGACTGGTTACATACTTGATAGATTCGTGAAAGACATACTCACCCCCTTTAGTTCACGCCATTACGAGATATTAGCGTAACGCAAAGTTATTTCAACCTGAGAGCGATTAATCATGTACAATCAAAATCATCTTGCTAACATATTGATTACATAACTTTAATCTTCAGTAATGTCCAAAAGTAAGTCTCCACCAGCAATCTCTTCTCCGGCTGTGACAACAACCCTATCGACTGTTCCTTTAATAGGAGAAGATACCATTGTTTCCATCTTCATTGCTGAAAGCGATACTAATGGAGAACCAACATCAACTGCATCACCCTTTTTTACTTTCGTTTCTAATACTACTCCGGGCATCGGCGCACCGATACTCCCTTCAACGCCATGAAGTGCTTTCGGACGTTCAGTAGTTGTGTCGCTACCAAGCGTTTTGTCTTTTACGGAAACACTACGTGGAGTTCCATTTAGCTCAAATTGTATGGTAACAAATCCGTCTTGATTCGGTTCGGATCGAGCAACCAATCTAATCATCAATTGCTTTCCAGGCTCGAGGCTGATTTCGATATCTTCTCCAACTTCCATACCTGTCAAAAATGTTCTAGTTCCTAGAATGTTGCATGCGCCATATTTAGCTTTATGTGCCATAAAGTCATCAAAGACAGCTGGGTAGAGGGCAGAAGAAAGTACGTCAACATCTCTAATTTTCTGGCCTTTAACAGACCCACTCAAGCCACCCGAATCGTCACCCCATTTCTCTTCTAATTTTTTCCTTTCGTTACTAAAGTCGAATGGGCTAAGCTCAGCACCTGGACGACCTTCAAAGGAAACCAAACCGTCAGTGCCCTCAATCGTTTGACCTTTCAATACTTTGGAGCGTAATGGTTCGGGAAAACCAAATGGAGGAATACCAATAAATCCTTGCATATATTCTATCACGCTTTTAGGAAAATCAAGCGTGTCTGCTTTTTCAAGCACTTCTTCCTTTGATAGATCATTGGCAACAATAAATTGTGCAAGATCTCCAGTTACCTTGCTTGAAGGAGTGACTTTTATGATATCACCTAACAAATCGTTTGCGGTTGCGTACGCTTTCTTTACCTTACTCCATTGTCCAGTCAATCCTAGTTGGGAGCTCTGGAATAAGAGATTCGTGTACTTCAAGAACGACAAAAAAAATCAGATAGCTATTAGTTTTTGACTCGAAACAATGATGGGATTTTGATCAAATGCTTGAAAATAAAAAAGTCTTACCTGACCTCCGGGCATTTCGTGGAAATATACATCTGAGGAGCCCGTCTTCTGACCAGATTCAAATGGTGCATATAGGCCACGGCATTCCTCCCAATACTCATTGAGAGATTGTACATCTTCTAATTTTAAGCCAGTGTCATACGCGGTTCCTTCGGTACTTGCTACTAGAGCACCCATTGCCGGTTGCGAGGTTGTCCCCGACATAGCATCAGAACAAGAATCTACAACATCCGCTCCAGCTTTAGCACACGCGAGCATTGAAGCAATTCCTGTCCCTGCAGTATCATGGGTATGAACATGGATTGGTAGGTCTGGGTGCTGTTCGCGAATTGCGCTGATAAGCATGGTTGCCGCCTCAGGCTTGAGGAGTCCTGCCATATCTTTGATAGCGAGAACATGAATTCCAAGAGAATGTAATTCTCTCACAAAGTCTAAATAATATTCCAATGTATATTTTCCACGATTAGGATCTGAGACATCTCCTGTGTAACACACGGTGCCTTCTATAATTCCACCAGCCTCGCCAACACAATCAATACCAAGCTTCATATTTTCAATATAATTAATGGAATCAAAAACCCTAAATACATCCATTCCTGCCTCCTTTGCCGTCTTACAAAATTCGTAATTGACATTATCAGGGTAAGATGTGTATCCTACAGCGTTTGCTCCACGAAGTAGCATTTGAAAAGGTATGTTTGGGACAGCCTCACGCAAGTCAGCAAGTCGGTCCCATGGACATTCGCGCAAGAATCTCATCGCAACGTCGAACGTTGCACCTCCCCAACATTCGAGTGAGTAGCAATTGGCAAGAGCAGTGCTTGTGGCAGGTGCAATATTGAGCATATCGATAGTTCGTAAACGAGTGGCAAGTAATGACTGGTGAGCATCGCGCCAAGTTGTATCCATGAGAAGCAATCCATCATTCTTTCGGACGGATGCAGCAAATGCTTCGGGACCTTCCTCATCGAAAATTTGTTTCAAAGATTTCTTATCTGTAGTTACAGTGGAAGGAATTTCGGGAATGTATGGATCGATCGAGACTGGTGGTTCACCGACAGCTCCAAGTTCATCTGGTGGTCCATTGACTATAATATTTGCAATGAATTTAAGTACCTTTTGGGCACGATCTTGTTCGTGAAGAGGCGCCAGTAATTCAGGATTTTGAGCAATGAAGCCAGTGTCAACAATGCCGTCTAAGAATTGTTCATTTTGAAGTACGTTAAGCAAAAACGATTTGTTTGTCTTAACACCACGGACACGGAATTCATTCAAAGATCTGATCAACTTTGCCGCAGCCTCCCTTCGTGTTCGTGCCTTGGCTGTAATTTTAACCAGTAGAGAGTCATAATGAGGAGTAATTTTCGCGCCTGGAAAACCTGGGCCATCGTCGAGACGAATCCCCATGCCCGTTGGCAGCCTGAATACACTGATGGTGCCAGTATCTGGACGGAAGTCTTGGGACGGATCTTCGGTTGTGACTCGACATTGCAAAGCAAATCCGCTTGGCTCTGGAATATTATCTTGTGACAGGCCTAAGTCAGATAATGTCTCTCCACTAGCAATGCGAATTTGAGATTGAACGATATCAATACCTGTGACTTCTTCCGTTACTGTATGTTCTACTTGTACACGTGGATTGACTTCCATGAAGTAATGTTGACCATGTTTGTCAACAAGAAATTCGACAGTTCCAGCATTCAAATAATTGTCACTTTTCAATAATGCAACAGCATCCTCCAAAATACGTTTCCTAGTCAATTCTGGTAGGTCCTGGGCCGGTGCGCATTCCACGACTTTTTGATGTCGACGTTGAACAGAACAGTCCCGATCCCATAGGTGTACCACATTTCCAAGACCATCTCCCAAGCATTGCACTTCCACATGCCTAGGATTCTCGACATATTTTTCGATGAAACATCTTCCATCTCCAAAGGCAGTCAGAGCTTCATTACTAGCTTGGGTAAACATTGCCTCGAGATCTTCTTCGGTAGGAACGATTCGAATACCTCGACCTCCTCCACCCATTAAAGCCTTTGCAATCACAGGATATGAACAATTATTTGATGGATCAGCAATCCACTCTCTTGCCTGACGAACAGTTTCAAATGCCTCTTCTGAACCGGGTACAACTGAAACGTTGGCCGCAATAGCTAGAGTTCTTGCAGTAGCTTTGTTACCAAAATTATCCAGATTTTCTACAGTCGGACCAATGAAGGTGACTCCATTTTCTCGAAGAGCCCTTGCAAAGTTTAAGTTCTCACTCAAGAAACCATAACCAGGGTGCACTGCTTCAACGCCGTTGTCAACGCAAATTTTCACAATTGTGTCGATATCAAGATATTGAGCGACAGGCGCTTTAGAGTTATCCAATTGGAAGGCTTGGTCTGCTTTGTAACGGTGCTGCGTGAAGCGATCTAAAATTCACAATAGGAGCATACAGATGCCGGCAAAAGTGATCAAGAGCGCATCGTATCAAACAAAGTTAGTGATTGATTGTCAATCATTGCGTACTCATTTTTGAAACTATAATCGGCCGAGTTCAGGTGCTCGATACCTCTTGTCAATCACTCACCTTCGAGAGAGTATATTCCCACGGTACTAATGCCTAGCTCGGATGCAGCGCGATTAATTCTGGTCGCGATCTCTCCTCGATTTGCAGCCATTAATTTCTGAAACGGTAGCTCAGACATATTCACACTCTTTTGAGGCGCCATACTAGGGTGGTTGGTCCTTACATTGGTGGCGAAACGACGCTCGGTTCTCGAGGGAGAAGTTTGGCGTGCATCATCAATCGAAGGTACGATAGAGGATACCACCCCCGAAGTGGATCTTTTCAAGATTTTGTTGCGTATGTTTTTTGATAGGACAGACGCGCTCCTGCGATCGTGAGACATCCGCCTCGCTGTTTGAACAATCGATAGCCGGAACATGTTGATATCGCACTAGAAGTTCTAAACTATTCTCTCGATTTTCAATTCAA
>Ga0209503_10000945_pt1 | contig 15853 bp, 11 predicted proteins | sample SouAtlMetagenome_2_FD_187448 | JGI IMG/M metagenome (GOLD analysis project Ga0209503, IMG submission 187448) | Marine eukaryotic phytoplankton communities from Atlantic Ocean - South Atlantic ANT15 Metagenome (SPAdes) (version 2) | ecosystem: Environmental > Aquatic > Marine > Oceanic | place... | reverse complement strand
AGCATTTTGTAATATCATATCAAAGTCTCCGGGGAATTCAGGTGCATTTTTCATTTTCACAACTTCAGTTTTTTTATCAAGGAAGTCTACACTTATATATGCATCTTTTTGAAAAAATCGTGTTTTGCGCATATTTTTTAATGAAATTCTACTTGCGGTTAGATTAGCCACACATCCATTTTCAAACTCAATTCGTGCATTTGCAATGTCTGGAGTTTCACTTATGACAGAAATACCGCTAGCTTGAACTGAAAGAACTTTAGATTTTACTACACTTAAAATTATATCTATATCGTGAATCATTAAGTCTAAAACAACGGGTACATCAGTTCCTCTTGGATTAAATTCTGCTAGCCTATGCGTTTCAATGAACATTGGGTTTTTAATTTCGGATTTTACTGCTTTAAAAGCAGGATTAAAGCGCTCTACATGCCCAACTTGCCCTCTTAAGTTATTTTCCGATACCAATAGTCTAATGTGTTCTGCTTCTTCTAAGGAGTTTGTTATAGGTTTCTCAATAAAGATATGTTTTCCCTTTGAAATGGCTTTGATTGCACAATTGTAATGAGAAAGGGTAGGTGTAACAATATCTATAACATCTACAGCGTCTATCAAATCATCAAGTTTTTCAAAATAATTATAATTAAATTCTTCAGCCACAGATTGACTGTTAGCGATATCGGGATCATAAAAACCAATCAATAAGTACTTTTTTGATTTATCGAGTAATTTCAAATGAATCTTTCCAAGGTGGCCAGCACCCAATACACCAACTTTTAACATCAATTTAAATTTTAAACAAAATTAAATATTTTAATGATATTCTAATTAATTATATTAAAAACATTGAATTTAAAATTCTTTTTATCTTTTAATGATATTCTAATTTTTCTTTACTTAATTTTGAAATGAAATTTAATTGATTTGATCGATTCGTACAAACATAAAGGCCTGCGTCAAAAACTTGTAGAAACTTTAATTACTAAAGGAATTAAAGACAAAAAAGTTTTAGAAGCAGTTGCTAAAGTTCCACGTCATCTATTCATGGATTCAAGTTTTTTAGATCATGCTTATCAAGACAAAGCTTTTCCAATTGGTGCAAATCAAACAATTTCTCAGCCCTTCACAGTTGCATTTCAAAGTGAACTTTTGGATGTAAATGAAAATGATAAAGTTTTAGAGATTGGTACAGGGAGTGGATATCAAACCGCAATTTTATGCTTATTGGGGGCAGAAGTTTATACTATTGAACGTCAGTTGGAATTGTTTAAAAAGTCAAGTTTATTTTTACCAAAGATAGGTTATGTAGTAAAACGCTTCATTTTTGGTGATGGTTATAAGGGGTTGAAGGAAGATGCTCCTTTTGATAGAATAATAGTAACTGCCGGAGCTCCATTTTTACCTAAAGCACTTTTATCACAGCTTACAATAGGAGGTCGTCTTGTAATTCCAATCGGAGATAAAGAACAAACTATGACCCTGTATATTAGGACCAGTACAAAATCATTTGAGAAACATGAGTATGGACAATTTAAATTTGTTCCAATGTTAGAAAATAAATCTTAGAGATTTAATCCAAACATAATCCTGTTTTCATTTTTGTTTTGCTCAAAGGATCGAACAAAATCAATTCTTAAAAATCGGTATTTTCCCCAGCCTAAATTGGCAATACCTGCATTAAATTCAAAGTATGGAATATTTTGATTAATTGTTATTCCATGTGCTCCAAGGATTAAGTTGTAATTCAACTTATTAATATAGGGAATTTTACCCAGTAAAAACCCCTTATAGTTATGTTCGAAATGGTATTCAAGGTAATTATTTGAGGTGCTAAAATCGTAATAGTCTAGGTTTTTGAAACTCGAAATATAATTCCCTCTTGACATAACATTTGTTAAACATCCATTAAAATGTTTGTAATCAATAAATGACATTGTTTTATTATTGAAAAATGTACCTGCAATAATATTATAATTTAAAATACCCATTGATTTTAAATTAACCTCTTGTTTAAGTTTTAAATTAAGGTAATTGAAATTATAATCAGAAATTGAGGAGCTAAATCCTTTTGTGTAATCTAAAAATAATTGAGGATACTTTGAATTAACTATATTAATTTTAACGCCAGGATAACTCATAAACTTTTCTCCAAAAGTGATTCTAAAACCTAGGTTGAATTTGATTATATCATGATTTAGGAAAGGAGCTGTGTTTAATTCATTTGGCTTTAATGGATTGTTACTTGTATAATTCACATTTTTATTTGGTAATATTACAAAGTCAGTATTGTTAAAAAGGGCTTTTCTATTCTCATAAATTAAGCTAGATTTTAGCGAAAAACCATTAAACAATTCCCTGCTATAACCTATATTAATATATCTTTTGTCATAGATTTTCATAAAGTTTTTTTCAAAAAATAATGAGCTTACGAGGTTTTGAAATTTTGTAATTGGTTCTTCAGAGTTAAATTGTTCAGTTTTGATCCCAATACCAAATTTTAATTGAGCGTTATTAATTGCATTAAACTTATAGTTTCCAAATAAACCACCTCTAAGGCGTTCAGTCTCAATGCTGTAATTTAAATTACCATTTAAAGAAATAAAATTTTTATATTCATTGTACCTTTTAGTATAATTTGAACTTACAGAAACATTGTATCCTTGTACAGTGTTAAAAGATAAACCCATTAGAGGGCCTGTTATACCAATATATTTTTTCTCATAAGAGTTATTATAGCTATATCCTTGCAAGACATCTAAAATTTTAAACTTATTATTTTCTAAATCAACAGAATCTAGATATACTTTTGAAGATTTTTTTAATTCTAAGCTATCCCGTTTTGTGTAGTCATTTAATTCATTTTCTGTAAGAGGAATGGGACGAGTGTCATTCCAATAATTATTTTCTTTACTATTAGCGTTTTCTTCAAATACCAAAATTTCATTTTTTTGTTTAATATTTGAGATGTCAGGACTTAGATTGTAGTTTGAATAATTTGCAATGAAGCTTCCATTTCCTTTAAATCCGAAGATATTATATCCAAAATCAATGGATTGATTTTTCAATAACCAAATTTTTGAATCTTTATTAAAACTTAGGTTTTGACGAATTCTTATTGTTTCTGCAGGTAAAATTTGTGCTTGAACTCCACTTATCATTATGTCTATTCCATATATAGCCCAGGAGTCCTCAACAATATATATATATCCAGAAAATACTCTATCATTTTCTCTTTTCGGTATGATTTTAATTTTATTAATTAAATTACCATAACTATCATAAAATTCTCCTTCAAGCTTGTATTTGTAGTAATTAAAAGCATAATCTGAAATAGGTGAAATGATTTCGTTATTTATGTTAACGGTGTTGTTGTATAAATTATAATCTACATCCATTGCAGAATTAAAACTTATTCCGTTTGAGTCACCACTTACCTTGGAAGCAGTCACTGTTTCATACATTTCAGGTTTTATGTATTTAATTTTTGACATTGTTTCAGAAAGATATAAATATCCTGATCTAGTCGAATCTAATGCGCCACCAAGATCTCCAAGATCTTGGCCCATAAACTTTTCAGGTGCGTTCTCAATTTTAATAAAACCTTTTGAATAGAAGTCAGCTGTGAATTTATTTAATTTTTCTAAGTATATTATACGTTTTCCTATAGCCTCCCTGATAATTCGATTTGCAGGATTTTCCTTTGTATTAATCACAACCTCATTTAAGCTAATATTTTCGTCCTCAAGAATTACATTAAGTTCATATGGGAATTTTGTGATAGAAATTGTTTTAGTTAATGTTTTATATCCTAAAAACTGAAAAACTAAAGAATAATCTCCTTTATTTTTAATGCTAATCTCGTAGTTTCCCTCTGCATTTGAACTTGTTCCTTTGTAAGAATTTTCGATAAATATATTTACATATGGAATAGGCTCTCCACTATTATCAGTAACAGTTCCATGAATTTGACATTGAGTTACACCCATTAACATTAACCAAAAAATTAGTATAATTTTTTTCATAGATAATTTATTTTCTAAAGTTCTTTTTTATTCGGTCTAGATTACGCTTATTTTCACGATCTTTTATGGTCTCTCGCTTATCAAATAGTTTTTTCCCTTTGGCTAAAGAAATATTCAACTTAGCATAACCTTTATCATTAATAAAAAGCTTTGTTGGAATTATGGTTAATCCTGTATTTTTAACTTCTTTTTCTAATTTACTAAGCTCTTTTTTGTTGAGTAAAAGTTTTCGCTCTGCTTTGGGCTTATGATTAAAAAAATTTCCGTGATCGTATTCCTGAATAGTCATATTTATAATAAAAAGTTCACCTTTATTATTAAACTCACAAAAGCTTTCCGTAATTGACACTTTACTTGCGCGAATAGATTTTATTTCAGTTCCTGTTAAAACTATACCAGCGCAATAAGATTCAATTAGATCAAATGAGAATCGAGCTTTTTTGTTTATTATGTTAATAGATCTTTTCATTTCAATTCAAAACTAATCAAATATTTAATTGTGCATTTGAAATAATTATACTTTTTCAAAAAAATTAGTTTTTGCCTTATTTAGTTTTAAAATCTCAAATTATATATATTTATACTTATTTAGATAAAATGGTGTTTTTTCGCGATATGTTCAGTGATGGAAGTGCAAACTGGCCTGGAAATGTTCTAGAATCAGTTAATCAGTTTAATGAATTGGTAAAGAATTCTCATACAAAACCCCAATTTATTTTTAAGCATTCAACTAGATGTAGTATAAGTGTATTTGTATTGAACGACTTTATATCAAGTAATATTGGATTTGATGATAATATTGAAGGCTGGTATCTTGATATTTTAAAATACCGATCTATTTCAAATTTAATTGCTGATAAATTGGTAGTAAATCATCAATCACCACAATTAATAATAATTGTTGACGGAACTGCATATGAACATAATTCCCACGAAAACATCAAGAATATAAAATTATCTGATTATTTTAAAAGTTAAATTTCTAAGCTATCTATTAAATTAATTAATTTTGAGCTGGAAGGTCTTGGTGCATCTGCGTCAATGATTTTTCCCTCACGATTGATTAAAATAAACCTTGGGATACCAGTTACTTTATAATCTTTTATGAATTTAGTTTCCCATCCATTGTCAGAAAAAAGTTGGATTCCTTTTAAATTTTTATCATTAACCATTTTTCTCCAAGAATTTTTAGCTTTTTCCATTGATCCATTTCTTTTCGCGTCATCAACAGAAATACTTACAAATTTTATATTTTTATTTGAGTACTTTGATTCTATTTCTTTTAGAAATGGAATTTCTTTTTTGCAAGGACCGCACCATGTAGCCCAAATATCAATGTATACATAACTTCCAATTAAATCCTCTAGTGAAGTTGTTCCACCATTAAAATTTTCAAAATTTTCAAAAATTGGCGATTTTGTTCCCTTGCTCAGCACATTTCTTATGTAATTTTTCTCGTGAAAATAGTTGGTGTAAATTTCTTTTAATTTTTTAAAATTATCATCATCTTCTTCAAAGTATGATGACTCAATATTTTTATATCCTTTTTTTAATAGTTTTATTTCTTCATCAATACTATCAAATGTTTTTTCAAAAATTTCAATAGAATTATCAAAAATACTCATTGATAAATACTTTTCTTGAATTAAGATATTTTCAATAATAAAATTACTTTTATCGGAATCATCTCCTGAAAACTTTAAAGTTTCATCAAAAGCTTCAGCATTCAGACTTAAATGTGTGGTATTTCCATTTTTTAGAAAAACTTGGCCTATTTCAAATCCATCAGAAAAACGGTAACGCCCTTCATTAGGAACTTTAAGAGTATCCTCAAAGAATCCATCGTCGTTGATTTTAATAGTTTTCTTATATCCTGATTTATTAGATATTTTGATTATCTCAGACTTTGGGTTGATAATTTTTCCAGAAAGTTCAACATGTTCAATTGATTTTTGACAACTAGTAATAATTCCGAAAAATACGCATATGATAAATAGTTTAAATTCCATATTTAAAAAATTACAAATATTAATATAACTTTTTATAAGTCGTTTGGGATTTATAGTTTTTTTTGGGTCCAAAAACATTGTGTGTTATTTTAAACTCTGAGTCAATTTTAAAAACATAATTTGAATTGTAATAATCTTCTTTACATTGATGAGTTGATTGACCAAAAAATATACTTCCATTTTTTTTTAATTTAATTGTTTGAAATAATATCTCCGGTGCTTCGTAGAAATAAATTTCAAGTTTATTTCTTGATAAGCGATAAATATATTTCCTTTTTGATTTTAAAACAGCCCCATTAATTAAGTTTAATGTACCTGTTTCACTGTAGATGAAATCGTTATTGTTTTCTTTAAATATAACTGTGCCTTGCCCATAATTACCATTATTAAATAATCTTTTGTAAGACCAACTACCAGAAAGTTGTTTGTAAGATAAATAAAGATTATTCATGTATCAAGTAAAATAATTGAATTTATCAAAATTAATCATTACCAATTAAATGATTAAAAATATTTGGAATTATTAAATGTAATACTCAAATTTGAAATCAACATAAAAAATATTTATGTATTTAATTGACGATAATCCATTTACTCTTGATTTAGTTTATGAACTAATTTCAAAAAAAACATCCATTAATCTATCGAATCTTTCAAGAGAAAAAATTATTTCTTGTCGCGAATATTTGGATAATAAAATTAAATCGTCTCAATCTCCTATTTACGGAATAAATACTGGTTTTGGCTCATTGTGTGATATTAAAATATCTTCAAATAATCTTAAAGAACTTCAAGAAAATTTAGTTAGGTCTCATGCATGTGGTACTGGAGAAATAGTTCCCAAGAATGTAGTAAAATTAATGATCCTTTTGAAAATCAAGGCACTTAGTCATGGATACAGCGGAGTCCAATTGAAAACTGTCGAGCGACTTATCGATTTTTATAATTTAGACGCTACTCCAGTTGTTTACTCTAAAGGTTCTTTGGGTGCTTCTGGAGATCTAGCACCTTTGGCTCATATTGCCTTGTCAATTATTGGTGAAGGCGAAATCATGTACAGAGACCAAAAAATATTGACTTCTGATTTTTTGAAACAAAAAAATATGGCTCCCATTTCATTGCAGTCTAAGGAGGGGTTAGCTTTACTTAATGGGACACAATTTATGTCAGCATATGCTATACATTGTTTGCTTAAATCTTTCAAGTTGTCATATTTATCCGATTTAATTGCTTCTTTATCATTAGATGCTTTTGATTGCAGATTAGAGCCTTTTAATTCTTTAATTCATGAACTAAGACCTCATAATGGACAATTATTAACAGCTAAAAGAATCTCTAAATTTTTAAGCGATAGTGCATTATCTTCTAGAGAAAAAAAGCATGTACAAGATCCATATTCCTTTAGATGTATACCACAAGTACACGGCGCTACAAAAGACACATTAAATTTTGTAAGAGAAACAGTAATGACTGAAATTAATTCAGTTACTGACAACCCTAATATTTTTTATCAAAAAGATCTTATACTCTCTGGAGGAAATTTCCATGGTCAACCACTTGCTTATGCTCTTGATTTTTTGAAAATTTCGATGTCCGAGTTAGGAAGTATTTCTGAAAGAAGGATTTTTAAATTAATTTCTGGAGAACGTAATTTACCCTGTTTTTTAACCGATAAACCTGGGCTTAACTCTGGCCTTATGATTCCGCAGTATACAGCCGCGAGTATTGTAAGTGCGAGTAAGCAACTTTCAACACCAGCCAGTGTAGACTCAATTGTTTCATCAAATGGTCAAGAAGACCATGTTAGTATGGGTGCTAATGCTGCAATACAGGCTAATGAGATAGTTGAAAATACAGAACAAGTCTTAGCGATAGAATTATTAAATGCTTCGCAAGCATTATGGTATAGAAAAGAAAAAACTTCAGTATACTTAGAAAATATTTTAAGTTCTTACAGGGAATTAGTTCCTAAAGTTTCAGATGACAGAATCTTGCATTATGATATCCAATTATCGGTAGATTTCTTAAGAAATTTTGATGTAAATTCTGATATTTTTAGTTAAAAGTGAGTGTAATGTAAAATTTGATTCACCTACTTATTAACTCTTTTTTTTAGGCTTATTTTCAGCTAATCTATTAACTTTTACTTGCAATGAATTACCATCTTTGTTTAAGTCAATAGCAATGCTTTCACCCATCTGAATATTAGATTTAATAATTTCTTCAGCCATTAAATCCTCAACATATTTTTGAATTGCTCTTTTTAATGGTCTTGCTCCATATTGCTTGTCAAAACCTTTTTCTGAGATAAAGTTCTTGGCTTTTTTACTTATTTTTAGTTTATATCCAAGTTCTCCGATTCTATCCAGTAATTTATCTAATTCAATATCTATAATTTTATCTATATCGTCTTTTTCAAGAGAATTGAAAACTACGACGTCATCAATTCTATTTAAAAATTCAGGTGCAAAGGCTTTTTTTAAAGCATTTTCAATTACTGAACGAGCATTAGAACTTTCTTGTTTTTTTTGTGCGGAAGTTCCAAAGCCAACTCCGTTACCAAAGTCTTTTAGTTTTCTGGCACCAACATTTGAAGTCATTATGATTATTGTATTACTAAAATCAATTTTTCTACCTAAACTATCAGTTAAAAAACCATCATCCAATACTTGTAGCAGCATATTGTAAACATCAGGATGAGCTTTTTCAATCTCATCTAATAATATTACAGCGTAAGGTTTTCTTCGAACTTTTTCTGTGAGCTGTCCACCTTCTTCGTAGCCTACATATCCCGGAGGCGCACCAACCAGTCTAGAGATAGCAAATTTTTCCATGTATTCGCTCATATCAATTCTAATTAGTGAATCGCTACTGTCGAACAACTCACTTGCTAGAACTTTTGCAAGTTGAGTCTTCCCAACCCCAGTTTGTCCAAGAAATATGAACGAGCCAATAGGTTTATTTGGATCTTTCAATCCAGCTCTATTTCTTTGAATTGCTTTGACAACTTTTGTAACAGCTTCGTCTTGCCCAATTACTTTTCCATTAATTAAGCTAGGTAATAAAGAAAGTTTGTTAACTTCTGTTTGTGCAATACGATTAACAGGTACACCCGTCATCATTGATACAACTTCTGCTACATTTTCCTCATTAACAATTTCTCTATTTGTTTTTGATTCTTCTTCCCATTTTGTCTGAGCCTCAAAAAGATTTTTTTCAATTCGTTTCTCATCGTCTCTGAGCTTGGCAGCCTCTTCATATTTTTGTTTTTTTACTACAGAATTTTTAGTTTCTCTCACAGCTTCCAGCTCTGCTTCAAGTTCTAATATTTGGTCAGGAACATCAATGTTTGTAATGTGTACTCTTGATCCAGCTTCATCTAAAGCGTCTATAGCCTTATCTGGTAAAAATCGATCTGACATGTATCTACTTGTTAGTTTGACACAAGCTAAAATAGCTTCATCAGTGTAATCTACATTGTGGTGATCTTCATATTTACTTTTAATATTATTTAAAATTTCAATTGTTTCATCAATTGAGGTTGGTTCGATTATGACCTTTTGAAATCGACGCTCTAGTGCACCATCTTTTTCAATATGTTGTCTGTATTCGTCTAGTGTAGTAGCTCCAACACATTGAATTTCTCCTCTTGCAAGTGCTGGCTTAAACATATTAGATGCATCGAGACTTCCAGTAGCACCTCCAGCACCAACAATTGTGTGAATTTCATCAATAAATAGTATGACATCATTATTTTTTTCTAATTCGTTCATAACAGCCTTCATTCGCTCTTCAAACTGACCTCTATATTTAGTACCTGCTACTAAACTTGCCAAATCTAAAGTTACTACTCGCTTGTTAAATAGAATTCTTGAAACTTTTCGCTGAATAATTCTATTGGCCAAACCTTCTGCAATTGCTGATTTACCGACTCCTGGCTCTCCGATTAATAATGGATTATTCTTCTTTCTTCTGCTTAATATTTGAGAAACTCTTTGTATTTCTTTTTCTCTACCAACAACTGGATCAAGTTTCCCTTCTTCTGCCATGGCTGTTAAATCTCTACCAAAATTATCTAAAACAGGTGTTTTGGATTTTTTGTTTGGTTTGTTAGATGTGGCCTGAGTATATGTTTTTTCATCTGAGCCATCAGATTCACTACTTGAAAATGCTTCAGAGCTTGGAGAATCGCTGTATGCAGAGTTATCTTCAGTTATCATGAATTTGAACTGTTCTTTCACATTGTCATAGTTGACGCGAAGTTTGTTCAGAAGTTTAGTTGTTGGATCATTTTCATTTCTAAGAACACACAATAATAAATGAACTGTATTAATAGATTTACTTTGAAAAAGTTTAGCTTCTAAAAAAGTTGTTTTTAAAGCGCGCTCAGCTTGTCTTGTAAGATGTAAGTTTTTTTTATCGTTTGAGGTATTTGATATGTTAGGATTGGCTGGGCTTAATATCTCAACTTTACGGCGAAGTTGACTTAAATCAACATCAAGATTGTTTAAAATTTCAATTGCTTTACCTTGTCCGTCACGAAGTAGACCAAGCATTAAGTGTTCTGTACCTATAAAATCATGGCCTAGACGTAAAGCTTCTTCTTTACTGTAAGAAATTACATCTTTGACTCGGGGTGAAAAGTTATCGTCCATGTAAATAAATTTAAATCAAAAATACAAATTTTAAATTTCAAATTAATCAAACAAAATAATTAAAAAGATATATTAAACAAACGAAAGTAAAAACAATTAGAAAACAAAATTTTTAAACTTTATTTTATCAACCTTATATAACTAAAAATTGTTGATAAAAACAGCTAAAAAAACATTCTATTTTACTCCTTTCATATACTAAAGTTTTATATTAGCTAATACTATAAAATTGCAATAAATTAACTTATGATTCAAGGTGAAAAATTAATTCCTATTAATATTGAGGATGAAATGAAATCTGCTTACATCGATTATTCGATGTCTGTAATTGTCTCTAGAGCTTTACCAGATGTTAGGGACGGACTAAAACCAGTCCACCGCCGAGTTTTATATGGCATGCACGAACTGGGCGTGAAATCAAATTCTGCTCATAAAAAATCTGCAAGGATTGTTGGAGAGGTTCTTGGTAAATACCATCCACACGGAGATACATCGGTTTATGACACTATGGTGCGCATGGCACAAGAGTGGAGTTTGCGATATATGTTAGTTGATGGACAAGGTAATTTTGGTTCTATTGATGGTGATAGCCCTGCCGCAATGCGATACACCGAAGCTAGGATGAGAAAGATTTCTGAAGATATGCTTGCTGATATCGAAAAAGAAACCGTAGATCATAAATTAAATTTTGATGACACATTACAAGAGCCTACCGTATTACCAACAAGAATACCTGGTTTATTAGTCAACGGGGCCTCTGGAATTGCTGTTGGTATGGCGACAAACATGCCACCACACAACTTATCAGAAGTTGTTGATGGAATTATAGCTTACATTGATAATAATGATATTGAAATCAGCGAACTCATACAGCATGTTAAAGCTCCCGATTTTCCTACAGGGGGTATAATTTATGGTTATGATGGAGTGAAAGAAGCTTTCGAAACTGGTAGGGGGCGCATTGTCATGAGAGCCAAAACTAATTTTGAAGAGGTTAATGGGCGTGAGTGTATTATAGTTAACGAAATTCCTTATCAAGTCAATAAAGCTGATATGATCAAAAAAACAGCTGATTTGGTTAATGATAAAAAATTAGAGGGTATATCAACAATTAGAGATGAATCTGATAGGAATGGTATGCGAATAGTTTATGTTTTGAAACGTGATGCTATTCCTAATATTGTACTCAACAAACTATTCAAATATACTGCTTTGCAATCGTCATTTAGTGTAAATAATATTGCCCTTGTAAATGGACGCCCTGAAATGCTCAACTTAAAAGATATGATTTGTCATTTTGTCGATCATCGTCACGAAGTGGTTGTGCGAAGAACTAAGTTTGAATTAAAAAAAGCAGAAGAAAGAGCTCATATTTTACAAGGACTAATAATTGCATCAGATAATATTGATGAAGTTATAACAATCATTCGCGGATCTTCAAACCCTGATGAAGCTAGACAAAAACTTGTAAAAAGATTTGAATTAAGTGAAGTCCAAGCAAAGGCAATTGTTGAAATGCGCTTGCGTCAACTCACTGGTTTAGAACAAGATAAATTGAGATCAGAATATGATGGTTTAATGATAACTATTAAGGATCTGAAAGATATTCTTGATAAAAAAGATCGAAGAATGCTAATTATTAAAGACGAACTTTTAGTAGTTAAAGAAAAGTACGGAGATGAGCGTCGCTCACTAATTGAATATGCTGGAGGCGATTTATCCATTGAAGATATGATCCCAAATGAACAAGTTGTTATTACCATTTCACACGCAGGTTATATAAAAAGAACCTCTTTAACAGAATATAGAACTCAAAATAGAGGAGGAGTAGGTCAAAAGGCATCAACAACAAGAAATGAAGATTTTTTAGAGCACTTATTTGTTGGTACAAATCACCAATACATGCTATTTTTCACACAGAAAGGTAAATGTTTTTGGATGCGTGTTTATGAAATTCCTGAAGGTAGTAAAACATCGAAGGGTCGTGCAATACAAAATTTAATTAATATTGAACAAGATGATAAGGTTAAAGCATTTATATGTACTCAAAATCTAAAAGATGAAGATTATATAAATGCACATTATGTAATAATGGCTACAAAACGCGGTCAAGTCAAAAAAACCTCACTTGAACAATATTCTAGACCCAGAACAAACGGAATTAATGCAATTACTATCAAGGAAGGTGATGAACTGCTAGAAGCTAAATTGACAACAGGTGAAAGCCAAGTTATGTTAGCGTTAAAATCAGGCAAAGCAATTCGTTTTGAAGAGGCTAAAACTCGGCCAATGGGGCGAAACGCTTCCGGGGTAAGAGGTATTACCTTGTCCAATAACGACGACGAAGTAATTGGAATGATCTCTGTAAATGATATGGAAAATAACATACTAGTTGTTTCAGAAAACGGTTTTGGTAAACGCTCAAGTCTTGAAGATTATAGGATTACTAATAGAGGGGGAAAGGGTGTTAAAACTATTTCTATTACTGAAAAAACTGGAGACTTAGTCTCAATAAAAAATGTGTGCGATGAAGATGACTTAATGATCATCAATAAATCTGGAATAGCTATAAGAATGGCTGTTGAAGATTTAAGAGTGATGGGAAGAGCAACTCAGGGTGTTAAATTAATTAACTTAAAACCTAGTGATTCAATTGCTGCTGTGGCAAAAGTAATGAAAGAAGAAGATGAAGAATCTGACAGTGAAGTAAATTCTGAAACAGGTTCACAAGTAGATGAAATCAGCGGTGATGAATTACAAAATGAAAACTAATATATTATGAAAAGATATTTAACTTTAATATTGTTATTGACTTTCATGTCATCAATTTATAGTCAAAAGAAGGAGCTTCGAACCGCAAAAAAAGATTTAGATAAAGGAAATTTTGATAAGGCTGAGGCTTCAATTAATGCTGCTGAATCTTTTTTATCATCAATGGATGAAAAACAAAAAGGAGATTTTTATCTTTTAAAGAGTAAATTTTATTTTGGCGATGGTAATCCCAATACAGAAAATTTAGTTAGCGCTGTTGAAAATTTTCAAAAAATTTCTTCTATTTCAGATCCAAAAGCCAAAGAGTTTCATTATTTTGAATTATTAAATCAATTAACAACTCAAAGTAATAACTATAATAATAATCAACAATTTTCTGATGCATCTAACAGTATTTACAAAGCTTATGAGATGTCAAATGACCCATATTATTTATATGTTTCTGCTTCTTGGTCAGTTCAAGCAAAAGATTATGAAAAATCATTATTAATGTATGAAAAGTTAAAATCATTAAAATATACGGGAATTGAAGAACAGTTTTTTGCAACAAATAAATCAACAAATGTTGAAGAGCAGTTTAATAATAAAATCATGAGGGATGCTTCGGTTAAATCAAAAACTCATAATAACCCTGTAGATAAAAAAACCAAGTCTAAATACCCTGAAATTATTAAAAATATAGCTATAATATATAAACTAATGGGTGAAACTGAAAAAGCTTTAAAGGCAATTACTGAAGCTAGAGCAGAAAACCCCAATGATCTCGATTTAATTATTGAAGAAGCAAATGTTTATTTTGAAATGGGTAACATGGAGAAATTTAAAAATCTTCTTGAGGTTGCAACAAAACTTGATCCTAATAATGCTCAACTTCAAATTAATTTGGGATACCTATCAGCCGAGGTTAAAGATTATAAAGCTGCAACTATGTATTATGAACGCGCAATTGAAATAAATCCTGAATATATTGCTGCTTATTTAGCTTTAGCTGATCTGATTTTAACACCAGAAGTCGAAATTAATAATGAAATGAATGAATTAATTAGTTGTAACAGGTCATCATGTTATGACAGGTATGACGAATTAAAATTAGAAAAAAAGAAACTCTACAGTAAAGCCATTCCGTACATTGAGAAAGCTTTACAGTTAGATTCTTCTAATGTTAATGTTTTGAATGCAATGTCGCAGATGTTATCTGTGCTAGACCGTGTTAAAGAAGCAAAAAAATATAGAGAACTTTCTGAAAGTCTAAAATAGATTAATTTTTTAAAAATAGGTTTTTACAAATTTTAATTTGTGAGTATATTCTTTGTTATCAGTATTATAAATTCCGTTATCATCTAACATATCAATTCTCACTTTTCCATGTGCATGTATAATTTTATTGTTTCCAAACAAAATACCAACATGTATAATTTTACCTGACTCGTTTTGAAAAAAAGCAAGATCCCCAGGCTTTCTTTCTAAGTTATATTGAACTAACCTGCCTTGAGTTGCTTGTTGTGAAGCATCACGATATAGTTTAATTCTATTTAAACGATATACCATTTGTGTAAAACCTGAACAATCTATACCAAAAGGTGTTTTTCCTCCCCATAAGTATGGTGAGTTTATATATAACATTGCTATTTTTAAAATTTGTTCTCTTGTTATTTTTTTTACATTAATTTCCCCTCCATTATATTCATTTTTTAAATATGAGCATGAGTTTAAAATGCTTCCAAGAACAATAGGTTGAAGTTGATTTTTTTTAGTAACAAAATTTATTAAATCACTTGAAAATAATTCAGTTTGATTTGTTATTTCAATGTATGTTTTTTCATCAATATTTCGATATTGTTTATTGTCAATCCATCCCTCGTAATCGTCATAAAAAAGTTTAATACGACTCCACTTTTTTTGTTTTTCAATTAATTTAAAACATTCTCCATATAAAATTTGTGATATAAGTTCACTTTTATCAGAAGGTTCACTTCTAATACCTACAATACTTAAATCACAAAGTCCGTAATTCATTTTATTTTGATAATAAGTGCTGATGCACCACCACCACCATTACATATTGCAGCTGCTCCAATTTTTCCTTTATTGTGATTCAATACAGAGATAAGAGTTACCAAAATTCTAGATCCAGAGCAACCAAGTGGATGTCCCAATGAAACTGCTCCCCCAAACACATTAACTTTTTTAGGGTCAAGTTTTAAAATTTTTGTATTTGCCAACCCAACTACTGAAAATGCCTCATTTAGCTCAAAATAATCAATATCTTTAATTTTTATATTACCTTTTTTTGCAGCTTTTGGTAAAGCTAAAGATGGTGCTATTGTGAACCAATCAGGTTCAGTTGCTGCATCTGCATAACTAACAATACTAGCAATTGGATTTAAACCTAATT
>Ga0209503_10000941_pt1 | contig 15892 bp, 25 predicted proteins | sample SouAtlMetagenome_2_FD_187448 | JGI IMG/M metagenome (GOLD analysis project Ga0209503, IMG submission 187448) | Marine eukaryotic phytoplankton communities from Atlantic Ocean - South Atlantic ANT15 Metagenome (SPAdes) (version 2) | ecosystem: Environmental > Aquatic > Marine > Oceanic | place... | reverse complement strand
GACGATCTTACTTTCATCTTCTTCTACTCTTTTTTGAGCCGGAAATATTAGCATTTTTTAAGATAGATGCATATTGTTGGCTCATAACATATGACTGTATTTGTCTTTGTAAATCTAGCATTACAACAACAACAATAAGAACTGATGTTCCACCTAGATAAAAAGATATCCCAAAGCTGTTTATTAAAAGTAATGGAAGTATACAAACTAATGATAAATAGAAGGCTCCAAATACTGTTAACCTTGAAAGAATTGTATCAATAAATGTAGCTGTTTGATCTCCAGGTCTTATTCCAGGTATGTAACCCCCGCTTCTTTTCAGATTGTCAGCCATATCATTAGAACTAAAAGTTAATGCTAACCAAATGTAACAAAATGAAACTATTAAAATTACAAATAAAAGAATGTATAGCGGCTGTCCAGGGTTAAGATAAAGTGCAAATTCTTGTAAACCACTTAATCCTTCAATATTTCCAAACCAAGATGACAACGTTGCTGGAAATAATAAAAATGTACTAGCAAAAATTGCTGGAATTACACCTGACATATTCAATTTTAGTGGCAGAAAACTCGATGGTGCCTGAACCATACCTCTAACTTGGTGTCTTTGTGCATAATTAACAGTAATTTTTCTTTGAGCATTCTCCACAAATACAACTAAAGCAACAACTATTAGTGTTAGAAGGCCTAGAACGATAAGAATAAGGTAATTTAGATCGCCTTGTTGAGTTTGCTCTAGTGCTTGTCCAAAAGCTCTTGGTACGCCTGTAATGATACTTGTTGCAATAATAAGAGATATGCCATTTCCAATTCCTCTCTCAGAAATTTGCTCGCCAAGCCACATTAAGAAAACTGTGCCAGTAACAATTGATAACACAGCTACAATTGCACCAAAAATACTGCTTGATTCAATTAGACCAGCTGTCTGCAAGGTAACTGTCAGGGCAGTTGATTGAATAAGTGCAAACACTACAGTGCCGTATCTCGTGTATTGTGTAATTTTATTTCTGCCAGCTTGTCCATCTTTTTTGAGTTCTTGTAAATATGGGAGTGAGTTTGAAAATAATTGCATAACAATTGCAGCAGATATATATGGAACAACACTGAGTGCAAAAATACTCATTCTCTCGAGAGCACCTCCTGAAAATAAGTTGAAATATTGAAGAATTGTGCCTTGGCTTTGTTGAAATAAAGCAGCTACTTGTTCTGGGTTGATGCCAGGAATTGGAATATGGGTTCCAATCCTATAAACAAGCAGTGCAAAAGCTAGGAAACCTAGCCTTTTCCATAATTCAGACATTGAATTATCCAACTTTTACCCCTTTTGAAATTCTTATATTCTCATCAGTTGGTTTTTCAGCTAGCTTGCCTTCACCAAATATTTTGACCTTAAGAGTTGATTTTTTTATGAGCCCTAGTTTTTTAAGATTTTCGATATTTATCTTCTTCACACCTTCTAGATTTTTAACATTAATGCTTTCTGAAACTCTCGAAACCCTTGAAGTAAAACCAAATTTTGGCAACCTCATTTGAAGTGGCATTTGCCCACCTTCAAACCCTGGCCTCACATTGCCGCCTGACCTAGATTTTTGACCCTTATGTCCTCTTCCTGCTGTTTTACCAACACCAGAGCCGGTACCTCTTCCTACTCTTTTTCTTTCAGACCTTGATTTAGGATCTCCAATATTATTTAACGTTAATTTTTCCATGTTATTTAACCTCTTCAACTGAGATAAGATAATCCACTTGATTAATCATGCCTCTAACTGATGGCGAGTCTTCAAGCACGCTTGAATCTCCAATACCTCTGAGCCCTAGACCTTTTATTGATAGTCTATGGTTCTTTTTTCTGCCAATAAGGCTTCTAAGTTGTGTGACTTTGAGTTTTGCCATTATTTTCTTCTCTCTTTAACTTTCTCAGGCGATTCCATTTTAGCTAGACCTTCAACAGTAGCTCTTACAACGTTAATTGGATTTGTTGAACCATAACATTTTGCAAGAACATTCTTTATACCTACAAGCTCTAATACAGCCCTCATAGCTCCTCCAGCAATGATACCTGTACCTTCTGAAGCTGGTTGCATATAAACTTTTGTTGCTGAACTTTTCTGATTAATTGGGTACCAAATTGTATTACCATTAAGCTCAACATTTACTAAGCTTCTTTTTGCTTCATCAAGTGCTTTCTGAATTGCAACTGGTACTTCTTTTGCTTTACCTCTTCCATATCCAACTTTTCCATTGCCATCACCTACAACTGTAAGTGCTGTAAAAGACATGACTCTTCCCCCTTTTACAGTTTTTGCAACTCTATTAACCTGAACTAGCTTTTCAACTAGCGTATCTTGCCCCATATTTTGTGCCTGTAAATTTTCCATTAAAACTCTAAGCCTCCATCTCTTGCACCATCAGCTAAAGCTTTAACTCTGCCGTGGTATTTATATCCTGATCTGTCAAAAGTAACTTTCTTGTGCCCTAAATCGATTGCTTTCTTTGCAATTTCAGCAATTTTTGATGCAGCTTCAATATTGCCGCCGCTCTTACCTTTAAATTCTTTTTGCTGTGTTGAAACAGTTGCAAGAACTTTTCCATTAGAAGAATCAATAAGTTGAGCAGTTATATTCTTTAGAGATCTACAAACAGACACTCTCATTAACTGAACTTTTTGCAATTTTGCTCTAAGTTTTTTTGATCTTCTTACTCTAGCTAATTCTTTACTCATATCTTATCCTGCTGCTGCTGCTTTTTTCCTTTCTTTTCTAGCAATGTGCTCTCCATCTATAAAGATACCTTTACCTTTATACGGTTCGGGCGGTCTGAATGATCTAATCTCGGCACATACTTGACCTAATAGTTGTTTGTTGCATGATGATATTGTAAGTTCTGTTTGGCTGTCTTGTGCTGCTTCTACAGTTGCAGGTAATTCATACTCCACAGGGTGTGAAAAACCGAGAGTGAAAGTAATCTTTTTACCTTGAACTTTTGCTCGATAACCAACACCATTAAGTTTTACTTTCTTTTCAAAACCCTCACTAACACCTTTCACATAATTATTTACAAGCGAACGCATTGTCCCAGCCATTGCTCTCTCTTCATCCTTGCTCCACTTCACTTGAAACATATTTTCTTCAACAGAGAAATCTACGCTTTCATGAATATCAAGAGTCATTTCACCTTTGGGTCCTTTGAAATTAATAGTCTTACCTTCAGTTGTTAGATTTACTGATTCTGGAATACTGACTGGATCTTTTGCTATTCTTGACATTAAAATACCCTACAAATTACTTCGCCACCTAGCTGTTTTTTTATTGCATCTTTATCAGTCATAAGCCCTTTACTAGTTGTTAAGACTTTTAAACCAAGACCGCCCTTGTAAGGCTTAATTTCTTTATAACTCAAATATTTTCTTAGGCCAGGTCTTGATTCTCTGACTAATTCTTTAATTACTGGCTCTTCTTCAAAATACTTTAATGTTATTTCTAACTCATCAAAGTCTTTCTTAACTTTTTTCACACTATGCAAAAAGCCTTCTTTAACTAAAAGCTTTGCTAATTCATGCTTAAGCTTAGAATATGGTGCATTCACCGTTTCTTTGCTTCGCATTAATGCGTTTCTAATTCTTGTTAATAAATCTGCTATCGGATCTGTCATATTATTACCAACTTGATTTTTTAATACCAGGCAACTTACCTGACATTGCTAATTCCCTTAATTTTGTTCTACTTAATCCAAATTTTCTGTATACGCCTTTAGGTCTCCCTGTTAAAGCACACCTACGGACAACCCTTGAAGGATTAGAGCTTCTTGGCAATTTTTGAAGTTTTCTTTGGATATCCATTTTCTCTTCAAAAGTTGCTGCTTTCCTCTGCTCTTCTTTTAAGGCAGCACGCTTTTCAGAAAACTTTTCTACAAGTTTTATCTTCTTTTTTTCTCTTTCAATAATTGATTTTCTAGCCATTCTTACCTCTAAATGGGAAATTAAAACACTTAAGTAGTTCTTTTGCATCGCTATCTTTTAATGCTGATGTTGTTATTGCAATATCCATGCCTCTAAGCTTGTCAACTTTGTCATAATCAATCTCTGGAAAAATAATTTGCTCTTTTATTCCCATATTGTAATTTCCTCTACCATCAAATGATTTCTCACTTAAACCCCTGAAGTCTTTTTCTCTTGGAATTGCTAGATCTATAAGTCTTTCGAAAAAGTCATACATCTTTTCACCTCGAAGAGTTACTTTGCAACCAATTGGATACTCTTCTCTTATTTTGAAGGTTGCTACTGCTTTTCTGGCTCTTGTGATAACAACTTTTTGTCCAGAAATAGCCTCAAGATCTGCAACAGCATGATCTAAAACTTTTTTGTCTTTTGATGCTTCACCAACACCCATATTGATTGTAATTTTCTTGAGTTTTGGCACCTGCATAACAGATTTGTATCCAAGCTTCTCTTTAAGAACTGGTACAATTTCTTTTGTATATTTATCTTTAAGTTTCATTATTTAACACTCTTGCCTGTTGATCTAAAAACTCTAACTTTTTTACCTTTTTCTTCTTTAAATGATAATTTATCTTGTTTTTTTGTTTCGCTGTTCCAAATCATCACATTTGAAAGATTAATAGGCATTTCTTTTTCAACTATGCCTCCTGTAATCCCAAGCTGAGGATTTGGTCTAGTATGTTTTTTTGCAAGATTCAAATCGTTTATTACACATCTGTTTCCCACTATCTTCTTTATATTTCCTCTTTTGCCTTTCTCTCTTCCAGAAATGACTATTACTTCATCACCTTCTCTTAGTTTTGTGTTCTTTAATTTCATTAAAGTACCTCCGGTGCTAGTGAAACAATTTTCATAAATTTTGCTGTTCTCAGTTCTCTTGTTACGGGTCCAAAAATTCTTGTTGCTACTGGTTCTTTATTTGTATTAAGTAACACTACTGCGTTCTCATCAAATCCAATTTTAGAGCCGTCTTGTCTTCGAACTCCTGACTTGCTTCTAACAATCAAAGCATTCATTACAGAGCCTTTCTTTATTTTGCTCTGTGGTAAAGCTTCTTTAATAGCAACTTTAATTACATCGCCAATATTGGCTGTTCTTCTTTTAGAACCGCCTAAAACTTTAATACACATAACTCTTCTTGCTCCACTGTTATCAGCGACACTTAGCATGCTTTGAGTTTGAATCACTCTGATTCTCCTTTCTTGACGACATCCACTAACATCCAATTCTTTGTCTTAGATATAGGCTTGCACTCTTGAATCCTAACGATATCTCCTTCATTTGAGACTTCTTTTTCATCATGCACATGGTACTTAGTAGATAAGCTTATGTACTTACCATATTTAGGGTGCTTTTTTCGTCTGTCGACGACAACAGTAACTGTCTTATTCATTTTTTGACTTGTTACAGTCCCTTGTAATGTTCTAGCTGCCATTTTTTGTGTTAATCTCCGTTTTAATTCTTGCTATATTTTTTCTTGCTTCTTTTAAGGTATGACTTTCTTTAAGTTGGCCCATTTTATGTTTGAAATTGCTTTCAAACAATAGTTTTCTATTGGCAATTAATTCAGTTTTTAAATCTTCTATTTTCATAGTCTTAAAATCTTTTGCTGCTTTCTTAGCCATTTGTACCTCTCTTCACAAAGGTTGTATTCATAGGAAGTTTTGCACCAGCTAATTCAAATGCTCTTTTTGCATCTTTTTCATCTACACCAGCAACTTCATAAAGTATTTTTCCTGGCTTTATTGGACTTGCCCAATACTCAACATTACCTTTTCCTTTACCTTGTCTTGTCTCAAGAGGTTTCTTTGTAATTGGCTTATCAGGAAATACTCTAATCCAGACTTTTCCTCCTCTTTTAATATGTCTAACTAAAGCTCTTCTAGCAGCCTCAATTTGTCTTGAAGTTAACATCCCATGAGTTGTAGCCTTAAGGCCAAAATCTCCAAATGCTACAGAAGAACCAGCAGAAGCAAAACCATTATTTCTGCCTTTCATCTGTTTTCTGTATTTTGTTTTCTTAGGCTGTAGCACCTTTATCTCCTCTATAAATCCAAACTTTTACTCCTATGATTCCATAGGTTGTAAGTGCTTCGCTCGTTGCATAATCAATATCTGCTTTTAAAGTGTGAAGGGGCACTCGGCCTTCTCTGTACCATTCAGATCTAGCTATCTCAGCACCATTTAATCTACCAGCTACTGATATTCTTATGCCTTTAGCACCCTGTCGCATTGTATTTTGAACTGCTCTTTTCATTGCTTTTCTGAACATAATTCTTTTTTCTAATTGCTGAGTAACAGAAGTAGCAACTAGCTGAGCATCAAGATCAGGCTGTTTTACTTCGACAACATTAATTTTTACATCTTGGTTAATGATTTTCTTTAGTGCTTTTTTTATTTTTTCTATTTCTTCACCTTTTTTTCCAATAACAACACCAGGTCTTGAAGTCTTTATGTCTACAATAACTTCTTCCATTGTTCTTTTAATTATTACTGAACTTATTGGTGCATTTGGCAATATCTCACGCACTCTATCTCGAACTTTAATGTCTTCTAAGACAAGTTTTGAATAATCTTTTGATTTTGCAAACCATACAGAGTCATGATCTCTTGATGTGCCAAGCCTAAAACCTACAGGATTAACTTTCTGTCCCATCTTTAACCTCCTGTTTGTCCTTATTGTCTGATAATTTTATCTCGATATGGCACATAGGCTTTTTAATTCTATCTGCTCTACCTCTTGCTCTTATCTTTATTCTTTTCATCACTAAACCTTTATTTACAACAATTGATTTTATTTTGAGGTCATCAATATCTGCATTCTCATTGTTCTCTGCATTAGAAATTGCTGAATCTAATAATTTCTTGATAAGTTTTGCACCTTTTTGTTTTGAAAAGCTCAAGATGTCCAATGCTTTTTCCACATCAAGACCTCGAACCATATCGGCCACTAGACAAGCTTTCTGTGGAGAGAGTCTAGCACCTTTTAAATAAGCTCTTACTTCCATTATTTTTTCACCTTCCTATCACCTGCATGCATTTTGAAGGTCCTTGTTATAGAGAACTCTCCAAGCTTTTGACCAACCATATCCTCTTTTACAAAAACTGGAATATGTTGGCGTCCATTGTGAACAGCAATTGTAAGATTAACCATATCTGGAGTAATCATTGAACTCCTTGACCAAGTCTTAATCGGTTTTCTATCATTTGTTGCTTTAGCTTTAGCTACCTTTTTTTCAAGAGATAAGTCTACAAATGGTCCTTTTTTACTTGATCTAGCCATTATTTATATCTCCTTTTCACAATTAATTTATCACTAGCCTTTGGTTTTCTTGTTCTATAACCTTTTGTTGGGGTACCCCAAGGTGATACCGGATTTCGTCCCCCAGAAGTTTTCCCTTCACCACCACCATGTGGGTGATCGACAGGGTTCATCGCAACACCTCTTACTGTTGGTCTAACGCCTCTCCATCTTTTAGCTCCTGCCTTTCCAAGAGATTTAAGATTGTGTTGTGTGTTTGAAATAACTCCAATTGTAGCTCGGCATGTTAATAAGATTTTTCTCATTTCCCCAGAACTTAGTCTTAACGTTGCATACTTTCCTTCTTTAGCAACTAATCTGGCAGTAGTACCTGCTGAACGAATCAATTGTGCCCCTTTTCCTGGTCTCATTTCTACACAATGAACCTCAGTACCTTGAGGTATCTCGCTTAGTGGTAAACAATTACCTGATTTGATAGGTGCTTTATCACTAGATATAACCTTTGACTTTTCTTTGAGATCTTTAGGAGCAATAATGTATGCTTTTTCACCATCTTTATATTCAATTAAGGCAATATTAGCTGATCTGTTTGGATCATATTCTATTCTTTGCACTATGCCTTCTACATCAAGTTTTTGTCTTTTAAAATCTATCATTCTGTAGAGTCTTTTATGGCCGCCACCTTTATGTCTGACTGTAATATGGCCATTATTATTTCTTCCAGAGATTCGTCTTTTTGACTCAACAAGTGTTTTCTCTGGCCTTCCTTTGTGAAGGTCTTCCCTAATAAGTACCCTAAACCTTCTTCCAGGAGATGTAGGTTTTGCTTTGATGATAGCCATTTTATTTAAAAGGATTCTCCATATTAATTTCTTTGCCTTCAGCAAGCTTTATGTAAGCTTTCTTATAGGTGCTTGTTTTGTATTTACCAAATCTTGTTCTTTTATTCTTAAACTTTGTATTCAGGACTCGTACAGACTCAACTTGGACTCCGAAGATTTCCTCTATAGAATTTTTTATTTCCACTTTTGTTGCTTCTTTAGCAACTTTAAATACATACGTATTAGATGTGCTTTTTTCTATTGCAGCTTTTTCACTGATTACAGGATTCTTAATTGTTGTATAAATTTTTTCACTTAACATTTAATGCCTCCTTTAGAATTGGTACAGCTGAATGTGTTAGTAATATATGTTTAGCCTTAAGAAGATCATAAGGATTTACGTCTTTTGCATCCAAGAAATTGAAATGTTTTAGATTTCTTATTGCTAGCATAGTATTTTGATCTAAGTCAGATGCGATAAGCAAAGCTGACTCTTGTCCGCTCTTTTTAAAATATTCTTGAGCTAATTTTGTTTTTGGCTCTTTGAAGCTAACATCATCTACAAGATCTAATCTTTTTTCAGATTTAAATTTTGAGAGGATTGATGCTAAAGCTTTTTTTGCCATTTTTTTATTGATCTTTTTTGTGTAATTTTTAGTATTAGCAAAGGTGACGCCACCGCCTACCCAAAGAGGACTTCTTATTGTCCCTGCTCTAGCACGACCAGTTCCTTTTTGTTTAAATGGCTTTCTTCCTCCACCTCTAACAGCTGATCTATTCTTGAGCATAACTGAGCCTTGCCTTTCATTAGACATATAGCTCGTTAAAGCTTGATGAACCAGAGATTCATTAAAATCAACTGAAAAAACTTCACTAGGAAGTTTAGGTTTAGCTGCTTTTTTTGTTTCTGGTTTAGCTGCTTTTTTTGTTACTTTAGCTTCTGCCATTATTCCTTCTTATCCTCTTTCTTTGCTTCGATTTTTTCTTCAGCAGCATTTGTCTCTTCTTTTACTGCTTCCTCTGTTGCCTGTGCTTCTTTAGGCTCCTCTTCTGCAACTTCAGTGCTTGCATCACTGACATCTGAAGCTTTATCTGCTTCAGTATTTTGATTTTCTTTAGACTCTTCTGGTGTTGCAGTTTCTGCAATATTTTCAACTGACTCTTCTGTTTCAGGTGCTGCATCTGCAACCTCATCAATAATTGGTTCAAGTGAAAGTTTTGCACCATCTTTAATTGATGGAGTGACCTTAACAAATGAACCTATTGATCCAGGAACTGCGCCCTTTACCAATAAAACATTCTCATCTAAATCAATTTTTTCTATTTCAAGATTTTGCACTGTTGTATTTCTATCTCCCATGTGTCCAGCCATTTTTTTCCCTTTAAAAACTCTGCCTGGAAATTGACATTGGCCTATGGAACCAGGAGCTCTATGCGCTAGGGAATTACCATGGGTTGCATCTTGTGTTTTGAAGTTATGTCTTTTAACTACACCAGCAAAACCTTTTCCTTTTGACACTCCAGATACGTCAACTTTATCTGTCCCGCTGAGAGGGTGTAGTGTTATTTCTTTTGCATCAACTAGATAGTTAAATTCTTCTTCAGATAAATTGAATTCTGTTAGATATCCTTTTTCGGCATTATTGTCTTTGAATTTTTTTTCTAAACTTTTTGAAACTTTCTTTTTGGAACCAAAATTTACTTGCACAGCATAGTAGCCATCTTTCTCTGCGGTCTTTCTTTGAACAATCTTGCTATTTGCAACAGATATAACTGTGACAGGCACAGAAGTTCCGTTGTCTTTAAAGACACGCGTCATCCCAACTTTTGTTCCAATTACTCCAAGCATTTTAATTAAGGGTTATTTTTACATCCACTCCAGCAGCAATATCTAAACGCATTAGAGCATCTACAGTCTGCTCAGTAGGGTTAATGATGTCGAACAATCTCTTATGTGTTCTTGTCTCGTATTGATCACGAGCTTTTTTATCTACATGAGGTGATGTAAGAATTGTGAGCTTTTCTTTTTTTACAGGCAACGGAATAGGCCCAACAACTTTTGCGCCGGTTTTTGTGACTGTCTCAAGAATTTCTTTCGTTGATTTATCAACCAACTTATGATCGAAAGCCTTAAGTTTTATCCTAATTTTTTGCTGTTCCATAATCGCCTTTTAGATTAGAAAGACCACGATTTTAAGGCTTTAAATAGGGAGTGTCAAAGGATTTATCTAATTCTTATTGATAATTTCTTCTGTCAAATTTGATGGAACTTCTAGGTATTTTTCAAACTCCATGGTGTAAGTAGCTCTACCTTGAGTTGCTGACCTCAAATCTGTTGCATATCCAAACATTTCTGAAAGAGGTACCAATGCCGTTATAGCCTTTCCTGACGGGATATCCTCCATATTCTGGACTTGTCCTCTTCTTCTATTTAGATCACCTACAACATCTCCCATATAGTCTTCGGGAGTAACAACCTCAACATCCATCATTGGTTCTAACAGTACAGGGTTAGCTTTTAATGCTCCATCTTTAGCTGCCATAGATCCAGCAAGTTTGAATGCCATTTCACTTGAATCAACCTCGTGATAAGAACCATCGTAAAGTGTAACTTTCACACCTTGTAACGGATAGCCTGCAACAACACCGTTTTGTAGTTGTTCTTGCACGCCTTTTGACACAGCAGGTATGTATTCTTTAGGTACAGAACCACCTTTAATTTCATCAACAAACTCAAATTCTTCTTCACATGGTTCCATGCGCAGCATAACGTGACCATATTGACCTTTACCACCAGATTGTTTTGCGTATTTATGTTCTACTTCAACGTGAGATTTTATTGCTTCTCTATAAGCTACTTGAGGTTTTCCAACATTAGCTTCAACACTAAATTCTCTTTTCATCCTTTCTACAAGGACTTCAAGGTGAAGTTCACCCATGCCTGAAATAATTGTCTGGCCAGATTCCTCATCTGAACTTACCCTAAATGATGGGTCTTCTTGCGCAAGTTTTCCTAAAGCGATAGACATTTTCTCTTGATCAGGCTTAGATTTTGGTTCGACTGCAAGCGAAATGACAGGTTCTGGAAATTCCATTCTCTCTAATACCACTAAATCTTTTGCATCAGACAGTGTGTCACCAGTTGTTACATTTTTTAAACCTATACAAGCTGCAATATCACCAGCTCTTACTTCTTTAATCTCTTCTCTATTATTTGAGTGCATCTGAACCATTCTTCCAATTCTCTCTTTGTCGTCTTTAACTGTGTTTATCACACCATCACCTTGTGATAAGACGCCTGAATAGACTCTGACAAAGGTTAAATTTCCGACGAATGGGTCTGTTGCAATTTTGAATGCAAGTGCTGAAAAAGGCTCATCATCACTTGAACTTCTGGATGTTGGTTCTTCAGTTTTTGGATGTATTCCCTCAATAGCTTTTACTTCATCAGGTGCAGGCAAATATTCAATAACAGCATCTAATACTGCTTGAACACCCTTATTTTTGAATGCTGAACCACACAAAGCTAGTGTGATTTCATTTGCTAAAACTCTTTGTCTTAAACCTTTCTTTATTTCTTCTTCATTTAAATCCCCAGATTCTAGGTATTTTTCCATCAGCTCTTCATTTGCTTCTGCAGCTGCTTCAAGAAGTTCTTCTCTTAGTGTTTCACATTTAGAAACTAAATCTTCAGGTATATCTGTATATTCAAATGTTGATCCCTTATCAGCCTCATTCCATGTAATCGTCTTCATTTTAATAAGGTCTATTACGCCTTTGAAATCATCTTCAGCACCTATGTTGTATTGAATAGGAACAACTGTTGCACCAAGTCGATCTCTAATTTGGTCTACAACTCTTTCAAAGTCTGCACCAGCTCTATCCATTTTATTTACAAAAACAATTCTTGGAACTTCATACCTATTAGCTTGTCTCCATACAGTCTCAGATTGTGGCTGAACACCTGATGAACCACAGAAGACTACAACTGCACCATCTAGAACTCTTAAAGATCTTTCAACTTCAATTGTAAAATCAACGTGACCAGGAGTATCAATGATATTAACTCTATGTTCTTCAAACTGTTGCTCCATACCTTGCCAGAAACAAGTAGTTGCAGCAGATGTAATAGTGATACCTCTTTCTTGTTCTTGCTCCATCCAGTCCATTACAGCTGCGCCATCATGAACTTCTCCAATTTTGTGAGATATACCTGTATAGAAGAGCACTCTTTCTGTAGTCGTGGTTTTTCCTGCATCTACGTGTGCACATATTCCAATATTTCTGTATCTATTTAGTGGTGTTTTTCTTGCCATGATTAAAACCTAAAGTGTGCGAAAGCTTTATTTGCTTCTGCCATTCTATGCATATCTTCTTTTTTCTTGACTGCTGATCCTTTTCCATCTTTTGCTTCTTTGAGCTCGGCAGCTAGTCTTGCTGGCATAGATTTCTCTTTTCTATTTCGTGCAGCCTCTACAAGCCATCTCATTGCTAATGCAGTTCTTCTTTTGGCTCTGACTTCTACTGGAACCTGATAAGTGGCTCCACCAATTCTTCTTGATCTGACTTCAACAACTGGTGCTACCTTATCTAAAATCTTTTTGAATACTTCTACTAGATCTTCGCCTTTACTGTCTTTTTCTAGCTGTTCGAATGCACCATATACAATGCTTTCTGCAATTGATTTTTTACCATCAACCATTAGTTGGTTCATGAACTTAGCAATGATCTCACTTTCGTATTTGGAATCAGGGATAATTTTTCTTTTTGGTGCCGCTCTTCTTCTCATTACTTACCTCTTTTAGCACCATACTTAGATCTTCCTTGTTTTCTTTCCGATACTCCAGAAGTATCCAAGGCTCCCCTAACGGTGTGATATCTAACACCAGGCAAATCTTTTACTCTACCGCCTCTTATGAGGACAACTGAGTGTTCTTGTAAATTATGACCTTCACCACCTATATAAGAAGTGACCTCAAAACCTGAAGTAAGCTTAACTCTGCAAACTTTTCTTAAAGCTGAGTTTGGTTTCTTTGGTGTTGTTGTATACACACGCGTGCATACGCCTCTTCTTTGAGGGCAGTTTTTTAATGCAGGAACATCACTCTTTGTAGCTTTTGTTCTACGTGGTTTCCTAACTAATTGATTTATCGTAGCCATTTTTTAAAAACTGAATAATAAAGCAGTGCTAATCATGGGTCAATGTTTACTGAAAGCTTTCCAATAATTCTTTTTTCAATGCTTCTTCAATATCTTGTATTTCTTCTGAAGATACACTTGCTTTTTGATTCGCTGCAAATCCTGTACCTGCTGGTATTAGTCTTCCTACAACGACATTTTCTTTTAATCCTCTTAGGGTATCTTTCTTACTTGTAACTGCAGCTTCAGTAAGAACCCTAGTAGTTTCTTGGAAAGATGCTGCTGAAACAAATGAATCTGTTGATAGAGCTGCTTTAGTTATTCCTAAAAGCATTCTATCGAATACAGCTGGCTTTTTATCTGAAGCGACAAGATTCTTATTTGATGCTCTGACTTTTGTAAGCTCAACTATATCGCCTTCCAAGTATTCACTATCACCTTGTTCAGTAATAGTTACTTTCTTCATCATCTGTCTGCTTATAGTTTCAATATGCTTATCATTAATAACAACACCTTGGAGCCTATAAACATCTTGGACTTCAGCAATTAAATGTTTTGCTAGTTCCTCAACACCATGCATAGCTAATAATGCATGAGTATCTACTGGACCATGACAAAGAATATCGCCTTTTTCAACAAAATCTCCTTCAAGAAATGCTACTGCTCTATATTTCTGAATCATCATCTCTACAGGTTCACCTTTTTCTGGTGTAATAACGAGTCTTTTTCTACCTTTGGTCTCTTTGCCGTAAGAGAGAGTACCTGAAGCTTCTGCGTATATAGAACCGTCTTTAGGTTTTCTTGCTTCAAATAAATCAGCAACTCTTGGAAGACCACCTGTAATATCTTTAGTCTTAGTCCCTTCAACTGGCACCCTTGCTATAAATTCACCTGTGGAAACTTTATTTCCATTGTTCTTCATAAGAATTGACTTTGAAGGTAGTGAGTAAGAAGCAATAACTTTCTTTTTACCATCTAAGACTGTAATTGATGGTGTCATGCCTTTACCTTTGACAGGCCTATCATTTGCATCAATAACTTCTCTTGTAGTTGAGCCTGTTAAATCATCAACATCAACTTTCATAGTTACATCTTCAGTTAAGTCATTAAATGATACTGTCCCTTCAACCTCAGCAATAATTGGCAAAGTAAGTGGGTCCCATTTTGCAATTAGAGTTCCTGGTTCAACTTTTGTCTTGTTGCCATATAAAATCTCAGCACCGTAAGGTATTGAATATTTTTCAAGCAAATTTTCATCATCATCTTGTATGGTGAAATGAGCATTTCTAGATACAACTACCAATTCACCATTCTTTTTCTCAACTGTTTTTAGAGATGAGTCAAAAACAATATTTCCACCCCTTAATGTTGTAACAGAATCATCTTCTGCTGTTCCTGAGGCAGCTCCACCAATATGGAAAGTTCTCATAGTAAGTTGTGTTCCTGGCTCACCAATTGACTGAGCAGCAACTACACCAACTGCTTCACCTATGTGGACAAGGTGTCCTCTAGCTAAATCTCTACCATAACACTTGGCACATAAGCCATGGCTTGCTTCGCAAGTAATTGGCGATCTAATTTTGATTTTCTTAACACCAGAGTTTTGTGCTTCTACGGATGTTTCTTCATCGAATAAATGTCCTTTTTCAAAAAGAACTTTCCCATCTTTTTTGATGTCTTCTTGCAAGACTCTTCCTAAAATTCTTTCTGATACTGTTTGGATAACTGAAGCTCCATCGATAATTGCTTCTACAGTAATGCCTTCTTCAGTGCCACAGTCATCTGATGTAATAACTACATCTTGTGAGACATCAACAAGCCTTCTTGTTAAGTATCCTGAGTTTGCTGTTTTAAGGGCTGTATCCGCAAGACCTTTTCGAGCTCCGTGAGTAGAAGTGAAATACTCAAGCATAGATAAACCTTCTCTGAAATTAGAAGTGATAGCACTTTCAATAATACTTCCATCTGGCTTAGACATTAATCCCCTCATACCTGCTAATTGTCTAATTTGTGCAGGTGAGCCCCTAGCTCCTGAGTCAGCATACATAAACACACTATTAAACGAAGGCGTAATAGTTTCATTACCATCTTTATCAACATCAACTTTATCGCCTAAAGCGCCCATCATAGAACTGGCAACTTTTTCGTTTGTTCTAGACCATATATCGATGATCTTGTTGTATTTCTCACCTTTAGTTAACAAGCCTGATTCAAATTGTTGTTCAATATTTTGTACTTCACTCTCTGCATTTGAAATAATTGATGTCTTATCATCAGGTATTTCAAAGTCATTAACACCAATTGAAGCTCCTGACGAAGTTGAGTATTCAAATCCTAAGTACATTAAGTTATCTGCAAATAAAACAGATTCTTTTAAGCCGAAATCTTTATATACAATTGCTATAAGATCTAGAAGATCTCTCTTCTTAAGTGTTTTGTTTACTTTCTCAAATGGTAGACCTTTCGGGACAATTTCATACATTAAACATCTACCAACCGTTGTTTCATATAAATTCTTACTATCAACTTCTTTAACTCTTACTTTCACTCTTGTGTGAAGGTTGACCTGTTTTTCAAGGAAAGCCCTTTTGACTTCATGTACGTCTACAAACGTTCTACCTTCACCTGGAAGATTGAAATCTTCTTTAGTCAGATAGTAAATACCTAAGACAA
>Ga0209503_10000936_pt1 | contig 15934 bp, 15 predicted proteins | sample SouAtlMetagenome_2_FD_187448 | JGI IMG/M metagenome (GOLD analysis project Ga0209503, IMG submission 187448) | Marine eukaryotic phytoplankton communities from Atlantic Ocean - South Atlantic ANT15 Metagenome (SPAdes) (version 2) | ecosystem: Environmental > Aquatic > Marine > Oceanic | place... | reverse complement strand
TCGATTTTAAAAGGAATATCTTGTCCATAATTAAGTGTAGTTTTAACACGTCCAACACTATAAATACTGGTTTGCAAATCCAAGGCTTTGATTACATTTTTGAGGTTAGGTTTGGCTGTAATTTGGGTTATAAAATTATCAATTTTTACTCTGTTAAAATTGAACATAGCACCCGCCGATGGGGTTAAAAAAGAGGAAGGATCAGACTTGGCATCCTTGACCTGAATAATTGCAGCGCTGGCATATGTGTTACTAGCGTAGCGCAAGTAGACATAGGCTGATAAGCACATAACAATACTACAGGCTAAAAACCAAGGCCAAAAAAAAGTATAATACCGGATTTCTTTGACAATGTCAATAGCATCGTTTTCATGATCTGTAAAATTTTCTGGAGTATTCATATAATCACCGGGATATAACAATAAATAGACTAACAGCCAAACTCATTATGGAAACGAGCGTACTGGCATTGCCAACAAGACCCGAAGATTTGACACGGGCATTGTTTGGACGTACATAAATAATATCGTTTTGTTTTAAAAAATAGAAATCAGATTGCAAAAACTTAGATTTGGTAAGGTCAATAACTTGGTTAACTTTTTTACCGTTTAGGTTTCTTATGAGCAACACATGATTGCGGTCACCATTGATGGTGAGGTCACCAGCCAATCCAAGAGCCTGGGGGATGCTTATGCGCTCTTCCAAAACTGTAAAGGTGCCAGGTCTGGTGACTTCTCCAAGGACAGATATTCTAAAATTGAGAAGGCGGATGTTTACTGAAGGGTTTTTTATGTAGGGACTCAGCGAAGCTTGAATCTCCGTGGCGAGGGTATTTGTAGTTTTTTCAAAAGTGTTCACAGGACCTAAAATAGGTAAATTGATACTGCCATCTTCACCAACTAGGTAACCATCTATAGCCCGAGTTTGCATTTGACCCTGCTGGGACATCGATTCAGATTGTCTTTGAAAAATAAGTACGCTTTCTGGATTTAGGGCTTTTATTTGGATATCTAGAATATCCCCAGGCTGGATGTTTAGGAACTTAAATGAGTTTTCAATATTACTGTTATCAATATCTTGGAAATAATATATGTCTTTTTTAGTGGCGCAGGAAGCTAAAAAAAGAAGCATTACAAGAATGATTGTCTTGTTTATTTTCATATTGCAAATTTTTGACAAAAATAATAAAATATATATCATAAAGATATATTTATGTTTTCAAAGTGCATATTTTCAATTTTAAAATATCATTGACAATGTTTATTAAGTACAAAACTTATAAGTAATCAATAGAAAAAAGAGTATACTCATTTGGCTTTATTACAGGGTTTTCTTTTTCATATTGGAAGCAGAGAGAACTGATAATTCTATGGAGATTATCGTAATCTAGCCAGAAAAGATTAAGAAAAGAAAATAAACATAACAAAATTGAAGGAATAAAGGCAATTAAAAAAATGAGTAGATTGAACATCCTTGTAGCGAAGGGAAGTTTATGAATACGAGTCAAAAGGAATCAGTACAAAATTCATCACCAACAGTACAGAATTCTTTAAAAATTAAAGAATTTAAAATGAACGGCTTAAACAAGCCTGGTATTTTTTTTAGAAGATTAACCATTATTTATTCCAAAAAATTAAAATTCTTTCACCTATCAACTTTGGATTACTGAGAACTCTTTTTCTATAGGTTTTTGAACATAAAAAAAGGAATGTTCGAGAAAAACCAAAAGAAATAAAGCCACTGAAAATCCTAAAAAAAGAATGTAACTTATCAAAAGCCCTTGATTTTAATTGCCATTTATAAACTAATTTTTTTAGGTTAAAGTGAGTTTTGTAACTACTATAATACAGCGATAAAAGACTGTAAAAATGTTTTGTTGCATAGTTTGACTTACTTAATTTTTCAATTATATCCATAGACTCCAAATACAATACATCTACCAGGGAGCGAAAGGCCAAAACGTTTCGGGCCATACCATTGTCGTTGTATTGCCAATTTAAAATGGCGTGCTGCCATAAATCCTGCTTTGATGGCGTCCATTGCTTCTGTTTAGATTGAGCCTTATTTTCAAGAATATCTCTTGGTGGTATTAAATGATTTTCCTTTGGTAAAAGGCGACGATGAATTTCTACAGCGGCTATGTAATTTGGATGAGCAATTCTTTCTAAATGTTTATAAGTATATTCAGAAAAAACACCCTTTGTAAAATTAAATTCATTGGATACTACTTCGAAACCTATATCTAGCAAAAGTTGTTGTGCTCTAAGAAGATCTTTTTCTATCACCAAAATATCTATATCTCCAACCATTCGCTCAGACAAAGCATCATAAGGTTTTATGATTAGCATAGCAGCCCCTTTTACAAATACGTGGTCAATTTGATGCCTATTGAAAACCTCAGATAAAAAATTAATTTGTTTTAAAATAGCAGTATTTCGCTTTAAGTTTAAATCTGTGATTTCTTTCAAATAGGACAGAAGATCTTTAGGAACATATTTTACTAATTTTTTGCGCTTAAGAGCTTTATAAATAGAGGGCAAAACCAATTGGCTGCTGCCCATTTGTACCAAACGGTCCCAAAAAATTTGAGGCGAAGGGAAATAGGAAGCATCCACGACAGCTGTTGGATGCAACAGCTGCGCCATAAAACGAAGCATATGTAATTTATTGTAACTGGGCATCCAAAAATTTTTTAGCGGCTTTGAAATCTGAGTAATTTAGCTGATAAGTTTTTACATCTAATATCCAATTGGAAAAAGCTTCAGCAGATGTGAGCTCTGGGTGTATCCAAGTGTCGGGAATGAGTCGAGAAAGTGCCTCTTTTTTATCTAGTGGATTCAAGCGATTTGTTTGATTCTTGGAATAATGGACCCAAACAAAAGCATCGACCTCAAAGGATTGTGGGGTGTTTTTTTGAAGGGCATGAAGAGGTAAAAATTTCATCCTGGTTTGCCCCTTTGTTTTTTCTGAAGTTTTTAGCGTGCTAAATGCCTTATAATGATTTTGAATAACAGGCCAGGCGTTTTCTTTGACAGATACAGCAGCGGGATTGTCATAGATATTAAAATTATGATCCATGAGGACCAAATCGTCAGCTACAAAGCGGTAGTCAGATAAGGACAGTAAAGATGATAAGGTGCTCTTACCTGCCCCGGAGTCCCCTAAAAGCAGAAAAGTCTTGTTGTTTTTATGCACGGCACAGCCGTGGAAAGAACAAAGCCAATTAGTAGTGTTGATATTATGGTAAAATTCAGTTAATTGGTTTGCAAATTGGGCTTGGAGCACAAAAAATTGATCTTTTGGGGTCGTATAAATAAGTTTTTTACCAGCATAGAGGTTTTGCTTACTGTCATTTTCTGTGATGATGAGCTCTTTACTACTTTTGTCACTGTTAATTTTTAGATGCGCGAAAGGCGCCTGGAAAAGTATTTTAAGTGCTTTAGAGTTATAATAAACAGATGCTATATGTTGGCCCAAGGCTAAGCTAGAAACCTCAAAATCTTGTAGCGAAAAGCTGCTACAATCTGCCGCTGTAGCATCTTTGGCTAAAGAATTTGTGTTGTCACTAGAAATGGCCTCCATAAGACCTAAGATTTCTGGATGGATAGCAACAAGCGCTTCTAAAGCCTCTTGGTACTCCGACTCAGTTTGGACTAAGGACTCGGTAAAAAACACTTCTAAGTCATCCTGAACCACCAAAAATTGGTTGGTAGCCCCAAACCAAACTAGTGAAAAGTTTGATTGCGAAATAACAAAAGAAGGTTTAGGATAATTACACAAAATTAAAGGCGTTATTTTCTAAGACTTTTTTCCCACTTCCAAGCTGAAATCAGTGCATCTTCCATACTAAGCTGGGCTTTCCAACCAAGAATTTTATTAGCCTTTCTAGTATCGGCGTAAGCGGAAACAATATCACCATCCCGTCTATCAGTAAAACAATAGTTGAGATTTACGCCTGTCGCTTTTTCAAAAGCATCAACTATCTCTAAAACTGATGAGCCTTTTCCAGTTCCAATATTAAAAACCTCGTAATTATCAGATTTTTTTTCTTCAAAAAGTCGGCAAAGAGCCACAACATGCGCCTTTGCTAAATCTACAACATGAATATAATCTCGAATACATGTCCCGTCTGGCGTCGGGTAGTCCTTACCAAAAATTGATAATTTCTTGCGAATCCCAATAGCGGTTTGTGTTACAAAAGGGACCAAGTTTTGCGGCACACCAATTGGAAGTTCGCCAATTTTTTCAGAAGAATGAGCCCCAATGGGATTAAAATACCGCAAAGCTATGGCACTAAAAGCTTTATTGCAATCACATAGATCTTTAATAATCCGCTCCCCAATTTTTTTAGTGTTTCCATAAGGAGATTCTGCCTCTTTGACTGGTGCATTTTCAGTAATTGGTAATTCGTCTGCTTGGCCATAGACTGTACAAGAAGAACTAAAAACAAATTTTGGTGATTTAAAGCCCTGGAGCGCCTTTAGAATGTACAATAAAGAACTGATATTATTTTCATAATACTTCAAAGGATCATTGACACTCTCTCCTACAGCTTTGGAAGCTGCAAAATGGATAATTCCGTCTATATCGCAATGCCTTTTAAAAAAATCAATTACAAGATCTTTTTCTTTTATATCAATTTTCTCAAAAATTGGTTTTACACCCGTAATATCAAAAATCCCGCCTAAAACATCCATGGAAGAATTAGATAAATCATCTATTATGATGACCTCAAAACCACTTGTTTGTAATTCTACAACCACGTGAGAGCCAATATATCCTAAACCTCCAGTAACAAGAATTTTTTTCATTGAATTGTGTGCAATTAATCAAAGGCTAAGTTAAATAACAATATTAGATAAACAAAAAGACTAAAGCCTGAAGTATTTCTAATTTAGCTTTTACATTTTTGTTTTGTAGGTGGCTGTTTTTTTGATCACTACCCTACTTTATTAACTAATTTTCCTTCAAATAATATGATTTAAATTTTAGAATTAGTTACATCATTTATTTTTTTGTGATAAATATTAATTACAATTTTACTTGAAAATTTTTCAAATACTTTTTTCCTTCCATTGGCACCAAATTCTAACCTTTCTTTTTCTTTTAAATCTATCATTCTGAAAATTGCTTTTTCGAGTGAAACTTTTGACTTTTCTTCACATAATAATCCATTAACCATATTTTCAACAACATCCTTACAACCTGGGACATTGGTTGTTATTATTGGTAAACTCATCGATGCTGCTTCAATTAAAGATTTAGATAATCCCTCTCTGTAAGAGGGCAAAACCATAACATCAACAGATTTATATACATCTAAAATATTATCGGTTTTTCCAAGATATTTTATTTGATAGAAATTATTAGTGAAATATTCTAATTGTTCTTTAGACATAGCAGTCCTGTTACTAGAGCCAAGTTCTCCAACTAATAAAAACTCTTTTTCTGGATGTATTTTTAGAACTGAAATGGCAGCATTTAAATATTCGAACACTCCCTTATCTGATAATAACCTTCCTACAAATAAAAATTTATCCCCATAATTTTTAACTCTATCAAAATTAAACCTTTGAACATCTACTCCAGAACCTGGGATTATTGAAGTTATATCAGACTTAACTAATTTATTTTTAATAAATAATTGCTGATCAAATTTATTTTGGAAAAAAATATGGGCACTGGACCCTAAACTAAATTTATACAAAAACTTTACAATATAAGTAGCTAATGATGGTTTTATAAATAAAGTACCTAAACCACTAATATTATTTATTGATGAAATTTTTAGTAGTCTTGCAGCTATATTTCCATAAATATTTGGTTTTATAGTGTATGATAAAATAATATCTGGTTTTATTAAACTATATAATTTATGATATTGAAAAATTAGATATAAATCCTCAAAAGGATTTGTGCCTTTAGCATTTAATTTAATATGGTGACATCTTACTCCGTAGGCTTCTAAATTAGATACATAATCATCCTTAGAAGCTACAGCAATAACCTCATGACCTTCTGACATTAAATAACTTATAAGTTCAAGTCTGAAATTATAAATATTCCAAAATGTATTAACTGAGATTAAAATTTTCATTCAAATTTGGAATGTCATTATTTTCGTAATGATTTATTAAATTTTTTATTCATTCTGTAGCTGTTGGCAAACATAAAAAAAGTAATATACATTGAAAGCTTGTTATGCATTGACTCAAACATGCTGAGCGTTAAAAAACAAGATGTGATAAAAAACAATAAAGAAGATTGCCTAATAATTTTAACTCCTCTAAAAAAAATAATAATCCAAAAAATGAAATAGAAGAAAAATGCTAGAAAACCATTTTGACCCAACATACTTAAAAAAGTATTATGAGCACTTCCTGCAAAATCGGAAAAAAGAATATTAAAATTACGTCCGTGTCCAAAGAAATTAATGTTGTCAATGATTATTCCCCAAATTTCCATTCGATTTGAGGAAATGTTATCTGATTTATTGTTTACTTTAGTTAACAAAGATATGTTTAAGAATTCGTAGAAAAAATTACTAAAAAGTAATGGAAGTGATAAAACAAATATTAAAACTAGATATTTAAATTTTCTGAAAAAAAATTTAAATGATTGGAAAAATATAAAAACAAAATATAAAAAAACTGAAAAAATAACAGTTAAAATTGATGCTCTTGAAGAACTAATTATTAGAAAAAATAATATCGGGAATAACCTTGTTAAAAAAAATCTTAATGTAATGTCAATATTGTTATTTTTTGAATCTAAGTATAATGCTAAAAGCAATAAAATGAGACTGGCAGCTATACCCCCTAGGGAATTGGGATTATAAAAGATTGAATTATAACTGAATAACCTGATTGGATTTATAAATATTCCAATAATGAAAATTAAAACATGAATATCAATAATTAATTTTAAAGTAATAATTTTATAAAAATCATAGATGACTATGACATAGAAAACTAGAACAAAAATAATAGCTAATATACTAGATGTTAAACCGTAACCTCTAACAAAACCACCAAAAGTGGAGCAAATTGCAAAAAGAAATAAAATTTTTAAAGATGTATTTTTTTTTATTTTTAATATTGGTTTTTTTATGCTTTTGAATAAAATAGAAATTAATCCCAAAACAATCATTATGAAGCCAGCTGACCTTAAATTATCGGTTAAGATAAGTGATGACCCAATGGCTATACACAATACATTTATATCATATTTACTGAAGTATTTCTTCATATGTAATCATGTAACTAGAATTCATTTTTTTAAATGAAAATTTCGACGATATTTTAACAGCTTCAGTAGATAGTTCTTGACCATTATGTGTCAAATTCTCTTTTAACTTTATTAATTTATTTTTTATGTCTTTTGAATCATTAATATCAAATAATTCGACAGATAAATTTGCAAATTCATAAAATTGATTTAAACCTTCAACATTAGATATTAAAATGGGTGTTCCAGTTGACAATGCTTCAATTGCAACTAGCCCAAAACCCTCCCATCTCGATGGAATAACTAATAAATCACAATCATTTAGAAAATTCAAGATATTTGATTGCCAACCACGAAGTATCACAGGAAAATTATGATTTTTACTTAAATCAATAAGTTGATTTTTTTGATATCCTTCACCTAAAATTGTATAGTTTGATATTAGATTAGAGTCAAAAGATTTTGTGTTCTTGATAAATAAATCAAAACCTTTTTGCTTCGTTAGGCTACCAATAGACAATAATTTCAAGCCATTATTAATGTCAACTGATGATGATTTTTTTTTACTGAACAACCTTGCACCATTATCTATTACTTTGGTATTAGATAAGCTAGGATAAATTAAAATTAGATTTTCCTGAACTGCTTTAGAAATACAAATTATTTTATTATATCTAACGTAAAAAAAATAATCAATGAATTTAGATAAAGTAAAACTTCTTCTTTTATTGTAACTGTTGTGTTCAGTGTGAATAATTTTAACCCCAGAACACAATTTAATTAAAACACCTAGATAAAATGATTTTGTGAGATGAGTGTGGATTAAAAAATCATTTATATATTTTTTTGAAAATAGAATTTTTTTCAAAATTTTAAAAAAAACAAAAAAATAATTGATAATTAAAAATTCTGAAAAATTAATTTTGTCAATGAAAAGTTTAGTTAATATAAAATTTGAATTTTCATAATTTTGTAAGTTTTTGACAATCCACTCAGCCCCCCCACCATCGCTGTTACAAATAATGATAATAATCTCTTTTTTCATTTTATTTTCTCAAAAAAAAATTTAAACAAATGTAAATAATCAAAATAATAGCCTTTAAATTAAAAGATTTAAATGAAAATTTAATTTTGCTAAATTGTGAAATTAAATCTTTTTTTGAACAATTGCACTTAACCATTTTTAACATCATGTTCAGTCTAAATAAATTTAATGTGAGTCCAGAAAAATGACTTCTATTTCTTAAAATAAATTTTTCACTTTCATAAACATTATAGTAGTTACTCATTCTATTTTCTTCATCTATATAGATGTTAACGGAAGGGTCATTTTTACTTTTAATATTGAACCTGTTAGAAATTCTTAACATTAGATCCCAGTCTTGATGCTTTTGAGCATTTTGGTGAAATAATGTTTTTAAAAAAATTTCTTTTTTCAACACTATAGTTGAAGTTCTAGAATCTCCGTTTGAAATAAAAATATAATTTAAAAAATTACCATTATTATAGGATGGTAACTTCCTCAAGTATTTGTTAGAATTCGAAATCAAATTAAAAGAACTAAAACAACCATCTATATTATTTTTTTTTATAAAAGAAAGACTGGAAATTAGATGATCATGAATCCATTCATCGTCACTATCAAGAAATGCTAAATAATTGTAATTCGAATTATTGGCACCTATATTTCTTGACACAGCACCACCTAAACTTACTTTATTAGTTATGATTTTGTAGGGAATTTTTATAGAATAATTTTTTATAATTCTCAAAGATTCATCAGAGCTAAAATCATCGACAAGTATAATTTCAATCGGAAAATTGATTTTTTGGTTTTCAACGCTCTTGATAGCTCTTAATATAGTATTAGCCCTGTTTTTAAAAGGTATTATAACACTAATGCCTTCATTTGTTTCCATTTTTGCTGTATATATTATGCTAATATTTAGTTTTAATGTGTGATAAAATCTTATCGATTATTAAGTTCATATCAGACGGAAAATCATTTCTAAAAAACAAAAAATTAATATCATTACTTTTATTTATTTTAATCTGTTTAAATATTGAACTTTCATAGTTGATGCTGTTAATATCTGACCTTAAATAATCTTGTGGTAGTTTTCTTTTTAATTTTCTCTTTTGCCTTACTTTGGAGGTAGACTCAATCAGTATTTCTGTTCTGTTTAACTTTATTTTTCTAAGAAATTTACAATACAATTCATTATAATAATCAACAGAATTATTTCTAGTTCTCATAAATATACTAAGTGATTTTTGTATTGCACCTTCATCTATAATAATAATACCATTTGAAATAGAATTTATATATATCAAATATTTTTTGTAAGAATAAATGATTTTAAATATCTGCCATAATTTATCATTCAATTTATTAGATACACTTAAAAAAAACATTAATGAAGTAAAGCAACAAATTAACTTAACAATGACTCTATATATCATTGGTTTTTGTTGAATTAAATCTTCGATTGTTAAAATACCAATATCTGATTTAGTTTTTAGATGAGAAATAATTGTACTTTTCCCAGTAGCAGGTGCTCCATTAAATTCAATTATTATTTTTCCTTTCATCAAAAAATGAGATTCATTCTAAATTTTATATTTTTTCTTATAATATAAACCATCATTATTGAAAAAAAAATTAAAAATTTTTGTTGCTTCATCAATTGAGAACTTTCTGTTTATAATTCCAGGCCAATTAACGATATCATTTATATCTATTACTCTAGGTTTATTTATTAAAAAAGATACTTGAATCTTTTTTTCTCCTAAAACAGAAAGAGCTGAAATTCTATGTTTTCCATGAACAACAATAAATCTATACTCAGTGTTTCTTCTAAGAAAATAGCCTAAAATATTATTATTGTTGATCAAATTAGAAGTATCTTTTACTTGATAACCTTTAGTTGCAATAGAATTCAATACTAATAAATTTCTATTTAATTCTTTTAAAATTTTTCCATCTGATAAAGGACCTGAATATGGTAAAGGTTGATTATTTTTAGTTTTTGCAGTATAATCCCATGGCAATTGATATTCAATTAATGATTCCCCATGAGTATTACGATCAATTTCAAAAATATTATAAACAGACTTAGGTTGAAAATTTGTATAATAATGATTTAAGGGGGAATCAATTTTAGAATTAAATAATTTTACTCTTTTTAAATCTTTAAGAAAAAACATAGTCTCTGTATATGGATGATAGCCACCAAAAAAATCAAATCCAAAAAAATCTCTTGTAATTTCAACTGGAACTTGAAAAATTGGCTGAACAATATCACAATAAATAATATATTTATAATTATGATTATATTTCTTTATTACAGTTGATTTTTTTGTAATTATGAGATTGAAAAGTGATAGTATTTTTTTTATTGAATTACTTAAAAATCTCGTTCCCATATAACTTCTTTATTAATTACTTTAGCCGGTGAGCCAACCAAGAGACTATTTTCATGTAAATAACTTTTGTTTACCAAAGATTTTGTCCCAATTATTGAACCATTAGAAACTTTACTTCCTTTGGTAATAACAACATGCGATCCTACCCAAACATTATTGCCAATTGAGATATCACTAGCCATATTTATTCTTTTTTTATTTTGGTAAATTGGATGTCCATCTGATGTTCTAATATCTACATTATACGAAAACATACAACCATCACCAATAATTAGCTTAGTTCCTTCAAAAATTGAAATTTTACAATCAGTATTAAACGTTGTTTTTTCTCCAATTACCAACAAGTTATTATGACCCCAAAGTCTTATATCAATACCATCTAAATAAACATTACTTCTAATTATAACTTTATTATTTTTACCATTTATATGAATTTTTGAATTATATAACTTTGTGTTATAAGACATCGTTATTTCATTTAAAGATCCCTTAACATTAATTTCTGAAAACTTAATTAAAGATTTGAAAACTAATAACTTATTATTTCTCCCCCTTCTAATGATTTTATTTAGGCCCAATAAGTAAATAAATAAAAAATTAATTAATCTATTATTTATTATGAATTTTTGTAATGATAAGTTTAATGCACCCATTTTAACTAATATCAGCTTTTTGCAGTTTTACCATTTTTTTAAAAGTAGGAGAGTTAATTAGAAGATTGCTATAGGTTCCCCTTGAAATTATTTCACCATTTTTAAGTTCCAAAATTAAGTCTGAATTTTTTATAGTAGAAATTCTATGAGCTATGACAATTATAGTATAACTTCCTTTTAAATTATCTATATTTTTTTGAATTATTTTTTCAGTTTCACTATCTAATGCAGATGTCGCTTCATCAAAAATTAATATTTCTATATTTTTATATAATTCTCTAGCAATTGATAAGCGTTGCCTTTGGCCACCACTAAGGTTAGTACCATTACTAGTAAGCTCAGTCTTCTCCTTATTAGGCTGAGAGTTTACAAAATGATGGATAGAGGCTAATTTAATTACATTTTTAAATTTATCAATATTATTTTTATTGTATTTATCCCATAGTGTTACGTTATTGAAAATTGAATCTGTAAAAATTGGAGCTTCTTGACTTACATACCCAATTTTATTTTGAAAAGTGCTAAGGATAATATCATTAAAGTTGTAATCGTCAATAAAATAAGACCCACCACTTATTTCATGCAAACCAGTAATAATATTAACAAGTGATGTTTTGCCACTACCACTTTCTCCAACAATTGCAATTGAATTATTTTTTTTGATTTTTAATGATATATTATTTAAAATCTTTTTATTGTTTAATGACAATGATATATTTGATAATTCTATTGAATCTTCTAATTTTTTAAATTTTTTATTTTTTGAAAAAGGTAATTTAGAATTATGATTAAATATTAATTCATCAAGTATAGCAATCATATTTTCAATTGAACCTACAATACTTAAATATCTATTATAAGAATTTTGGAGTAAAGTTACTGCACCTAAGGCCCTATAAAAAAAAACCAGACTAACAATAATAGATTCTATACTTCCTTTAAAAACAATTAACTGAATAACCATTGAAATAGCTATAATTATAACCATCAAAGGCTCTTTTGTGGCTGTTGCAATTGCACTTAAATTACCGATTTTTCGTCTTGATTTTTCAATTTTAAAAATATTTTTTTTAAGCTTTTCAGAAAATTTCAATAATACTCCGGTTGCCTTTAAGTATTTAAAATTTGATAAGTACTGCAATACTAGACCTTGATAATATCCCGAATCTACTGTTATTTTTCTAGATGCTCCTTTAGTATATTTGAAAATAAACAAATAAACTATTTGTGAAAAAAATCCTAAAGAAATAACAACTAATGCAAATTGAAAATCTAAATATAAACTAGCAACGGCATAGACAAATACCAAAGAAGCAAATTGAGCACTTTTAAAAAAATCTGTAAAGCCTGTAGAAATTCTTTCAATTTCTGAAGTCATTGTATTTTGAAGATTGCCTGTGTCTGATGATATAAACTTATCATAAGAAATAGAATTTATGCCTTCAATAAAATCAAAACGAATTTCTCTAATAAATTTTTGTTGAAGAAAAACTCTATATGACCATACTATATAAGTAAATATTCCTTTAAGAATGAAAAAAATAATCATAATTAATAAAACATTAATAACTGATACATCAATATTAAATTTATTAATAGTCTCTACAAAAAATAAAAATTCATCTGAATCAATTTCAGAAATACTTTTAGCTTCGGAAGCTATACTTAACAATGGAAAAAACATTGCTATTCCGAAACAATCAAAAATTCCAACAAAAAAATTACTAATTAATAAAAGCCATATTTTTAAACCTAGCTTGTCATAAAAAAAATTAAAACTACTAAATACTTGAAATTTAAATTTTCTAATCATTTTTTATTTTTTTTAAATTAGAAATATACCATTTAAGAGATTTTTTAAGTCCTTCTTTGAAAGAAAAAATTGGATGGTATGATAGTAATTCTTTGGCTTTACTAATAGATGCTAAGGAATGAGGTATATCACCACTTCGTTTAGGTCCAAATTTAAATTTTATATTAGAAAATTTTGAATCATATTCAGATAAAAATTCATTTAATAAATCTGCGAGTTGAATTAAAGAAGTATTTTCTGCACCAGCTGTGTTGTAGATATTGTTAAGTGCATTTCGATTATTAGTAGTAATTGATAAAACGTTCATTAATATAACATTATCTATATAAGTAAAATCCCTAGAGTAACTGCCGTCCCCATTTATAGTCGGAGTTACATTATCCATCATTTGTTTTACAAAAAGAGGAATAACAGCTGCATATGCACCATATGGATCTTGTCTTCTACCAAATACATTAAAATATCGAAGCCCTATGTAATTTAATCCATATGCTTTTTGAAATATATCAGCATATAACTCATTAACGTATTTTGTAATTGCGTATGGGGATAATGGCTTTCCGATTTCATCTTCAAGTTTTGGTAGTTGTTCGGAATCGCCATAAGTAGAGCTACTGGCTGCAAAAATAAAACGTTTTACATTTTGATCTCTAGCAGCAACAAGCATATTTAAAAACCCTGAAACATTAACCTCATTAGAAGTAATAGGATCTTTAAGTGATCTGGGCACAGACCCCAATGCAGCCTGATGCAATACAAAGTCTTGACCTTGGCATGAATTTTGACATATTTCTAGGTCTCTAATATCTCCCTTAAAAAGTGTAAATTTTGGGTGATCTAAAAACTCTTCAATATTATGTTTGTGACCAGTTGCAAAATTATCAAGGCAAGTAACATTAGCCTCACATTTTAATAAATACTCGCACAAATTAGAACCAATAAACCCTGCTCCACCTGTTACTAAAATATTTTTATTTCTTAATTTAAAATTTGGTTCCATTATAATTTATGTGTGAAATTTTCTAAAATTCCTTTGACATCGTAAATTACTGAATCTTTATTCATTTTTAATTTCTCTATATCAAGCCGCTTAAACTCGTTGTGAGCTACAGCAAGTATGATGGCCTCAAATTTTTGATTTGAAAGTTTATTTATTACTTCCAATTCATATTCATGCTTAACTTCGTCAGCATTTGCCCAAGGATCATAAACAGTAGTTTTTAACCCAAAATCATTGAGTCTTTCTATAACTCCTACAACCCCTGTATTTCTAATGTCTGGACAATTCTCTTTAAATGTTATACCCAAAATTAAAACTTCAGCATTTTTTACAGCATTCCCTCTGCTGATAAGTGCTTTAATCACCTCATCAGCAACAAAACCACCCATTGAATCATTAATTCTTCTACCAGAAAGTATAATCTCAGGATTATAGCCAAGTTCTTCAGCTTTTTGGGCTAAGTAGTAAGGATCAACCCCAATACAGTGCCCACCGACTAGACCTGGCTTGAAAGGCAAGAAATTCCATTTGGTTCCAGCAGCTTTTAATACAGATTGGGTGTCGATATCCATAAGGCTAAATATCTTGGCTAATTCATTGACAAAGGCAATGTTAATATCTCTTTGAGAATTTTCTATTACCTTGGATGCTTCAGCCACTCTAATACTAGGTGCCAAATGTGTGCCAGCAGTTATAATCGATTTATAAACTTTATCAATTACATCTCCAGCATCTTTAGTAGAACCGGAAGTTACTTTTTTGATTTTAGTAACTGTATGTAGTTTGTCCCCAGGATTGATACGCTCTGGAGAATACCCCAAATAGAAATCTTTATTAAATTTTAGCCCACTTACTTTCTCTAAAATAGGTAAGCAATCATCTTCAGTGGCGCCTGGATACACAGTGCTTTCGTAAACCACGTAATCACCCTTTTTTAGCACTCCTCCAACAGTTTCTGAGGCTTTGATAAGCGGAGTCAGGATTGGTCTATTAAGTTTATCCACAGGAGTTGGAACCGTAACAATATAAAAATTACAGCCCTGTAAATCTAAAAGATTACAGCTAGCTAAAAACCCATTACAAGATTGCAATTTATCATAACTTTTAACATTTACCTCTTTAAGGACTTTTGAATTAACTTCCAAAGTATGGTCCTTGCAATCTTGGAGTTCCTTGACTCGATCTGTATTGATATCAAAACCTACAACCGGAAATTTTTTGGCAAACTCTACAGCTAGTGGCAATCCCACATAACCTAGACCAATGATGCCTATTTTAAAATCTTGATTCATTAATTTTTATTGTTTTATATTGTGTATTTCGCTAAATTTTTGACTGTAACCGGTAGTCATTATTTTATTCTATAATAGGTTTTATACCAATTTATAAAAGCTTCAATGCCTTTATCAACAGAAGTATTGGGTTTATAATTATAATCGTTTTTCAACTTGCTCACATCCGCCCATGTTTGATGGACATCCCCATCTTGCATTGGAAGCATCTCTTTTTCAGCCACTATCCCTAAATTATTTTCAATAGATTTTATAAAATCCATCAATTGAACTGGGGCACTATTACCAATATTATAAAGTTTATAAAGTGAGGTGTCGTTTGAGTCCTCTAAAAGGGTGCTTAAAACCCCCTTAACAATATCATCGATATAGGTGAAGTCTCTGGAGAGGTCGCCATTGTTAAAGACTTTTATAGCCTTTTTATTAATAATAGCATCAGTAAATAAAAACATCGCCATATCGGGTCTTCCCCATGGGCCATAAACTGTAAAAAAGCGCAAACCGATTGTTTCTATACCATACA
>Ga0209503_10000931_pt1 | contig 15999 bp, 14 predicted proteins | sample SouAtlMetagenome_2_FD_187448 | JGI IMG/M metagenome (GOLD analysis project Ga0209503, IMG submission 187448) | Marine eukaryotic phytoplankton communities from Atlantic Ocean - South Atlantic ANT15 Metagenome (SPAdes) (version 2) | ecosystem: Environmental > Aquatic > Marine > Oceanic | place... | reverse complement strand
CGCGCAAAGCGACAACGTGAAGTACCAGATGGGGCTGCCCTTCAACCGCAGTGTGCCAACCTCGTCCACGCTTAAAGGGGGCTGACGGACAAGGACACGACGCAACGGGGCGAATCAGCTGTGCTCGGTGTCGGCCACAGGGCCAGCTGAGAGCCACAACACCGCAAAAAAGAAGGCGTAGATCGAGAGGGATTCAAACCCCGTCGGCACATGGGTCACACCTGCCATTTCCTGCACACAGAAAAAAAGGAATACAGCCTGAAAAAGGGCCGTTCCAGCAAATGCACCCAGTGCAGTAGAGGTCAATTTCTTTCTTCTCCCTCGAGACATGGTCGACCCGAATGTATTCAAGGACATACTCCTGCCCAATGACTTCCGTCATCACAGAGGGAATCCGCCGAGATTGCAAACAAACGGGTTCGGAAACCCACAAAGTTCCGAATCCGCCTACCCCGGTCGGACTGTACCTTGGTGACGCCATGAACCTCCCCTCTGTTCAACTTGTCGCGCGATTATGCGTTTACTGCACACGGAGGGTCAAGAGACAATAAAAAATACATGAAACTCAGATTTTCCGGGGTGTTGGAAAAGCCCATTACGCCGCTCCAACGAGAAGAATTCCTCAAGTCACACAGCAATGACAACCAAAACCGAGACTGAATTTGACCCCACCTATTTCCGACAGCTTTTTGGCGAGGACCAAGCGACATGGACAGAGTTTCTCTCGGTGTCTCTAAAGGCCTTCGAAAATGCCAAAGCCGAACTAAACCACGCCACACAAGCAGGCGACATCACCTCCATTTCCAAAGTTAGGCACAGCATCGGCCCCTCACTGACCCAGTGGGGAGCCGTCAGCCTTGAGGCCGCATTGAGAGAACTCAAAGTCTCCACTGCGATCGAATCTTGGCCATCCATCCAAGCAGAATTTGACGCGCTGATTCAAGCATTCGACACCCTGTGACTCAAAGGACATCTCAAAGCAAAAGAGGGGGCAGCATGGCCCCCTCTTTTGCTTTGATTTACTGACAGTCTGCCTCAGGCCATTCTGGCCTTCAGTTCGCCATCTATGGCATCGAGGAACTCCTCGGTGGTGAGCCAATGGTCTTGGGTCATGTCCTTACCGTGAATTAACAGGGCGAGGTCCTTGGTCATCCGCCCCCCTTCAACCACGTCGATGCACACCTGCTCGAGCGTCTGGGCGAAATTGCGCAAGGCATCATTTCCATCCAGTTTTCCCCGGAAGTCCAGCCCTCGAGTCCATGCGAAAATGCTCGCAATTGGGTTGGTGGACGTCTTGTTGCCCTGTTGGTGCTGACGGTAGTGCCGTGTAACCGTTCCATGGGCAGCTTCTGCCTCCATGGTCTTGCCGTCCGGCGTGACGAGGGTGGACGTCATCAGGCCGAGCGAACCGAAGCCTTGGGCCACCGTGTCGGACTGGACGTCGCCGTCGTAGTTCTTGCACGCCCAGACAAAACCTCCGTTCCACTTCATTGCAGCCGCAACCATGTCGTCGATAAGGCGATGCTCATAGGTGATATCCGCAGCCTCGAATTCCGCCTTGAACTCCTGATCAAACACCTCCTGAAAGATGTCCTTGAAACGACCGTCATACGCCTTGAGGATGGTGTTCTTGGTCGAGAGGTACAAGGGCCAGCCTTTGGCCAACGCCTGGTTCATGCAACTGCGGGCAAAACCATAGATGCTCTCGTCGGTGTTGTACATGCTCATGGCCACGCCGCCGTCTCCTTCGAAGTTGAAAACCTCCCATTCGGTGGATTCACCTCCCCCTTCGGGAATGAACGTCATGGTGAGCTTGCCCTTGCCTTTAATGACCGCATCCGTGGCCTTGTATTGGTCACCGAACGCGTGACGGCCAATGCAAATCGGCTGCGTCCACCCGGGAACCAGCCTCGGCACATTCTTCATGATGATGGGCTCACGGAAGACCGTGCCCCCAATGATGTTGCGAAGGGTCCCATTGGGGCTGCGCCACATCTTCTTGAGCCCGAACTCCTCCACCCGCTGTTCATCCGGGGTGATAGTCGCGCACTTGATGCCCACACTGTGCTTTTTGATGGCCTCAGCGGCATCCACTGTGATTTGATCATCCGTCTCATCCCGCTTCTCGATGCCGAGATCATAGTAAAGCAATTCAACGTCGAGATAAGGCAGAATCAGCCTGTCCTTGATGAATTGCCAGATGATCCGAGTCATCTCATCGCCATCGAGCTCGACGACGGGGTTGTGCACCTTGATTTTGTCCATTTCAGTGGAGTTAATTCCTTTTGAAGGGTGCGCGAAAATAGACCCGACCGCAGTGCGCGGTCAAGTCGTGTCTTTTCTACACGCTCGAACAGACTTGGAAATCAAGCGAGCTCGCGCTCGCTGAAGTAGAAACTGCCCTCGATGGCCGCATTCTCATCGCTATCACTTCCGTGAACAGCATTGGCTGCAATGCTCTCTGCAAAGTCAGCGCGAATGGTACCGGGCGCAGCCTCCGCTGGATTGGTGGCGCCAATGAGCGTGCGGAAATCCGCCACGGCATTGTCCTTTTCGAGAATGGCAGCCACAATGGGACCACTGCTCATGTACTCGGTGAGCTCGCCGTAAAACGGACGCTCGCTGTGCACAGCATAGAACGCCTGGGCATCCTGAATGGTGAGTTGGGTCCACTTCATCGCCTTGATGGAGAATCCAGCGTCGATGATGCGGTCGATGATCTTTCCGGTGTGTCCGGCGCCTGTGGCGTCGGGCTTGATCATGGTAAACGTGCGGTTGGTGGCCATGGGGCTCTGATTTTGGGCGGTTTCGCGGCGCAAAAATAGCGCAGGAGCCTACAATCGGCACGGATGACGATTTTTGACCCATGTTCATCCCACCACAACTCCGCCCCTGGGTCAGCTTGTTTGCCTTGGCCATCACCACAGGCAACAGCTGCGCGCAGCCCATCCAAACGTGGCGACTCGGTCCCGATGAGGACACCCCAGCCTCCCCGCTCGGCGGCATCGTGCTCTCCGGTGGCGCCGGAGAAGTGGACCCCGCCATGCAATGGTTCCTGCAGCGCGCCAACGGCGGCGACGTCCTCATCCTGCGAACCAGCGGTTCGGATGGATACCAAGACTACTTCTACAACGATCTCGGCGTCGACGTCGCCAGCGTGGAAACCATCAAGTTCACCGCCCCCTCCGCTGCGTCTGCGGATTACGTCATCCAGCGGTTGGCAGAAGCCGACGCAGTATGGCTGGCTGGAGGCAACCAAAGCACCTACGTCAACTATTGGCAGGACACACCCGTGGAAGACGGACTCCATGCACTGGTGGCCCGCGGCGGTGCCATTGGGGGAATCTCCGCTGGCTTGGCCGTGCTCGGCGGTGGGTATTTCGCTGCAGGAAATGGCACAGTTTACAGCAATGAGGCCTTGGCCAACCCTTACGACGAAGATGTTGACGTGCGCTACGGTGACTTCCTGAGCCTCCCGCACCTCTCCGGTGTGATCACCGACTCTCATTTTGACGACCCCGATCGGCGTGGTCGACTTCTGACCTTCTTGGCACGATTGACAGCAGATTACGACATCGCGGTCCCCAGGGCCATCGCATGCAATGAATACGTCGCCGTAGCCATTCAACCCGACGGGCTGGCCAAGGTGTGGGGCGAATGGCCCGATTATGAAGAGTACGCCTACTTCGTCCGCCCCGATTGCGAAAGCCTATCCTCCGGCGGCGGCCCCGTTCCCGAAGTCTGTGCCGAAGGCGTCCCGCTCACTTGGGGCATCTCCCCCGAGGCCAACGGGGACGATGACGGCCATGGCGGCCTCCTCGCCGCCAAGGTGCCCGCCGGATACAGCGGTGCCGTGGCGTTTGACCTGAACACGTGGACTCCGCTTGGCGATGTGCATTGGGAGCGCTGGACCGCAGATGGAGAAGGCAATTTTCACAGTGGCCCAATCCCTGCAGACGAAAGCCCTGAAAATAGCCCTGAATGCGAACTGAACCTGACAAACGTGGACTCCCCGTCCCATGATGTGCCAGAAGAACAAAAACTGGATCTGGTCCTCACCGAGGACCATACTTGGTTCATTCACTCGCACCACCACTCGCCCCTCGTGGGTCAACTGTCTGCAGCCAATGGCCAAATCATGCGGAGCTTAACGCTGAATCCGGGGGCTCAACCACTGCTCCTTCCAGAAAATGCTCTAGGACCATTCATTCTTCGAACAGAGAAGGGCACACTGCGCATTCCTTCCCTTAGATGAACCGTATTTTCGCGACATGACCGGATCCCCTGCCACACGTCCCGCCTCTTCTGCCGAGGCCATGGAGTTGGAAAACCGCTATGGTGCCCACAACTACCACCCACTCCCCGTCGTCCTTGCCAAAGGAGAAGGCGTGCATGTATGGGACGTAGAAGGAAAACACTATTACGATTTCCTGAGTGCATACAGTGCGGTCAACCAAGGGCACTGCCACCCCAGAATCATCGGGGCACTGAAAAATCAAGCGGAAACACTGACTCTCACTTCACGCGCTTTTTACAACGACGTGCTCGGGTCCTATGAGAAGTACATCACCGAGCTGTTCGGATACGACAAGGTCCTTCCCATGAACACGGGTGTAGAAGGTGGAGAAACAGCGAACAAGCTAGCCCGCAAATGGGGCTACATGAAAAAGGGCATCCCGGAAAACCAAGCCCGCATCTTGTTTGCCAACGGCAATTTCTGGGGCCGCACGTTGGCGGCGATTTCCAGTTCCGACGACCCGGCCTCCTTCGCAGGATTCGGGCCCTACATGCCCGGCTACAGCCTCATCCCCTACAACGACCTCTCTGCCCTCGAGACAGAGCTCAAGGACCCCAACGTATGCGCCTTCATGGTGGAGCCCATCCAAGGCGAGGCAGGCGTAGTGGTCCCAGACGAAGGCTACCTAGCTGGCGTCCGGCGCTTGTGCACGCAGTACAACGTACTGTTCATCGCCGATGAAGTCCAAACAGGCATTGCCCGAACCGGCAAGATGCTGGCCACCGATTACGAGGATGCCAGACCCGATATCCTCGTCCTCGGCAAGGCACTTTCGGGAGGCGTCTTTCCGGTCTCCGCTGCCCTTGCGGACGACGAGGTCATGCTGTGCATCCAACCCGGCGAGCACGGCAGCACCTTTGGCGGAAATCCCCTCGCCTGCGAAGTGGCCATGGCCGCCCTTCAGGTGGTGGTCGAAGAAAACCTCGCTGACAACGCCATGAAGCTGGGCATTCGGTTCCGCGCAGCCATGGCAGCTTTGGCCGAGGAAAGCGACCTCGTGCTCTCTGTTCGAGGCAAAGGCCTCTTGAACGCCATCATCATCAACGACGCCCCAGACAGCTCCACCGCCTGGGACCTGTGCGTTGCCATGAAGAACAATGGGCTTATTGCCAAGCCAACGCATGGCAACATTATCCGTTTTGCACCGCCATTGGTCATCACCGAAGAACAGCTTGACACGTGCATTGACATCATCCGCGACACTGTTCTCGCTTTTACGCGCTGACAACCTAATGCGCCGGGCCTCAGTCGAGCCAGCCCTGCTCGCGCATCCAATCGTCGTTGTAGACCTTGCCCACGTAGCGTGAGCCATGGTCGTGGAAGAGCACCACGGCCAAATCGGTCGGCTTCAACTCATCCTTGAGCTGACGAAGGCCCTGGAAGGCGGAACCACAACTGTACCCAAGAAACAAGCCCTCCTTTCGGGCGAGTTCACGGGCCGTCATGGCACCGTCCTTGTCGGTGACCTTTTCGAACTTGTCGATGATGTCGAAATCGACATTGACCGGCAAAATGTCCTCACCAATACCTTCGGTGATGTAGGGGTAGATCTCGTTCTCATCAAACTCCCCAGTCTCATGGTACTTCTTGAAGACAGAGCCGTATGAGTCCACACCCCAGATCTGGATGTCTGGGTTCTTTTCCTTGAGGTACTTCGCCGTGCCGCTGATGGTGCCACCTGTGCCGACACCCGTGCAGAAGTGGGTGATCATGCCCCCGGTCTGCTTCCAAATCTCCGGCCCAGTGGTTTCATAATGGGCCTGGCGGTTGGCTAAGTTGTCATACTGGTTGCACCAAATGCTGTTCGGGATCTCTTTGTGCAGCCTTTCTGCCACACTGTAGTAACTGTCAGGGTGGTCTGGTGCCACAGCCGTGGGACAAACGTGGACCTCGGCTCCAACGGCCCGCAGGATGTCGATCTTCTCCTTGGACTGCTTGTCGCTCATGGTGCAGATCAAGCTGTACCCCTTGACAGCACAGGCCAAAGCCAGCCCCATGCCCGTGTTTCCAGATGTGCACTCGATGATGGTGCCTCCAGGCTTAAGCTGCCCATTCTTCTCCGCAGCCTCAACCATGCTCAACGCCATGCGGTCCTTGACACTGTGTCCAGGATTGAAGTACTCCACCTTGGCCAACACTGGGCAAGGTAAGTCTTTGGCGACCTCGTTGAGTCGAATCATGGGCGTGTTGCCGATGGCGCCGAGGATGTTTTCGTGGATGATCATGACAGCGAATAGTCTGCCGCAAAGATACCGGCCATCTCAGTCGAAACGCAGAGATTCGACAGGGTCCAACCTGGAGATATACCGCGCAGGAATAAACATGGCCAACGCACAAGCCAGAAAGATGCCCGCTTCCACCATGGCAATCCGGACCACATCCAAGTGAATGGGGACCGTCGAGAGATAATAGCTCCGCGCATCCAACGCAATCCATCCCGTCTGCATTTGGAGCAATGCCAATCCAAAACCGATGGCATTGCCCCAGAACAGACCGCGAATGAGAATCCGCGCGGCAAGCCTCACGAAGACCGCCATCAATGGGCCGTCCGGCATGCCCAAGGCCTTCATCAAGCCGATGGACCGCGTGCGCTCAAGCATCAGCAACAGCAAAGCCGACGCCATGTTGAGGATGGCAATCATCAGCATCAGTCCGATGATGAGCTCCACATTGAGGTCGAGCATGGCCAACCACTGGAACAGCTCCGGGTGATCGTCCACCACACTGCGAACGTCCAAGTCATAGGGCACGGCAAAAAAGACACTGTCCGACAAGGTCCACAAGGCATCGTAGTCCCTCACGCGTATTTCGACACCCCCAATGTATCGGTCGCTGGTGCCCCCTGCGAGCCGAACGGTTGGCCCTGACATTTCAGAATCATCACCCCAATCAATCCACACTGTATCCGGGAGGGTCTCTCCCCCATCAGACACCACCAACATTGCAGAACCTCTTCCCTCAATAAGATGTGGGCCCGGGCCACGCCAATCCACCCCTTTCCACAGGTACTGCAATCGGTTGCGGCCCCCATTTGCGGCTGCCTGCACGTATCGAACAGCTGGCTGCTCGTCCACCACGGGGTCTGAGACCTGCAATCGAGCCGCAATGCCCCAGCCACTCAGCTGCTGCAAATGGTGCATTCCAGAGAACACATATTCAGCATCGAATTCCTTCAGCCCCGTGGCATAGACACCGCACACCGTGAAAATCCGGGGACGCATCTCCCCTTTGGGATTAGCGAGAAGCAACCTGACGCGCTGCCCGATGTCAAGACCGAGTTCTCGCGCATGGATGGAAGAGACTAAAAGGTCCATGGACTCCGATTCGGGACTGAAATCGGGCAGACGTCCTTGTTGGAGGCGGTCAGAAAGAAATGCCGTGTCTGCATCCAACCCCAACCCCTTGACGAGAACCCCCTCCACTTCCTCAGCAGTCTCGAGGATGGCGGGCCGTTGAGCAAAGGCCTGCACTTGCTCTACACCCGAGATTGAACGCAGGCGAGCGGTATCGAGGTCCGCCCACGCCACCCTGTCCGTTCCCTGGGTTCGTCCTTGATCCGCAGCCACAACGCGCAAATGGGCGCCGAACCCCACCACAAGCTCCCGAACATCGCGCTGAAAGCCCTGAACAATGGCCAAAGACAAGATGATCAAGGCCACACCAATCGCCACACCGCCTTCCGCGATTCGCACCACCGGGCGGGCAATCCCGCGGCCCGTCGGATCCACAGTCATCCGACGCGCCAGAAACCGAACCGCTTGACGGGAGCCTTTGCACATACGCTGCAAGGTAGCCGGGCCGTTACTTTGCCCACATGCGTGTTGTGTCCGTTTTCCTCTTCGCCCTGCTGACGTCCTATCAAGCGCCAATGGCACAGGTTCTTCCTGCCGATGCCCAAATGGAGGTTTACCTGCCTCTGCTCAAGGGGAAGCGCGTCGGCGTCGTCTGCAACCATACTGCTGCCGTTTCCTCCGGACAAGGACAAACAACACACCTCATCGACACCCTAATCTCGTCGGGTATTGACATCGCTGCTGCCTTCGGACCAGAACACGGTTTCCGCGGCGATTTACCCGATGGCGAAAAGGCGGATGACGGTCGGGATCCCAAAACCGGAATCCCCGTCTACAGCCTCTATGGGACCCATAAAAAGCCCACTGCTGCGCAAATGGAAGGTCTGGACGTGGTCGTTTTTGACATCCAAGACGTGGGCATGCGTTGCTACACCTTCCTCTCGACACTCATCCTGGTCATGGAGGCCTGTGCCGAAACGGAAGTCCCCTTGATCCTGCTCGACCGACCCAACCCAAACGGTCACCTTGTGGACGGGCCTGTCCTCGACACCGCCTCCATCCGGTCCTTCGTCGGCTTCCTTCCAATCCCCCTGTCCCACGGCATGACCCTGGGGGAACTCGCACTGATGGCCAACGGTGAAGGGTGGCTCGGTGGAGGCTACTCCGACAGCCCAAACCCCAATCTAACCTGTGACCTCACCGTCATTCCCTGCACCGGATGGTCAAGACAAGACCGATGGACACCCTCCATCGCCCCGAGTCCCAACCTGCCCTCTCCTGCAGCCATCCACCTCTATCCCCACTTGGTCCTTCTCGAAGCCACGATTTCTAGCGTTGGGCGCGGAACGGCCGAACCCTTCACCGTGGTCGGATTCCCCGGCATGACCCGGTCGGTCCACAGGTTCACGCCCACCGCCAACGCGGCCAGCAAATACCCCAAGCACGCAGGAAAATTGTGCACTGGATTCTCGCTGCATCGTCGTCTTGGCGCCTGGAAAGCCCAGCAAATTGACGACCGCCTGCACCTCGAAATCCTCTTCGAATTACAAGAAGGGTGGACCAACACTCCCGCAGGAGACCAAAGTCCCTTCATCGACCGTCCGGAGTTCTTTGACCAACTCGCAGGTGGCCCAGAATTGAGACTGGCCTTGGACGACCTCAGAAACCGAGACAAGCTCGAAGACATGTGGGCAGATGACAGGAAGGCATTTTTGGAACGGCGAAGTGTTTACCTTCGCTATCCAGCGGGCAATTGAGCCCCTAAAACACCGTCGATGAAGCGCACCCTATCCCTGCTCCTTCCCGCCACCCTGGCTGTTTTCCTGACCGCCTGCTCCACATCAGAGGACTATTTGCCACCGGCGTACTCCTGCAACTGCGGCACTCTCACTTTGGATGGCGTTTCTATGCCCGTTCTCGGCGCGGAGTTCGTCTATCTCCCGGGCGCAGACAGCCTCATGACACGTCGCTATTTCGTCACAGCTGACGCCCGTGCGGAGGGCGATCTCCAGGAGCACGCGGTGAGCCTGACGCTCGATGTCCTCAACGTCCAACAGGGTGCCATCTTCTATCCCGACAGCGGGGTGTTCACCCAGGTCGACGAGACCAACTTTAATGTCGCCTTTGACACGACCCAAACCTTCCGGATAACCAACGGTGTGGCCAGTGTAATTGCTGCGCCGCTTGCAGGTGGTGAAGAAGCGGTGAACATTGACTTTCTGATTCGCCGGGAACAAGACGGAGAACTCGTAGGTTTCGAGCGCACACTAGCAGGTGACTTTACAGTCGTCATCGAATAAGCAGGGCAACGGTCGTAAATTATCCTCATGACCGAACGCTTGATGAGGTTTGCCTTTGGTGGCTTCCTTTTAGTACACTCCATTTTTCTTCGGGCCCAACCAGAAGACTGGGTAGTCGTTCCCAGCGCATACGAGTTCAGCATGACGGTGACCTACACCATTTCCATCAATGGACTTGTGGGTGCGGGACCAGAGAACATCGCTGCCGTTTTTGATGACAACGGAAATTGCCGCGGATTGGGCACCACGGACTTCCTAGCCTCCAATGGTTACTACACTGGACTGATGCTGGTCTACGGCAACCAAACCACCGAATCCGGATTGGAAGTCAGAATCTGGGACGCCACACTAGACAGCCTCCCGGAATGCGACGACACTGTCGACTTTATTGCCAACGGTATATCAGGAAGTCTGTCAAATCCCATTGTATTTTACGGAGTCTACGACCCTCTGGTAGGGTGCACTGACCCCTTGGCGTGCAACTACCTTTCAACAGCCGTCACCGATGACGGAAGTTGCATCTTTCCCGGGTGCGATGACCCATTGGCTTGCAACTACGTCGAGAACTCTCCTTGCTACGACAACTCCATTTGCACATTTCCAGAGCAGTTTCTCGATTGCACAGGTGAATGCCTCTCAGATTTCGATGGGGACGGCATTTGTGACGAATTAGAAATTGGGGGTTGTACAGATAATCGCGCTTGCAATTACGATTCTAGTGCTACGGACGACGATTGCAGTTGTGAATTCCCCATTTACCCAATTGATTGCAATGGCAATTGCTTTATAGACACAGACAACGATGGCGTCTGCGAAGGAGATGAAATAGAAGGGTGTCAAAATCCAGATGCCTGTAACTATTCCCAGGAAGCAACAAACGATGACGAATCTTGTGAATTTTGCTGTTTTGGCATTTACAATGAAGGAGATGGATTCTCATTAGAAGTCGAATTATTCTATGAACCAGGTAGTGACGACTCACTGTTATCCGCATATTCAACTTATCGTCTATACATCACGTGCTCTCATCCCGAAGACAGGGTAATTGGGGTTTTTGGCATTGACGGCAACACCACTTCCATTGGCAGTCTCTCGGGATTTTACCATAATCCAGAAGCAGGACTAACCATAGCTGACAGCGACTCCGCATTATTCACAACCGAAGAAGCCATTTACCGAGATTCATGGATTACAATTGGCGCTGAACATCCATGGGAAATACAAGATGATATCCTCGATATCCAAGGAGGAATGTGGGACGATTTATTTGAATCGGGTCAATATCTATTCCTTGGAGGTAGTTCAGGAAATGGATGGAGCTTGAACCCTAACAATGCGCTTTGCGCAGCAGGATCGGACCTTCGAGTTCTCATAGGACAGTTTACCACAACAGATCCAATAGAAGGTCAAATCGCGTGCTCTGTCATACCACATGGTTCTCAAAGTGAAATTCTCATTACCCCATTTTTTGTCGCACCTCCGTGCGGCTGTTCTGACCCAAGCGCATGCAACTTCACTCCTTTTGCAATATTTAATGACGGCAGTTGCGTGTACCCTATTCAAGGTGAGACATGCACCGGTAATTGCGCATTTGATTCAGACAATGATGGAGTCTGTGATAACGATGAGATCCAAGGGTGTACTGATTTTAATGCGGATAATTTCAACCCTAACGCCACAGACAATAATGGCACCTGCATTTTCGGAGGGTGTACATATTTGGACGCGGTGAACTTTGACTCCCAAGCTAACGTTGATGATGGATCATGTCAATTCGACCTTTTCAACCCTTGTCCGACAGACATAGACCAAGATGGAATCACGGCGTCTTCAGACATCCTGGCCTTACTCGCTTCGTTTGGCGCTCCATGTAATTGACCGCACATAGAATCCGTTCTCACAGCAATTGAAGTCTCATTTACTGCACTTCAATCCATTCAAATAAGTGAGAATTATACTCTAATTTACCTGCCTTCGCAGCCAATCACACGTCCTTCTTACATCTTGGAAATAGAACAATTACTCATTTGCCCAAGGTAAGGTTCGTTCTAATCAACCCGCTGCACATAACGTCCTGCAATACAAAAGGCGTCTCTCTTACACCACATAATTATTAGTAGAGTATAAGTATTCAGCAGAATTAATACCTGTGCCTAGTCTCTTCTATTCAGCACAGAAATCCCCGTACTCCGATAAGACCATCAGTACATCAGCAACACCTATAACACCATCACTATTTACGTCTGACGCACAGCTGGTGTTTTCGTCAATAACACATACTTCTAGTTCAGAAGACCAAATCGTTCCAGGGCCACAAAAGCCATCAAACACGCAAGAACCATTGTCAATCAAAGCCAAGTCGTCGTAATTACTCGCAACTTGATTTGTACAACCCTCTAGGTTGAGGATTGATGACCAATCCACAGCTTCAGATACCGTAAAAAGACCGTGGAACCAATCCACTTCAAACGATAAATCAGCCCCAATCAAACCTGACCAAACCAACGAATCATTTTCGACTCCATTCCATGAAATTCCAGTCCATTTCGGCGGAACGGAAAGTTGAACAATTACTGAGTCCCCCTCAATACTCTCAATTGAAAATGTAATTTCCTCTGATCTCTCCACAAATCTATAAGCACTATCAGCCACTAAGTCATAAAAAACACTACGGTGCCCATTGGGCCAAAATATTTCCAAACTGTCTGCTTCTACCTCTGAACCCAATCCGAAAAATTGAGTTGTGCTATGCTGAGCTAAGAAATCCTCGCCCGCACGCAGATGTCGATGCTGACGGGAACCAGCTGTGTGCAATGTCATTTTGGTACCAATAGCTTCACTATTCCCATAGGTCCCACAAACAGCAACTGTCAGACTGGCATTTTCTGGAAACTGAACATCCGTTTCGTTTTCCCAAATAGTTAAATATTGATTCGTACCTATTCCCGCAACATCGGGATCACCATCACAGTCAATATCGCCCCTAACAATGCAGAATAAGGGTGCCTCCTTCCCTGGCCAATCAGATAAATCCTCTTCATATAGCACATGACCTGTAACAGTATCAACACCATTGTGATGCATCCAATAATTATCATAAAACTGATATTCAAGCAAATCCTCGAGAGTAGCCGCAAAATGGTGCGTTGCTATCATCAAATCCTCCCTACCATCTAGGTCCAAATCAATCTCAAGCGCACCCCAAGACCAACGATTTAAATCCAAACCATAGGACATTGACTGTTCATGATATATGTTGGTACTATCCCGCACAAAATATGCTGCAGTTTGAAATTGGCCTGGAAGAGGATCCTCTTGATTAGTTATGAAAATCTCCTCCACGCCATTTTCATCACTATCAGTAATAGTAGCCGACATCGAGGCCATAATAACCGCTAAACCAAGGTCCTCCCCCAATTCAACAAAAGTCCCATCGCCTTGGTTGACATAAGCCTGGTTTGGAACCATGCATTCTTGACCTTGAACACCAGAGTCATTAATTAAGAATAAGTCAACCAAGTCGTCGTCATTCAAATCAATCCAAACGTATTGGAATGATGGTGATATCCCATCAGCAATTCCAGAATCAACAGAAATATCCAAAAACATCCCATTCTCATTTTCAAATAAAAAATTTTCAGACTCCCACATGAGCATACAATCCAAGCCGTATGATGGCACCGCGACGTCTAAATCCCCATCCAAATCGAAGTCGCTAATAGCCAATCCAGCCGCGTAAAGGTTCTCCAAAACACCCCATCCCCAATCATCCGTCGCGTTTTCGAACACACCCTCATTATTCACCCATATTTCACTTTTAGAAGGCATTTCTGCGCCCACACTCAGATCGACTACCGGCGATGAAGAATAAAGTAAATCCCGGTCACCATCGTTATCAATGTCCAACCAAATAATTCCGGTTGGCCGACCTGATGCAGGTACAATTCCAAGATCTACATTAACAAAACCATTCGGCCCGCCAGCAAAAAAACTCAACTGCCCTAAAGAATTAGGCACAGTGAGATCGTCGTAACCATCAAGGTTAAAATCAACAAAGCTGAGACCAAGACCCAAAAAATCCGCAAAACCCTCGATAGGCGTCGATGTGTCATACAATGTTAACTGCCCTAACAAGGGGGACGCAGATATTAACAGCGCCAAACAGAACAGCCATTGCCTTCGAATAAAAGCCATTACAATAATTTGGTCTTACCAATATAAGAAAAACCAGAAGCACCAACAAGACGTCATGGCCCATATCACGAGCCATATCGACGTCATTAGTCTCCTATCCTTCTACCTGGCCCGTTCTCCACGCACCACATTACTCGATGATTATACGCAGAAAATCGATTTCTCGCGCTTTTGAAGCCGAGTTCAATCAATATTCGACAGGACATAATCTCGTATATAATTACAGCGGAACACTCCGATATTACCGTCAAAAACACATCACGATAGACGAACTTAAAAACTAGGTCATTGGAGCTAAAAAATCTGAGAAGATTACAAGCTGGAAAGACTAAATTTCAAGTAACCAAAGGCTTGTTTTATGCTTCTCCGCTTCTCACGATGCGAACTTCGCTCGTCATTGATTTTTTCTACTCGCGCTCACTCTAGTAACGCGATCTTCGGAATAATTACATCCTGTCTTCTAGGGCTCTTTGCCGCACAAGAGCTCAAATCTCAAGATCATACGGTATACCCTGATTGGGGCAATGAGGGCACACACTGGTATGCCCAGCCCGATGCCCCAGTAGGTGAATGGACGGTATCTAGATTCTACATTGGGGATTGGAATAATCCATGTATCAGTGACGAAGGAACAGATGGTGTGGCCTATGCAATCACCAATTTCCCTAAGTATGGAGATTTCCAATATCGCTTTAAAACCAACCAATCCTGGGTTTCTGCACCAACTTCAGCTGGAAACACGAGCAATTACGACGCCACTGTCGGTGGCGGCAACAGCTCCTTAAGTAGCGATTGGATTTGGGTACGGTATCGCCCCTTAGAATTACCGGCCGCATATGACATGGAAGTCATAAACCTAAGAATTAGGATGAATTACGAGGGCTTCTGGTGTGATGATCACTACGACCGCCAACTTGTGTTTCTGACGTTTCGGGATTATCCAACTGTGCCTAATGCTTTAAACACTACTGTAGATGAAGACAGTGATACCGACATCAATACACAAGCATATGGGAATTTCAATCAGGTCTCTGGAGAGAGTGCCGTCTCAGTAGCTATTTCAGACAATCCATCATGGATAACCCTCTCTGGTGGCAATTTGAATTCCTCTACTACGGCAACAATCAATATAGACCCACCAGCCAACTATTGCGGAGGGCCCGAGACGTACAAACTCAAATGGACCTTCACTGCTGGTCCAGATACGGAAACCATAAGTAGAACCAACAAGGTCACTGTCACTTGTGAGAACGATGCACCAACAGCCGATAATAAAAACGTCTCCACAAACGAGGATAACGCAATATCCATAGCCTTATCAGGCTCTGACATTGAAGACGACGACCTCACATATGAGGTGACGAATAACCCGAGCAATGGAACTCTTAGCGGAACCGGCTCGAGTAGAACATACACCCCAAACGCCAACTTCTACGGAACAGATAGTTTTAAGTACAGAGTAAACGATGGCACTGACAATTCCGCGAAAGCAACTGTATCCATCACGGTCAACTCACAAAATGACACACCCACTGTTTCGGGCACTACCACATCCACGAACGAAGACACATCTGTCAACATTGGTCTTACCGCTTCTGACATAGACGACGATGCATTGACCTATTCTGTTACCAATAATCCAAGTAATGGAACTCTTAGCGGCTCAGGCGCATCACGAACATACACTCCCAACGCAAACTTCCACGGCACAGACTCATTTAAGTTCAGAGTGTACGATGGCACTGCCTATTCTGGTAAAGCGACTGTATCCATCACTGTCAATTCAGTAGATGATCAACTCGAATTTAATTGCTCATCAGAAATAACCAACTTAAATACAAACGGCACAGGATGGGTCGATGATGCAATTGATTGCTCGCAACAAGGTCAGATTGCAAATGGCCAAACCTATCTG
>Ga0209503_10000930_pt1 | contig 16023 bp, 15 predicted proteins | sample SouAtlMetagenome_2_FD_187448 | JGI IMG/M metagenome (GOLD analysis project Ga0209503, IMG submission 187448) | Marine eukaryotic phytoplankton communities from Atlantic Ocean - South Atlantic ANT15 Metagenome (SPAdes) (version 2) | ecosystem: Environmental > Aquatic > Marine > Oceanic | place... | reverse complement strand
TGTTCTAGGGTTTGTGGCAATTATTTTTCTTTTAATAACTGGAGGCAATATGTTTTATACCGTTAATCCAGGTGAGAAAGCAGTTGTTTTTAAGCGTTTTGGTGGTGGATTAGATAAGGACTTAGTTGTGCCTCAAGGTTTTCACTTTATCGCACCATGGAATAAAGTATATATCTACAATGTTAAGATACAAGAAGATTATGAAGCTATGGAAGTACTATCTAAAAATGGACTTTCTATTAAAGTAGATTTATCTTTTCGTTATACGCCCAATGTTTCTGAGTTAGGTTATCTTCATGATTTGGTTGGTGAGGACTACTTAGAAAGTATCATTCGCCCTGAGATACGTTCTGTAACTAGAGAGGTGATTGGTGAGTATTTACCAGAGGAGTTATACTCTACAAAGAGAGAAGAAGTAGAAGATAAGATTTATGAAATCACTTCTAGATCTATTGCCGATAAGTATATCTTTTTAGATGCCATACTTATTAGAGATGTGACTTTACCACAAACTCTACAAGCAGCGATTGAAAATAAACTTAGACAAGAGCAAGAAGCTTTAGAGTATGAATTTAAACTATTAAAAGAGTCTAAAGAAGCTGAAAGAAAGCGTATTGAGGCTGAAGGTATTTCAGACTTTCAACGTATAGTTACAAAGACTATTACTCCACAGTTACTTAAATGGAAAGGTATTGAAACTACACAAGAATTATCTAAATCTCCTAATAGCAAAGTTATTGTTATTGGAAATGGAGAAGGTGATTTACCGATTATTTTAGGTGGTGATAAATAAAAAAACAGTATTGATTTAACCTATTTAACAATGAAGAAGATTTTAATTTTAATGAGTTTTGTTTTGCCTTTGACTATATTGGCTCAGACTAGACCGATGCCAAAAAAACCTAATGGTAAAACAGCTCCAAAAAATGAAAATATGAGAGGGGAGAAGCCCACTCAATTCGTTTATATGATTATGAAAGTCGAGGAAGTTAAAAAGTCTAAAAAAGAAGTATCTACGACTAAGTTTAAAATAGAATCTTTCGACAGCAGATATTCTGAAAAAATACACGACTATATAAAAGATAAAACATCAACTATTGAAGTTTTAAATTTACTAGGACTTAGAGGTTGGGAGTTAGTGTCTGTGAATAATGAACATTATTATTTCAAAAATAGGTTCTTAGTTAAAAATAAATAATCAATTTATTTAAAGCCTCTTTATTGAGGCTTTTTTTATGAAAAAATATCCTGAAAAAATCGTTGTTGCTTGGGGTGAAGCCATTTCAGGAAACCTTGAAATAAGAGATTGGCTGATGAAAAATAATTACCCCGAATTAGGCCTATTTTGTCATGCACTTTATTTCGATAAAAGTGCTTCGGATTGGCTGATGAAAAATACACCTCATCTTCTTGCAACAATAAAAGGTGTTGAGGGTAAAAAAGATGCTATACGTTGGCTAGAAATCAATGGCTATAAGTTGTTAGCAAAAGTAGCCAAGGCAGCAGATAATGATAAAGAACAAATGCGCTGGCTTATGCTAAACGACAAACTATTCGGTGTGCTAGCTCAGCGTATTAAATTAGTAAAAGACGAAATAGAAGATGCTAATAACGATGTACACCGTTGGGGATATGAGTAGATTATTTCCTTAATTTCTTAAGCTCAGTAAGTTTATCCCTAAGCTTTACAGCCTCTAGGAAATCCAAGTCTTGAGCTGCATTTTCCATTTGTTTCTTAGTGTTTTTAATAGCTCTTTCCAATTCTTTTGGATTGGAGTAGTCCGTTTCACTCTGAATTGCCATACTTATGCCTTCTTTTACTGCGTATGGATTAAGACTCTTGGCTAGTTCATTGTCTTTCTTTTTATTCAATGGGGTAGGCACTAGGCCGTGTTCGGTATTGTAAGTAATTTGTTTTTCTCTACGTCTATTTGTTTCGTCAATAGTGAGTTTCATAGAGCGTGTTATTTTATCGGCATACATAATAACTAAACCATTGACATTTCTGGCCGCTCTACCTGCTGTTTGAGTAAGTGAGCGTTCCGACCTTAAAAAACCCTCTTTGTCGGCATCTAGAATAGCTACTAAGCTAACTTCAGGCAAATCCAATCCTTCTCTTAAAAGATTAACACCCACCAAGACATCAAACAGACCTTCTCTCAATTCATGTAATATTTCTACTCGCTCTAGGGTATCCACATCCGAGTGTATGTAACGGCAACGAATATCAAAACGAGTAAGGTACTTTGTCAATTCCTCAGCCATTCGCTTAGTAAGTGTGGTCACAAGGGTACGTTCGTCTTTATCAACTCTCAGTTTTATTTCTTCAAGTAAGTCGTCTATTTGATTCAGAGAAGGTCTGACGTCTATTTTTGGGTCTAATAAGCCTGTAGGGCGAATGACTTGTTCAGCTACCACGCCACTTGATTGCTCTAGCTCATAATCGGCTGGAGTAGCACTAACATAAATGAATTGATTGTTAATGTTCAAAAATTCTTCAAACTTCAATGGTCTATTGTCCATAGCAGCTGGCAAACGAAAGCCATACTCTACGAGGTTTTCTTTTCTTGATCGGTCGCCACCAAACATAGCTCTTATCTGAGGTAATGTCACATGACTTTCGTCTATTACAGTCAAGAAGTCTTTAGGAAAATAGTCGATTAGGCAGAACGGACGAGTTCCTGGCATACGACCATCAAAGTAGCGAGAATAATTTTCTATACCCGAACAATAACCAAGTTCTCTAATCATTTCCAAATCGAAATTGACACGCTCATCTAATCGTTTAGCTTCTAGCTTTCTATCGGTATTATTTAAAAATTGAACCTGATCCATCAAATCGTCTTGTATCTGATGAATAGCACTTTGTATACGATCTTTAGAAGCCACAAAAATTGTAGCAGGAAAAATACGCAAGTATTCGAACTTTTCTAAAATAAAGTTGTTTACAGGGTCAAAACTTTCTATTTCTTCAATTTCATCACCCCAAAAGTGAATTTTATAGGCTATATCGGCATAGGCTGGAAAAACAGAAACAGTATCTCCTTGAACTTTAAAATTACCTCTTTCGAATTGGATATCAGAACGTGAGTAAAGCGAGGTTACCAGTTGATTGAGTAGCTTATTGCGACTAATCTTTTGATTTTTTTCTATTTCAATAACGTTGTTGTTGAATTCATCGGGATTTCCGATACCATAAATGCAGGAAACAGAAGCAACAACAATAATATCTTTCCTTCCTGATAATAGGGTAGAGGTTGTACTCAATCTTAACTTTTCTATTTCTTGATTTATAGATAAATCTTTTTCTATGTAGGTGCCACTACTTGGTATATATGCCTCAGGCTGATAGTAATCGTAATAGGATACAAAGTATTCTACAGCATTATGGGGAAAGAATTGCTTGAACTCGCTGTATAATTGTGCTGCTAGTGTTTTGTTGTGACTAAGAACTAGAGTTGGCTTTTGAACCTCTTTAATAACATTAGCTACTGTAAAGGTTTTTCCCGAACCGGTAACACCTAGTAATGTCTGATGTGATTCCCCATTGTCTATACCTTCAACCAATTGTTTTATTGCTGTAGGCTGGTCGCCCATAGGGCTAAAATCCGATACGACTTTGAATCCCATTTACAGGGTGTTAAGCTGTTTTAGTTTATCTTTTAGTGAGTCTATTTCAGCTTTTCCATTGTTTATCTTCTTTTCTATCTGCGATTTGAGTTTGTCAGCGCCTTTAGATGAACCAAAGAAAGATATGTTAGTTTCGTATTGATTAACTTCTTTTTGTAAATCGTTAATTTTATTTCTGATGAATTGCTTTTCTTTATCTATTGCAGATGAATCAGATTTAGCTTTTAAAGTTTCTAGTTTGTTATTGAACTTAATATCGTTGAGTTCTTTCTTATCAACTTTCATTTCTTTATAAAAGCTTTCAATAGATTTTCTAAAATCATCCTCTATTTGATTTTTGTCTCTAGGAACATAGCCGAGAGTGCGCCATTCTTTTTGAAAGTCTTCAAGAGCATTAAGGTTTACTTTTTTATCTTCAGAAAGCTTGAATTTTTGAACTGTTTTTAAGAATTTTTCTTTTTTAGCTAGGTTATCAGCTTTTTCTTTGTCTAGTTCTTTGAAGAAGCTTTTTTTACTATCATAGAAATTATCCATAGCTGTTCTAAATCTCTTCCATAGTTTATCGGATTGAGATTTAGGCAGGTAGCCACTTTTCTTCCAGTCTTCATTAAGTTTATTGACCTTATCTGTTTTCTCTTTCCAACTGACTTCTGAATTGACTAATTCTTCGGCTTTTTCACACAAGAAAACTTTATTTTGTAAGATTTGTTTATTTTCTTGCTTCTTCTCTTTGTAAAATTCGTTTTTCTTAGCGTAAAAATTAGAAAGAGTTTCTCTTAGATGTTTCCAAGCCGCTTTATTATCTTCTTTACTCATTGGGGCTTGTTTCTTCCATTCAGCTTCTAACTCTTGCACTTGTGAAGTCAACTTAATCCATTCGTTATGAGACTTTACTTCACTTTCAGTAAGAGTAGTAATTTTTTGACAAATTGCAGACTTGTTCTCAAAAGATTGTTTCCCTTTTTCTTTTAAATCAAGGAAGTGTTCGTTTCTTCTTTTGTGTAATTTATGTGTAGCTTCTTTAAAACGCTCCCATATTTCTTCCCTCAACTCTCTTTTGACTGGTCCTACTTCTTTCCATTGTTCATGAAGAAGCTGTAATTCAGTGTGTACCTTATTTATGGATTTTTCTTCCATTAAGGCTTCAGCCTGTTCACACATGCTAGTTTTTTGCTTGAGGTTTCTATCAAAATCTAAATCTCGTAAGTCGTTATTAATCTTTATGAAATCATAGAATTTTTCAACTTGATGGTGGTATGACTTCCAAATGTCGTTTCTGTAACCTATACCGACTTCTCCAGTAGCTCTCCACTTATCTTGTAACGCCCTAAACTTTTCAAATGTCTCTTTGATGGTTTCCTCATCACTAATAATACTTTCTATGTCCTTAATGATTTGAGTTTTTATCTTGAGGCTTTTAGCAAAGTCTAACTCTATTTTCTCTCTGTATTCGGCTTTCTTTTTACGAAATTCGCTATAGAGTTTTTTAAAATCTTTCTCTAGTGGGTGGACAAATTTGTATTCTTCTTCAAGTCCTTCGTTTTTTAAATACTCTTCTTTGTGGACTTCTTTTTCGGCATTTATTTTTTTATAAAACACAGCTTTGATTGCATCAATACTCTTTGCAACTGAATATATATTTTCCGTTGTAATTAGTTCGGATACTTGTTGCTGTAATTCTTGAGGAGTAAATGAGTTATAGTCAATTTCAATAACAGTATTTTCATTGGCTAACTCTTGGCTTACGTTTTCTTTTTCAACCTCGTTTGAATCTTGGGTCATCTTGTCTGTAGATTAGATTTATGCAAATTTAACATTAAAAATATTAATAAGTGTAATTTTTACCTTTCCATATGTTCCATGCTTGTTCTGCTTGAATAGTTAGCATTTCCATTCCATTTTTTATTGTGCAGTTTTTCTCTTTTCCATATGAAAGAAAACGACTTATTTTAGGATTGTAAACTAAATCATAGAGAATATGTTCTTGTGATAAAAATTGATAAGGTATCTCTGGAAAACTGTCGATTTTAGGATAGGTGCCTAATGGTGTGCAATTAATAATTATTTGGTGTTTTTCTATACACTTTTTACCTACGTCAGTATAATCAAATGAAGAATTTCTAGAAACTATTTCAAATGTAATATTTAGCTTTTTTAAAGCATAAATGACAGCTTTTGTAGCTCCGCCATTACCTAGTACTAATGCACTTTTATAATGAGGTTTTAAAATTGGTTCAAGAGAGTTTAAAAAGCCTAAATAGTCTGTATTGTATCCTACTAGCTTACCCCCACTGTTTTTCACACAATTTACTGCCCCAATAGCTTGAGCCTCAGGGCTTAATTCATCTAAATATTTGATTATAGTTTCTTTATGTGGTATAGTAACGTTAAAGCCATCTAATTTTATTAATTGCTCAGAATTGAATAATTCATCTAAATCTTGACATTCTAAATTAAGATACTCTACATCGTTTATATTTTCATTCAAAAACTTATTTTCAAAATAGGATTTTGAAAAAGAATATTCTAGAGGGTATCCAATAAGTCCAAAGGATTTCATTATTCCTGTTTAGCTAAATATTCTACAAATACTATTGAAAGTACTCCAATAAGCATCATTACAACTACAAAGAGCTCATTTACTCCCCATATATCTGGGAAATAGCGTTCGTAACCTACAAGTAGAGGCTCGCCGTGTCTGTCAATTATTTCACTACTAAAAATTTCTTTTTTCCATGGCCATATGATACTTAACGATCCAAAAACAAATCCAGTAAGAAGTGCTAGTGTTGCATCGTGATATTTATTAAATATCCAAGAAATGATATTTGAAAAGACAATTAAACCTACTACTGATCCGATAAGGAATATCAAGAAGTAAATCAGTAAATCGAATTCTGAACTCGATAAAAAAGTAGAAAGATTACCACTTAGTAGAGCTTGAGCAAATTCTGAAATACTATTAATAGATTTTACCATCAATAGATGATAATTTCCCATCAGCATCAAAATATAAGAACCCGATAATCCTGGTAGTATCATTCCGCATATCCCAATTAATCCACAAATGAAAATGTAGAAATAAGAAATGTTTTCAGTAGGAGATGGAGATAGAAAAGAAACTGTTAAAGCGACTAAAGCTCCTATTATTAGTATTGCTATTATTTTCCAATCCCAATGTTTGACTTTTAGCCCAACATAGTAAACAGAGGCTAACACTAAGCCAAAAAAATATGCCCAAGTATGTGCAGGATAATCTACTAAAAGGTAATCAAATATTTTAGCTAAACTTAAAATACTCAACACTATACCCAACATAATAGGTATGAGAAAATTTAAGTTTAATTGTGTGTTTAAAGTTTTGAATTGACCTTTTAAAATTAGTTTTAAAGCATATAAGTTGAAGGATTTCAGAGAGTCAATTAATTCTTCATAGATATTAGTTATCAGAGCTATTGTACCGCCTGAAACTCCGGGTATTACATTTGCAGCACCCATTGCAACACCTTTAAATAATCGTGTAAAAAACGTCTTCATAATTATAGAGTTTCAACTTCTTCTTGCCATTTCTGAAAACCACCTTCAAGATGAGTGAGGTTATTGAAGGAGTGAAGTTTTTCAATCATATATTTTAATGAACGACTTCTTTTCCCACTATTACAATATAGCACTACTGGTTTGTCCTTAGGTATATCATTAATTCTACTCAAAAATTGTGCTAGTGGGATGTTTACTTCACAAATAGCACCATCTTCACATTCATAAGTTTCTCTGATGTCAATAATGGTAATATCTTCATTTCCATCAATTAAACGTTTGAGCTCTTGAACTGTCATTTTTTCGATACTATTTTGGAAGATGGTCGAAGAAAGTATCTCCTCTTAAACCTAGCCTTAGGCACTCTAAAGGAATAACTTCGTTAAAAGCAATATTTCCTAGGTTTACGTTAGAACCCATTAATTTAATAAACCATACTTGCTGAGCTTTTTGTGGTGACTCCCAAATAATTTGATCGTTATCAATTTTGGTTAAAATTTCTTCAATCAAATCAGAACGAACTTCACCACTACCTCTATATATACCAACATTACCTCCTTCACGAGCTTCGGCAATAACTTTCCATGAACCAGCATCAAGTTCTTTTTGCATTAATTCTATCCATTTGTAAGGAGGAATTAATTTATTAGCATCTTTTGAGCCAACCTCTGAAAGTACTTTAAAGTTTTTGTTGAGTTCTGAAATATAATTGCACTTTTCGGTGTGCGATATTTCAATAGAGCCATCAGAAACTTCGACGGTATTGATATTGTATTCATCAAGCATTCTTTGATATTCATCAAATTTATTTCTAGCAATAAAGGCTTCAAAAAGTGTTCCTCCCAGATATACATCAATATTTGCGTTTTGATAAAGCTTAATTTTTTCAGTAAGGTTTGGTGAAATAATAGATGTGCCAAAACCAAACTTTACCATATCTGTGAGCTCACCAGCAGTTTCTATAAAATCTTCTACTTGTCGAATACTCAAGCCTTTATCCATCATCATTGTAAGACCGTTTGCACGAGGTTTAGATGCTCTTTGTGGCAAGTAAGGTAAGTCGAAATTCATACGTAATTTATTTTTTGTATTCAATCAGCAAATGTAGTAGATTTTTATTTTCTTTTATACTAGGAAAGTGCTGAAAAAATTCTTCGTGCAAATCATAGTCTATAGAAAGTGCTTTTTCGAAGATTGATAAAGCTTGATTTTCATTGCCAGACTGAAAAAGATATGCAGACAACCTGTAAGATAGTTCGGCATTTTTTGGGTTTAATTTTACTCCTTTTTTTAGAACCTCGATAGCTTCAGTAGTAGATTCGTTTTTGTGAAGTAAATGGGAGTAGTTTAACCATGATTCTGAATCTAATTCATCAATTTCTAAAACTTTTCTGTATGCTATTTCAGCTTCTTTAATAAAGCCTATTTTTTCATTGATTTGAGCATAAGTAAATAGGTAGTCAACATTTGAAGAATTAATTTCTATTGCCTTTTTAATATGATAAGAGGCTTCTAAGGTTAAGTCTTGCAAATCTAAAATTAGAGCTAGAGTGTACCAAGCTTCAGCAAAATGCTCGTCTTTTCTAATACATTTATAAAAGTATGATTTAGCCTTATTTAGATTATCCATTTTCTCATATAATTCACCAATATCAAAATATAATATGGCATCTGGGTCTTCGTATTGAAACGTCTCTTTACAGCAATCTATAGCTTTTTGGTAATATCCAAGTTCAGATAATGATTCTGCTTTGTTGGTGTAGGCAGTTATATAATCCTCTTTTATACATATACTATATTCAAATGATTCTATAGCGTTTAAATGATTGTCCATTCTTTGGTAAATAATACCTAGATAAAACCATGCTTCATGATCGTATGGTTTTGATTTTATATAGTTCTTGATAAAGGACAATGAACGTTTTGAGTTTTTAGATATTTCACAAGTAATGATGTATGAATACCAATTGATTTCATTATATTTATTTAAAAGTAGTAACCTTTCAATCATATCAGCTGATTTGGAGTAATCATCAATTTTTTGATACTCATTAGCCAAGTTAGAAAGGATTTCTTCACTGTTGTTGTTGAGGTTCAATAATTTTTCAAAAATCGTTATTGCCTTTTTGTTTTTATCCAATTTGCTATAAATAGTAGCAAGGGTATATAGATATTCTTCATTATTTACTGTAGGCAGTTCCTTCATAATTTCATAAGCATCGGAAGCCTTATCAAAATATAATAAAGTTTGAGCTTTTTTGATTTTTAATTGTGATGAAAAGGGGTATAATTTTTCATAAAGATAAAAAGCATCTCTAATTTTAGCTTTGTTAACATTCTGAATATAATAATCAATGATTTTTTCGATTTCGTGAGAGTCAAAGTAAGAATACTGACTTGACTCTAACATTTCGTTAAACCTATTTATTAAGTGATTAATTTTGCTTTCTTCTTGTGAATTCAATCCGTCTTCAAACATATTATAAAGATAAGTTTAAAGTTTTGAGATTCAAATTTTATTCAGATAAGTTTTTAAACAAATTAATTAACATAATAAATCTAATTCAAACATTTTAAAATATTACTTTTGTGCTAATCAAATATTAACACATGACTTTAATCAAATCTATTTCTGGGATTCGTGGAACAATAGGAGGTAAAGTAGGTGAGGGTTTATCTCCTGTTGATACGGTTCGTTTTACAGCTGCTTATGGTACTTGGATACAAAACCGATGTCAAAAACAGTCACCAACAGTTGTTGTAGGTAGAGATGCTAGAATTTCAGGTGATATGATTCGTCAGTTAGTAATAAGCACTATACAAGCTTTAGGAATAGATGTTTGTGATTTAGGATTGTCAACAACACCAACTGTAGAATTAGCTGTGCAAATGCAAAATGCTGATGGTGGAATTATTTTAACTGCAAGTCATAATCCTAAACAGTGGAACGCTTTAAAATTATTGAATGAAAAAGGAGAATTCATTAATGCTGATGATGGTGCTGAGGTTTTAGCTATTGCAGAGGCCGATGATTATAATTTTGCTGAGGTCGATGATTTAGGAAAATATTATTCTGATGATACTTTTATTCAGAAACATATTGACAGTGTGTTGAAATTAAAATGGGTAGATACAGATGCTATTAAGGCTGCCAACTTTAAGGTTGTAGTAGATGCTGTAAATTCTTCTGGTGGTATAGCTGTCCCAGCACTTTTAGAAAGTTTAGGAGTAAATTGTGTTCCTTTGTATTGTGAACCTAACGGACACTTTCCTCATAACCCCGAGCCTTTAGCAGAACATCTAACAGAAATTTCCAAGCTGGTGGTGCAAACTAATGCCGATTGTGGTATAGTTGTTGATCCAGATGTAGATAGATTAGCCCTTGTCAATGAAGATGGCACTATGTTTGGTGAAGAATACACCCTAGTGGCATGTGCTGACTATATTTTATCTAAAGAAAAGGGCAATACAGTTTCTAATTTATCCTCTTCAAGAGCTTTGAGAGAGGTTACTCGCAAGCATGGAGGTAAATATTTTTCTTCGGCTGTAGGTGAAGTCAATGTAGTCAACCAAATGAAAGAATGTAAGGCTATAATTGGTGGTGAAGGAAATGGAGGAATTATTTTTCCAGACTCTCATTATGGTAGAGATTCAATAGTAGGTATTGCGCTATTTTTATCCCTTTTAGCAGAAAAGAAAATGAAATGCTCTGAATTAAGAGCTTCTTATCCTAGTTTCTTTATGTCAAAAAATAAAATTCAACTTACACCAGATATTGATGTTGATATGATTTTGTCAGAAATGTCAAAAAAATACGCTCAAGAAGATGTTACAACAATAGATGGTGTGAAAATAGATTTTGCTGAAGAATGGGTTCACTTAAGAAAATCTAATACTGAGCCTATAATTAGAATATACACAGAGAGTGGAAGCAAAGAGAATGCTGATAATTTGGCTGAACGCTTTATGAATGAAATTAAAGAATTGACTATCAATTAGACGATGAAAGTTTATTTAGATAATGCGGCGACAACGCCAATTGATAAGGAAGTAATAGAAGTTATGTTACCTATTTTACAAGATGGATTTGGCAATCCATCTTCTATACATTCTTTTGGTAGAGTTTCTCGTTCAATAGTTGAAAAAGCAAGAAAAAATGTTGCTAAACATTTGAATTGTACTCCAGGAGAAATATTTTTTACTTCAGGGGGTACTGAGGCTGACAATATGGCTATTCGTTGTGGTATGGTGGATTTGGGAATTAATCACGCTATTACTTCAAGAATTGAACATCATGCAGTAGGGCATACCTTAGAAGATATGGCTTCAAAGGGATTGATTAAGTTATCTTATGTGGATTTAGATGATAAGGGAAATGTTGTTTTGTCGCACCTTGAAGAATTGTTAAAATCTAACAATCGAAGTTTTGTTTCCTTGATGCATGCCAATAATGAAATTGGTAATTTATTAGATATTAAGGCTGTCGGTGAAATGTGTCAGACTTACGATGCTATTTTCCATTCTGATACAGTTCAAACTATGGCGCATTATACCTTTGATTTACAAAAATTTCCAATACATTTTTTGACTGGTGCAGCACATAAATTTCATGGTCCCAAAGGCAATGGTTTTTTATATATCAATGCCGATATCACAATAAAACCTTTTATTTCTGGAGGTGGTCAAGAGAGGAATATGCGTGCTGGAACAGAGAATGTTTATGGTATCGCTGGACTATCCAAGGCTATGGACGTTTCATATCGTGATTTAGAAGAACATAGAGCACATATAAAGATGCTAAAACAACACATGATAAAAGGCTTGAAAGATGCTATTCCCGGTGTTGAATTCAATGGCGAGAGTGATAACTTAGAAAAGTCATTGTATACGGTTTTAAACGTTCTATTTCCCCAAACTGAAATAGGTGAAATGTTATTCTACAATTTAGACATAATGGGCATAGCATCTTCAGGAGGGAGCGCCTGTTCTTCAGGAAGTAATTTAGGATCTCATGTGTTAAGAGCTATTGGTAGCGATATGAGTCGTCCTTCTTTGCGTTTTTCCTTTAGTAAATACAATACGATTGAAGAGATAGATTATACTGTAAATCAGTTAAAATATTTATTAAGTTGATTGTAAGTTTTAAGCCCCTTAACAAAATACAAATACACTATACTTTTTGGAAATAATTTAGCTTGATATCTTTGTGGTCTTTTCTTTTTAAATGCACTCAGTAAGGTATAGTACTTTAGGTGTGCTTTCAAAATGTAAAACACATGCTGAGGTTTGCCATTGAATATAAATTTAAAAGAAGATATACCATCTAACAACATACGTTTGAATAATGTGATATATCGCTTTTCAGGGTTAAGATTCTTATATAACATTAGCAGGTTATTCCTATAGTTCAGATAGGTTTTAAACGTGCTTCCACTACTTAAAGTGCCTCCTCCAACATGAAAAACAGATGATTTAGGCTCGCACATAATTTTATAACCTTTGTTTTTAAGTTTCCAACATAAGTCAATTTCTTCCATATGAGCAAAGAAGTCCCAATCAAAACCACCAACTTCGTAAAAAGCTTCGGCACGTAAAAAAAGACAAGCTCCACTAGCCCAAAATACTTCAGAAGCATCGTCATATTGTCCCTTGTCTTCTTCCAAAGTTTCAAAGACTCTACCTCTACAAAATGGATAGCCATACTTATCCAAAAAACCACCACTTGCACCAGCGTATTCAAAACTATTTTTGTCGTCGTATTTCTTTATTTTAGGTTGACAAGCAGCTACACTTTTATCACTATCCATTAATTCGATGATTGGTGCAATCCAATTTTTAGTAACCTCTACATCGGAGTTAAGTAAAACAAAATACTCAGCACTTATCTGTTGCAACGCTTTGTTATAGCCACCAGCATAACCTTCATTAGTTTTGTTTAGAATAAGTTTTACACTAGGAAAATTGTTAGTTATATAATTAACAGAATCATCTGTTGATGCATTGTCGGCAATAATCACTTCGGCATCACTAGTTTTTTCCACTACATCTCCCAAAAACTTTTTAAGCCAATGAATACCATTGTAGTTAAGAATTACTACTGCTACTTTTGTTGGTGTTTCCATCTTCTATGTGACCACAGCCAATAGGCTGGATTTCTATTAATATTATGTTCTAAAATCTGGGAATGTAAGCGAGTAATTTCTCCTTCTTGGTATTGATTTGGCGTGTCAGTTATGAGTTCAAATTTTATTTCATATTTGGCACGACTCAAAGGCTTTATGTGTGCAAAAAACACAGGGCAATCCATCTTTTTTGCTAACTTCTCTGTACCCAAAAATACAGGAGTTTTTTGATTTAAAAAATTAATCCAATGATTCAATTCATTAGCAGAAGGAGTTTGGTCTGATAAAACACCTATTACTCTAGGTTTTTTTCCTTTTTTTAAGAGGTAGCGAACACTTTCTTTCATACTCAATAAGGTTGCCCCAAATTGAGAGCGTATTTTTAAAACTTGCTTGTTCCAAAATGTAGAAGAAAGTGGTTTATAAATACCTACCATTTCGGCATAAAAATTTAATGAGGAGGCCAAAAGAGCCCATTCCCAATTTCCATAATGACCCAAAACTATAATGACATCTTTATCTTGTTTTAAAAAAGCATTTACCTGAGAGTCATTAACGAATTTGTGTCTTTTTCTAATCATATCTTTAGAACAATGAAATAGTTTTACAGATTCAGCTAGTAGCTGACCAAAATAAGAGTAAAACTGATGTTTTATTTTTCTTAATGCTGGTTTGTCTTTTTTTGGAAAAGCATTTTTTAGGTTATTGTCAATCACTTTTTTTCTATAGGCAAAAAGTCTTAGAAGAATGGCTAATTTGATACCTATAATATAAATTAAACCCATTGGAAGACGAGCATACAATTTTAGCAATATCAATAAAAAGCTATTCAAGTGTTGTTAGTTAGGGTTGTTGTAATAATCAATAGGAGATTTTTTTCCTTCATCGAAATCATCGTAATAATTTTCTTCGAATCGGTTTAGCCAATCTTTATCATTTATTTCTCCGAATTTGTTAGTGTAAACTAAGCGATACTCATTAGGCATTCTATCGTTAGAGAAAATAAACTTTATATCCCTCTCATTACCAATAGAGTAGTAGTGCCAAACTTCAAAGGGTTGAAAACCCTTGGGCATTATTTCTTGTGACCTAGAATTAGGAGAGCCATAGCTTAAATATATTCTTCCTCTATCGGATAAGTGCCCATCAATTATTCCATTTGTAAACTCTTTATTGACAAGTTTCACTAGATTATGATAATTTTTCCAACTCTGTTCAGTATTGAATGGATCTCGATCATACCAAAATCTATAAAAATATTTTTGTAGCATTTCTACATTCTCATAATCCAAGTTTTTAGCTTGAATATTTTCTATAGATGATTGTAAGGGATGTAAATACTCGATATATTGTTTGAGAGTGTCTTTGTTATCGACTAATGATATAAAAGTATCCTCAAAAACTAATTCATCTTTTAGGTTTTTATTAATTTTATAAAACTGTCGTTTTTGAGTATGTATTACCTCATTATCTCTATTAATAGCCTCAATCTTTAAATAGTAAGTACCAGAAGTTAAATTTTCGATAGGAAAAGTATTTAAACTAGCATTAAACATGGAGTTGCATTTTTTTCTTTTGACAAGCTCATTAACTATTTTTTGTGTTGACTGGGAAACAATACTGCTTTGAATTAATACTTCTTCATCAGTATCAGAGTAATACTCGAAATAGCAGCTTAATTTTGTATTAGCAGTATTGTAAAGGTTTGAAATAAACGGTACTAAATCATAGCCACCTTTACTTAAAATATTTTTTTCTGTTGTTTGGCTATACGATTCTACTAGTTGCACATCTGAAAAACCATTATTTATTGATTTTATTATAATGGCTTGTTCGTGCTTAATTTCTATTTCAGTTTTGTTAAAATCTGATATGTTTAATCTAAGAGTATAATCCCCTTCAGAAAGTTGATAGCGTTGTTGGTCTAAAAAAACAAAGTCGATTAAGGAAGTGTCTTTTATTTCTGGGCTAGATAAATTATACTTGTCTACTTTTATTACATTATTACCTTGAACGAATTCAACAACAACATCAAGTTGGGCTTGAAAAGTACCATTTACCTTGCTTAGATAGCTTACTCCATTTCCATTTACAGATAAATAAGTTTCTATATAGGGAGTATTTTCAGATTGAAAATGAGCGACATCAAACCTAGCATCTATTTGTTGAGCGTAAGAAAACGTATGAAAAAGTAATAGGTATAAGCAAGTGCAAAGACTCTTAGTAAATAGATATTTCTTCATAATGCTAAGTTAAAAAATTAATATCGATAATTAATTCTAAAAATTTTATTGTTTTTTTCTTACAATATGTGAAATAAAACTAAAAAAATTTTACTTTTGCCGTCCGCAGGAGAGATGGCAGAGTGGTCGAATGCGGTGGTCTTGAAAACCATTGTACAGCAATGTACCGGGGGTTCGAATCCCTCTCTCTCCGCAAAAAGGTCTGATTTATCGGACCTTTTTTTATTTTTCACCCATTATAGTAAACGTTTCCGTTATTGATTTTTTGTTTAATAGCAGTTTATAGTTGTAAATACTATTTTGTACAAGTTTATTATTATACCTACCATTCCAACCTAATTTTGGATCTGTGCTATTAAAAATAGAAACTATATTTTGTCCATAAAGAGAATAGCTAACAATAAGAGCTAATAAAAGAAAGCAATTTCGAAAAGACATTTAATCCTGGCTTAAGTTACAAGCATAAATTTCGAAAAAAAAAGATATTTAGA
>Ga0209503_10000928_pt1 | contig 16074 bp, 10 predicted proteins | sample SouAtlMetagenome_2_FD_187448 | JGI IMG/M metagenome (GOLD analysis project Ga0209503, IMG submission 187448) | Marine eukaryotic phytoplankton communities from Atlantic Ocean - South Atlantic ANT15 Metagenome (SPAdes) (version 2) | ecosystem: Environmental > Aquatic > Marine > Oceanic | place... | reverse complement strand
ACAAATAAGATTATGGCAATATTAAATTTTCAAAAACCAGATAAAGTAATAATGATTGAATCCTCAGATTATGAGGGTAGATTTGAATTCAGACCTCTTGAGCCTGGTTACGGATTAACGGTCGGTAATGCACTAAGAAGAGTGTTGTTATCCTCGCTAGAAGGTTTCGCAATTACTTCGGTTAAAATTGAAGGAGTTGATCACGAATTTTCTACTATACCTGGTATTGTGGAAGATGTTACCGAAATTGTATTGAATCTGAAGCAAATTAGATTTAAAAGGCAAATCGAAGATGTTGATAATGAGTTAGTGTCTATCTCAATTTCTGGTCAGGACAAGATAACTGCTGGAGATTTCCAAAAGTTCATTTCTGGATTTCAAATTTTAAATTCTGATCAAGTTATTTGTAATCTTGATCCGAAAGTACAAATTCAGATGGAGATCACAATCGACAAAGGGAGAGGATATGTAACATCTGAGGAAAATAAAAATCAGTCTGCACAGCTTGGAACTGTTTTTGTTGATTCAATTTTTACCCCTATAAAAAATGTTAAATACCATGTTGAAGACTTTAGGGTTGAACAAAAAACAGATTATGAAAAACTGGTTTTTGATATTGTTACTGACGGTTCAATTAATCCCCAGGATGCTCTAACGGATGCTGCAAGAATTTTAATTCATCATTTTATGCTGTTCTCTGATGAAAGAATAACTCTTGAGGCAGATGAAATCGCTAAGACTGAAACATATGATGAGGAGTCATTGCATATGAGACAGCTTTTAAAGACTAAACTTGTTGATATGGATCTTTCCGTAAGAGCGCTTAATTGTCTCAAGGCTGCCGAAGTTGACACATTAGGAGATTTAGTATCTTTTAATAAGAATGATCTTATGAAGTTTAGAAACTTTGGTAAGAAGTCGTTAACAGAGCTTGAAGAATTGGTAATGCTTAAAGGCTTAAGTTTTGGAATGGATTTATCTAAATATAAGCTTGAAAAGGAGTAATAAAAGTTAAAGTAAAGAAAGAAAATGAGGCATCGTAAAAAGTTTAATCATTTAGGAAGAAAAAAAGGACATAGAAGTTCTATGCTTGCTAATATGGCGTGTTCATTAATTGAGCACAAGAGAATAAATACAACACTCGCTAAGGCAAAGGCATTAAAGAAATTCGTTGAGCCTTTGATAACTAAATCAAAATCAGATACTACTCACAATAGAAGGATTGTTTTTTCTAGAATGAAACAAAAAGGTGCTGTTGCTGAATTGTTTAGAGATGTGGCTGTTAAAGTAGCTGATAGACCAGGTGGATACACCAGAATAATTAGGCTTGGAAACAGGCTTGGTGATAATGCAGAGATGGCGATGATTGAGCTTGTCGATTATAACGATACTTATGTCACTAAAAAGAAAAAAACAACAAGAAGAAGTAGAAGAGGAAAAAAATCTGAGGATTCTAAGGAAGTTGAAGTAAATGAAGAAGTAAAATCTTCATTAACTCCTGCTGAGGAAGCTCCTGTTGAGGAAGCTCCTGCTGAGGAAGCTCCTGCTGAGGAAGCTCCTGCTGAGGAAGCTCCTGCCGAGGAAGCTCCTGCCGAGGAAGCTCCTGCTGAGGAAGCTCCTGCCGAGGAAGCTCCTGCCGAGGAAGCTCCTGCCGAGGAAGATAAAAAAGAAAAAAAATAATTTTAAAAAAAATTACATGAGAATTGTATTAGTCATTGCAGTATTATTTACAAATTTTATACTTTCTCAGTCTAATTCTCAAACAGATTTTAGATCTGGGTTAGACGGTAGAGGTGCAAATTTTGGTTCATCATTTTTTTACAATCAACCAAGTAAAGTTATTCTGGGTTCTGCCTATTTATTTGAAGAATGGAATAATGATGGTGAAATACAAACAATCACCGGTGAAAGATTATTAGTTAGGAATATAAATCTCAATATCAGTAGAAATGCATTTGAGGCTAAAGTTAATAACAATGATTCAATTTTTTCTTTCAATTTTAACAATATAAAGCAAATAATAATTAACGGTAAATCTTATATAAATTACTATTATAATGATGATAATAGAGTTTATGAGTTGATATATGACGGTGGTAATTTTAAAATACTAAAAGGGTTTACTTTAAAGCTAGTAACTGGCTCTGGAAATCCTATGGTTAATAGACGAAACGATAAATATGTCAAGAAAGAATCATTTTTTATCAGATCTGAAGTAGATAAAATGGTCAATAGCTTTAGATTCAATAAGCGTTCTCTTACCAAGCTTTTTGAAAATAGTAAAAAAGATGTGAGTAGAATTCAAGCTTACGTTGAATCAGTTGGCCTTTCTTATAAAAGTGAGGATGATGTGATCCGTATATTGGAATTCGCATTCAATTAACGAAAATTAAAAAAAAGGAGTTTAGCTCCTTTTTTTTTTGGAAAAAATTATGTTTTTAACTTTTATAAATTATTTTTGAATAACCTTTTATTGAAATGCAATATAACCAGAGAAAAAAAGCAATTATTTTATTAGAGGACGGCACTATTTTCCATGGTAAATCTATTGGTAAAGAAGGCTCTGCATTTGGTGAAGTATGTTTTAATACTGGAATGACTGGTTATCAAGAAATTTTCACAGACCCTTCATACTTTGGACAATTAATGGTAACTACAAATGCCTATATAGGAAACTATGGGGTTAAGGAGGATGAGGTTGAATCAGATTCTGTAAAAATAGCAGGCCTTATTTGCAGAAACTTTACCTATAACTATTCAAGATACGGAGACGTTGATTCATTATATAATTTTTTTGAAAAAAACAACCTTCTTGCAATTTCTGATGTAGATACCAGAGCATTGGTTTCTTACATTAGGGATAATGGGGCTATGAATGCGGTTATTTCCACTGACGTTGATAACATTGATAAACTAAAAAAAGACCTTTCTGAAATTCCCAGTATGGACGGTTTAGAATTAGCTTCAAAAGTTTCAACCAAAGAACCCTATTTTTATGGTGATGAGTCAGCAAAATATAAAGTAGCTGCTTTAGACCTAGGGATAAAAAAAAATATATTAAGAAATCTTTCAAAAAGAGATTGTTACATAAAGGTTTTTCCATTCGATTCTTCTTTCGAAACAATGAATTCCTGGAAACCTGATGCATACTTTATTTCAAATGGTCCTGGAGATCCAGCACCACTTACCAATGCACAAAATGTTGCTAAAGAAATAATTGAGAGGGACTTACCTCTATTTGGTATATGCTTAGGTCATCAAATTATTGCTCTTGCTAACGGAATTTCAACTTATAAAATGCATAATGGACATAGAGGTATCAATCACCCCGTAAAAAATTTAAAATCTGGAAAAGGGGAAATTACTTCACAGAATCACGGTTTTGCCATTAGTAGAGAAGAAACCGAGAAAAATAATGATATTGCTATTACACATGTTCATTTAAATGATGATACAGTTGCAGGAATAGAAATGAAAAATAAAAATTGTTTTTCTGTTCAGTATCATCCCGAAGCAAGTCCTGGCCCTCATGATGCGTCATATTTGTTTGACCAGTTTGTAAATAACATATCCAAAAATAAATAATGGGAAAGATTAAAACAATAACCGCTCGACAGATTTTTGATTCCAGAGGAAATCCAACTGTTGAGGTTGATGTTTTAACAGATAACTTAATTTTAGGTAGAGCTGCTGTTCCATCTGGTGCTTCAACTGGTGAACATGAAGCCGTTGAGTTAAGGGATGGGGGAGCTGACTATCACGGAAAAGGTGTTTTAAAAGCAGTTTCTAATGTTAATGATATAATCTCTAAAGAACTGATAGGAAAATCGGTTTTTGACCAAAAATCTATTGATCTATTAATGATTTCAATGGATGGAACTGAAAATAAATCAAATTTAGGGGCCAATGCAATCTTAGGGGTTTCTTTAGCAATAGCAAAGGCCGCCGCAAAAGAGAAAAACATTTCACTTTACAGTTATTTGGGCTCAAATTCTAATATGCTACCTGTACCGATGATGAATATTATTAACGGTGGTTCTCATAGTGATGCTCCAATTGCATTTCAGGAATTCATGATAATGCCTGTTTCTGCTCAAAGTTTTGCTCATGCTATGAAAATGGGTAGTGAAATTTTTCATTCGCTTAAGAAGGTTTTAAAATCTAGAAAACTTAGTACTAGTGTTGGCGACGAAGGAGGTTTTGCTCCAAAACTAAATGGTACCGAGGATGCATTAGAAACCATACAAAAGGCTGTAAGTGATTCAGGTTATATTTTTGGTAAAGATATTATGATAGCTTTGGATTGTGCTTCGGCTGAATTTTATAAAGATGGTTTTTATGATTATAGAATGTTTGAAGGTCCTGAGGGTAAACTTAGAGACAGCAAACAGCAAGCAGATTACTTGGCCGATTTATCAAAAAAATATCCAATAATTTCAATAGAAGACGGTATGGACGAAAATGATTGGGAAGGTTGGAAGTATTTAACGGAAATTATTGGTGATACTGTACAGCTAGTTGGTGATGATTTGTTTGTGACAAATACTAAAAGGTTAAAAAGAGGAGTTGATGAAAATATAGCAAATTCTATTTTGATTAAGGTTAATCAAATAGGTTCTTTAACGGAAACCATTGATGCTGTAAACATGGCTCATGATGCTGGTTATACAACTGTAATGTCACATAGATCAGGAGAAACAGAAGATGACACAATTGCTGACTTGTCAGTTGCATTAAATTGTGGTCAAATAAAAACTGGATCAATTTCAAGATCAGACAGAATGGCAAAATACAATCAATTGCTAAGGATTGAAGAAGAGCTTGCTGATAATGCGTTCTTTCCAAAAAACAAGGCATTTAAAATTAACCTTAAAAAGTAGGTAAATCTCTTAACATATATCTTTAATTTTTCCAAGATATTTTGTAGTTTTGCAAAAGTTAAAAACTATTTCAAACAATTTAATCGTGTCTGATAAAGCAACTATAAATATTGATGGTGCAAGCTATGATTTTCCTGTTTACAGAGGAGTTGAAGACGATGTGTGCATTGATATCAAGACTTTAAGAGGAGCCTCTGGAGTAACAACAATTGATAGAGGTTTTAAAAATACAGCTTCTTGTGAAAGTAAAATTACTTATCTAGACGGAGAGAAGGGTATTCTTAGATATAGAGGATATGATCTAGATGAATTAGCTAACAAAGCCTCGTTTTTAGAAGTTGCATATCTGCTCATATTTGGTGAGCTCCCAACGACTCAGGAATTAGATAAATTCCATGACGATATTGTTGATAACAGTATCGTTAATGATGATGTTAAGAAAATTATTGATGCCTTTCCAAGTACAGCGCACCCAATGGGTGTTTTGTCAAGTTTAACCAGTGCATTAACCGCTTTTAACCCTGACGATGTTTCCCTTGACTATGACAGAAGTAAAGAAGGTATGTATAATACCATTGTAAAAGTTTTAGGTAAAGTTCCGATTCTTGTCGGATGGGCTTTCAGAAAACAGAAAGGTTTTCCTTTGGACTATTCCATGAAAATTAGAAATATGGAGTATACTCACATGATACTTCATCTGCTTTTCAAAAAACCAAACGATGAGTATAAGCTAGACAAAAATCTTATTAATGTTTTTAATAAGCTTTTAATTCTTCATGCTGATCATGAGCAAAATTGCTCAACATCAACAGTAAGAATAGTTGGCTCATCACACGCAGGTTTATTTCCTTCAATCTCAGCAGGTATTTCTGCCCTTTGGGGTCCATTACATGGAGGCGCCAATCAAGCAGTTTTGGAAATGTTAAAGGCAATCCAGAATGATGGTGGAAATACAAAAAAATATATTAGAAAAGCCAAAGATAAAAGTGATCCCTTTCGATTAATGGGTTTTGGTCACAGGGTATATAAAAACTATGATCCAAGAGCCAGAATCATCAAAGATGCTGCTCATAAATACTTAAAATCTCTTGGTATGGATGATGATCCATTACTTAAGATTGCCGGGGAATTAGAAGAAAATGCATTAAAGGATAAATATTTTATTGACAGAAAATTATTTCCAAACGTAGATTTTTATTCTGGAGTTATTTACCGAGCAATGGGAATTCCTTCCAATATGTATACCGTCATGTTTGTTATTGGAAGATTACCAGGTTGGATCGCTCAATGGAGGGAAATGAGGTTGATGAACGAGCCAATCGGAAGACCAAGACAACTTTACACTGGACCAGCTCCAAGAAAATTTAAATCCAAAAAGTAATTTATTCACATATTTTTAAATGCTTAAGCTTAATGTAAATAACGAAACATCAAAGCTTTTGGCAGTAATATTAGGTACGGCTAAAAGTAATGGTGATACACCTAAGTTAGAAGAATGTTATGATCCAAAAAGTAGACTAAATATTTTGAATAATTCGTATCCAAGAGAAAAGGATATGGTTGAAGAATTAAACCAACTGAAAAATGTCTTACAAAGTTATGGCATCAAAATATTTAGACCAGACGAGATTAATAATTATAATCAAATTTTTTCAAGAGATATTGGCTTTGTAATTAATGATACTTTTGTTGTTTCAAATATTTTACCAGAGAGGTCCAAGGAGATAACAGCTATTGGTGATGTATTAAGTTTAATTTCAAACAAAAAAATAATTAATTTACCTCAAGATTGTCACGTTGAGGGTGGTGATGTTATTCTTTACAATGATTATGTTTTGATCGGAACTTATAATGGAAATGACTACACTAGTTTAAAGACTGCAAGGACAAATTATCAAGCTATTAGTTTTTTAAAAAAACAATTTACAGATAAAAAAATAATTTCATTTGACCTTATTAAGTCAGATACTGATCCCACAAAAAATGCATTGCATTTAGATTGTTGCTTGCAGCCAGTTGGTTATAACAAATTGGTGGCTTGTCCTGATGCCTTTATCAAAAAAGATCAGTATGAATGGTTAGTCAATCATTTTGGAAAGGAAAATATTTTAGAAATTTCATTAAATGAAATGAGTGAAATGCATTGTAATTTCTTTTCGATTGATAAGGACATCGTGGTGAGTGAAAAATCTTTTACTAAGCTTAATGACTGGTTGAGAAGTTTTAATATTAAAGTTGAAGAAATTGATTTCAAAGAGATTTCAAAGCAAGGAGGACTCTTAAGATGCTCAACTCTACCACTAATAAGAGAAAATTCATGAGACAATCGGCAAATTCAATTTTAATGATAAGACCAAATGATTTTGGATTTAACGAAGAAACAGCTTCAGATAATCATTATCAGAATAAAGATTTTACCGCAGGTAATTCTAATGAGCTAGCCCAAAAGGAGTTTGATGAAATGGTTTTGAATTTAAGACAAAATGGAATATCTGTACACGTCTTTCAAGATGATGATTCTGAACATACACCGGATTCTATTTTTCCAAATAATTGGGTTTCATTTCATGAAAATGGAAATGTTGGTATATATCCAATGTATGCTGAAAATAGAAGGTCAGAAAGAAGGCCTGAAGTATTGGATTTTCTAGAAAATGAAGGCTACAATATTGAAAACATAGTAGACTATTCTAGTGCAGAATCTGAAAATAAATTTTTGGAAGGAACTGGAAGTATGATACTTGACAGAATGAATAGAATTGCCTATTGCTCAATTTCAAAAAGATCAAATGAAGATTTGTTTATTGAATTTTGTGAAGACTTTGAATTTACCCCAGTATTATTTAATTCTTTTCAGTCAGTTGAAAACAAGAGGTTGCCAATTTATCATACCAATGTTATGATGTGTGTAGCCACAGAATATGTCATAATTTGTTTAGACTCAATTGATGACAGAAAACAAAGAAAAAATGTATCTAAATTTATAAATGAGTCTGGTAAGAAACTAATTGAAATTTCTGAAAAGCAGGTTGAAAGTTTCGCAGGTAATATGCTAGAAGTTATAAATGACAATGGGGAAAGTATATTGGTTATGAGTAGCTCAGCAGAAGATTCTTTGAACGAAAATCAAAAAAATATAATTATGAAGTATTCAAAAATTATTTCATCTGACATAAATACTATTGAGTTATGTGGTGGTGGTAGTGCAAGGTGTATGATGGCGGAAATATTTTTACCAAAAAAATAACATTATTAAACAGTATATTTACATCAGATAATAAAGAATGTATATTCAAAAAATCATAAGAGAAAATATTCAAAGTGCTCTGATTGAGATATTTCAGTTTAAGACTAATAATATCGAGCTACAGAAAACCAAAAAAGAATTTGATGGCGATGTTACCCTTGTAGTTTTTCCTCTTGTTAAAGAATTAAAAACGAACCCAAAAGAAATTGCAGAGAAGCTAGGTGATTATTTGGTCGAAACAAACTCGGTAATTTCTTACAATATAGTTTCTGGATTCTTGAATCTTTCGATTGCTGATGAACATTATTTAAGTTTTTTTAATTCAGCAAAAGATAATCCAAATTATGGATTTTCAGAAACTATTTCCGATGATGCTGTAATGGTTGAATATTCTTCTCCAAACACTAATAAACCTTTACATCTTGGTCATATTAGGAATAATCTTCTTGGATATAGTATGTCTGAAATTTATAAAGCATCTGGAAAAAAAGTATATAAGACTCAAATTATAAATGATAGAGGTATTCATATTTGCAAGAGTATGATTGCGTGGTTGGATTATGGTAATGGTGAAACTCCAGCTAGTACTAATATGAAAGGGGATAAGTTTGTTGGAGATTATTACATCAAGTTTGACCAGATTTATAAAAAAGAAGTTGAAGAGCTTATAAAAACAGGAACTCCTGAAGATGACGCTAAGAAAAGCGCCGCTATTTTACTAAGAGCCAAAGAAATGCTAATTAAATGGGAGTCTGGTGACAAAGAGGTCGTAGACCTTTGGAAAAAAATGAATTCCTGGGTATATGAAGGTTTTGAAGAAACCTACAAAAACCTAGGGGTTGACTTTGATAGTTATTATTACGAAAGTGATACCTATTTGCTCGGGAAAGAATTTATTTCGTCTGGTTTGAAATCAGGAGTTTTTTACAAAAAAGATGATGGTTCAGTTTGGTGCGATCTAACCGAAGATGGACTAGATGAAAAGATTGTCCTTCGTGCTGATGGAACTGCTGTTTACATGACTCAAGATATTGGTACTGCTGTGCAGAGAGTAAAAGATTGCCCTGATATTAACTCAATGGTTTATACTGTGGGTAATGAGCAAGACTATCATTTTAAAGTCCTTTTTCTAATACTTAAAAAACTGGGTTTCTCATGGTCTGAAAATTTATTTCATCTAAGCTATGGAATGGTAGATTTACCAAGTGGTAAAATGAAAAGTAGAGAAGGTACTGTTGTTGATGCCGATGATTTAATGATGGAGATGACCTGTACTGCAAAAGAGATTTCAAAAAATTTAGGAAAGCTAGACGGTCTTTCTGAAGATGAAAAAAATAATGTTTATAACACAGTTGGTTTAGGTGCATTAAAATATTTTATCCTCAAAGTTGATCCTAAAAAAAGAATTCTTTTTGACCCAAAAGAGTCTGTCGACTTTCAAGGAAATACTGCTTCTTTTATACAGTATTCTTATGCAAGAATTCAATCGATTCTTAAGGGAATTAATTTTGAGTTGTCAAAAGATAAATATGACAGAAAATTGGAAGACAAAGAAAAAGAGTTAATCAAACAAATTGATTCATTTCCTTCAGCTATTAGTAGTGCTGCAAGCTCACATAATCCAGCACTAGTCGCTAATTATGTTTACGATTTGGTAAGATCATTCAATTCATTTTATCAATCTTTACCGATTTTAAAATCTGCTTTTGAAGATAAGAAAACATTTAGAGTTGAGCTTTCAAAATTAGTCGGAATAACAATAAAAAACGCACTGTCACTTTTGGGTATCGGTGTGGTTGATAGAATGTAATTTTAATATGAATTTTAAATTTTTTATTTTACAGTATGTTTAGTAATCTAAGTGAAAAATTAGAAAAAGCCTTACAGGTTCTCAAAGGACATGGTAGTATTACGGAAATTAATGTTGCTGAAACTCTAAAGGAAGTAAGGCGCGCTTTACTGGATGCTGATGTGAACTTTAAAACCGCCAGAGAGTTTACCTTAAAAGTTAAAGAAAAAGCCATTGGGCAAGACGTTTTAACAAATCTTAAGCCAGGTCAATTAATGGTTAAGATAGTGAAGGATGAATTGGCTGAATTAATGGGAGGAGAGACCTCAGAAATTAATTTGAAAGATAAACCATCAATTGTTTTAATGTCAGGATTACAAGGGTCAGGTAAAACAACATTTACTGCTAAACTTGCAAATGATATTCGTAAGAAAAAATCTTTAAAACCATTAATGGTTGCCTGTGATGTTTACAGACCCGCTGCAATAGAGCAATTACACGTGCTCGGTAAAGACTTAGACATCGATGTATATTCGGAAGAAGACAATAAAGATCCTGTAGCAATTGCTAAGGCTGGGGTTAAGCATGGAAAATCCAAAGGTCATAATCTAATCATTATTGATACCGCTGGTAGATTGGCAATTGATGAAGAAATGATGGATGAAATTTCAAATATTAAAAAAGCTGTTAAACCAAGTGAAATTTTATTTGTTGTTGATTCCATGACAGGTCAAGATGCTGTAAATAGCGCCAAAGTATTTAATGATGTGTTGGATTTTGACGGAGTTGTTCTTACAAAGTTAGACGGAGATGCTAGAGGTGGTGCTGCTTTGTCCATCAAAAGTGTAGTTGACAAACCTATCAAGTTTATCGGAACGGGTGAGAAAATGGACGCTTTGGATGTTTTTCATCCAAGTAGAATGGCTGATAGAATTCTTGGAATGGGTGATGTTGTTTCGCTTGTTGAGAGAGCACAACAGCAATTCAATCAAGAAGAAGCTAGAAAGATTCAGAAGAAAATCGCAAAAAATAAATTTGGTCTAGATGATTTTATGAAACAGATACAGCAGATTAAAAAAATGGGAGACATGAAAGATTTAGTTGGTATGATCCCGGGAGCTAATAAAATGATGAAAGATTCTGACGAGCAAATTGATAATGAATCCTTCATACCAATTGAAGCCATCATTAACTCTATGACTCCAAAAGAAAGAGCTCTTCCATCGATTTTAGATCAGTCTAGAAAGAAAAGAATTAGCCAGGGATCTGGTAGGTCGGTTGAGGAAATAAACCAATTACTTAAACAGTTCAATCAAATGAGTAAAATGATGAAGATGATGCAGGGAATGGGTCAAGGTAAAATGATGCAAATGATGCAAAATATGAAGGGTAGATGATAATTTTAGACGGAAAAAAAACAAGTAACGAAATCAAAGCTGAAATTGCAGAATCTGTAAAAGAGATTGTTGCAAAAGGCTTAAGACCCCCACATTTAGCCGCTGTTATTGTAGGAGATGATGGAGCTAGCTTAACATATGTTGGCAGTAAAGTTCGTGCTTGTAAAAGAGTTGGTTTTGAGTCTACTCTAGTAAAGCTACCTGAGTCAATTTCTGAAAATGAACTTCTTGAAAAAGTTAATGATTTGAATAATGATGAAAATATTGATGGCTATATTGTTCAGCTTCCGTTACCCAAACATATTGACTCTCAAAAAATATTAATGGCTGTTGATGCCGACAAAGATGTGGATGGTTTTCATCCAACAAATTTTGGAAAAATGGCTTTGAGTCTCCCAACTTTTATTTCAGCAACTCCTTTTGGAATTATGGAATTATTAAAAAGGTATAATGTTGAAACCTCTGGAAAACATACAGTCGTAATTGGTCGCTCCGATATTGTAGGTAGACCAATAAGTATTTTAATGAGTCAAAAATCTAATCCTGGGAATTCAACAGTAACCTTAGCTCATAGTAGAACAAAAAATATTGAGGAGTTAACCAGACAGGCTGATATAATAATTTCAGCATTGGGCATTCCGAATTTTGTAAAGGGTGATATGGTAAAAGATGGTGCTGTGATAGTTGATGTTGGGATAACTAGGGTAGCTGATAATTCTCAAAAAGGCTATAAGATTGTTGGAGATGTTGATTATGAAAATGTTTCTAAAAAATCTAGTTATATCACTCCAGTACCTGGTGGTGTTGGTCCTATGACAATAGCTATGCTATTGAAAAATACCTTACTAGCTTACAAAGGGTAGTTGCTTTTCTCCATTTTTTTCTCTAATTTAATGATAAACAATATCGACTAACCCGATTATTATGAAAAAAAACTACTCCTTTTTAATAATATTTTTCTTTTTATTCTCTGTAAGCTATTCTCAAATGAACTACACTTGTGATTTTAATCCGTCTGGATGTGGTCCTGATTGGGATAATAATGGTTTTACAGATTATGCAAGTGCCACTTGGGGATGTGATGGTGATTATAGTATTTATGATAATGTCTATTCTAGTGGATCTGGTGCCCATGAAACATTATTAGCATTTAATGGCACTCCCATTACGAGTCACCAAGGTGGCGACATCACAATATCTTTTAAGGTACAGCTTAGAGATTTTAGTTCTCCCTATGCAGACAGAACGGGAGCGGAGTGGGGTAACTTAAAACTTTTTTATACGACAAGCGGAGTTTCTAATGAAAGCATGTCAAATGGTACACAAATCGGATCAACAGTTACATCTGTTGATGCATGTGAGACTTTAAGTTTCACCTTGTCCGCCAGTGGACAAACACTAAATAATATTCAATTTGCAATTCAGTACAATATTGGGAGTGGGGATAATTATTTAGTTATTGAAAACTTTTCAGCTGTTGAAGCAGTCAGTTCTCCTGCAATTTCTGTTGGTTCCTCAATATCCAACTTAAATTATGTGTTAGGTTCTGGTCCGTCAACATCACAATCTACTACAGTTTCTGGAAGTAATCTTGAGGATGACATAACTTTAACCGCACCAACTAATTTTGAAATTTCAACTGATAATACAAATTTTTCTAATTCTTTGACTTTAAATCATTCTGGTGGTACTGTTGATTCTACACCAATCCATGCAAGATTAAAATCTGGTTTGTCTGTTAATAATTACTCTGGGAATATAACAGCAAGTTCTACAAATGCAACAAGTCAAACCATTGCATTATCAGGTTCAGTCCCTACTCCAACAATATCTGTTGGGTCTGCCATAACAGGACTAAATTATGGTACAGGCTCAGGTCCTTCGACTTCTCAATCAACAACTGTTTCCGGTAGTAACCTAGGGGGGAATATTACAGTGTCTGCTCCTTCAAACTTCGAAGTCTCAACAGATAATTCGTCTTTCGCAGACTCTGTAGTGTTATCACCAAGTAGTGGGACTGTCGGTTCAACTAACGTTTACGCCAGACTTAAATCAGGCTTATCTAATGGAAGTTATTCAGGGGATATTACCTGCTCAACAACTTCAGGTTCTAATCAAACAATTTCTCTCTCGGGTATTGTAGGTGCAACTAATTTATATGTTGATGATTCAGGAAATGATAGTAATGATGGCCTTACTTCTGGAGCACCATTCCTAACTCTATCTCAAGCAATAACCACTGCTGTTGACGGACTTGGTGTTACAATAAATGTTGGAGCAGGTACATATACAGAGGAAAATATTACTATTTCAAAATCAGATATTACGATTAAAGGAGACAGTAAGACGACAACTATATTTGACGGAGATACAAACGGTAGATTCTTAATAATTGATGATAATGACATAACCCTGGAAAATATGACAATACAACAATTTGGTGTTCCAACTTCTTGTAGTTCTAGCTGTCATGGTGGAGCAATTAGAGTCAATCAGAGTAAAACAAACCTTACTATCAATAATGTAATTTTTGATTCTAATACTGCTAATGTTGCAAATGGAAGTAATACTATTGCGGGGGGTGCAATTATATTTTTTGATTCATCAACAGCTACTATTAATTCATCCATTTTTAAAAATAATGAAGCAGGGGGTGCCGGAGCTACAAATAATTCTTATCCAAGAGGTGGTGCTTTTTATGCTGCGGGCTCAACAACAATCAATTTTAATAATTGTTTATTTTATGACAATACATCTGATGGTAATGGCGGAGCTGGGTATGTATATGGCGGAGTTACAACTTTCAAGAATTGTACATTAGAGGGTAATAAAACATATTATGACAATGAAATTGTGGGTATTCAATTCGGAAATAATGGAGCTGTTTATGTGGCAAATGCAAATGATCTTTATTTTTACAATTCAATAGTTGTCAATACACGTTGGAAAAATAGCTCAGGATTCGATTTTTATAATGGGCATATTGATGGAGTAATATATGGTACTTCTCGGAATTTTGAATCAACATCTGGCACTAATTCAACTTCAGATCCACTATTTACAGACACGTCATCATTTGATTATACTCTTCAGTATAATTCTCCTGCAATCGGTAATGCATCTTCATCGAGTGCTACTGCCAATGATATCAATGAAATTACAAGACCTCAGGGAACAGCAGATGATATCGGTGCTTATGAATACAGAAATACTTGGACTGGCTCAAGTAGTACAGACTGGGGTACAACATCAAACTGGGACCAAGCATATGAGCCTAATGCGAATACTGAATCACCCATAATAGCAGATGTTACAAATCAGCCTGTTATAAGCAGCGATGATGGTTCTGGCAATGATGGAAATGTTATTTTAGAGGATATTTTAATTAATTCTGGAGCAGAACTAACAATAAATGCTGATGCTGCTCTTACCTTACATGGAGATTTTACTAATAATTCTGGAACAGTAACATTAAATTCGGACTCACAAAATTTTGCATCAATTGTTGTTAAAGGGGCTTCCACAGGAAATATCGTGTATAACAGATATGTCAATGCTGTTGGGACAAACGAGTGGGATTTAGTTGGATCTCCAGTTGTTGGTCAAAGTATTAGTTCCTTTGCCTCAGATAATGATGTACCTTTAGCAACAAATGGTAATCAATATGCAATTGGAACTTTTGATAATACCCAAAGTTCTGTCGCAGGTGCTTGGACAAATTATACTACATCAACAATTGGCAGTGCTGGAAACTTTGATATTGGTAAAGGCTATCAGATGGGAACTGACAGCGGAGCTACATTAGCTTTTACTGGGACTATCGCTACCACAGACCAAGTAGAGTCGGTAATAGATAATAGTACCTCAGGTTACAGATGGAATTTGGTAGCTAATCCATACCCGTCATATTTATATTTGAATAGTGCAGCCGACGGAACTAACAATGTAATTTCGGTTAATACAGCTGGTGGAAATCAGATAATTGATTCAGAATTTGCTGCTGTATATGGATGGGAAGCTAATGGTACTGAGTTTGCATCCTATGATAATAATGACAGTGCCAAGTATATAGCACCTGGACAGGCCTTTATGATAGCTCCTTCAAGTGCAAGTAGTGTCGATTTTGATTTTACTGAGCTTATGCAAACTACTATTCGTGGAAATGATTTTGTCCATAATTCAACTATGACATATCAAGAAATATATTTAAATCTTTATAATGAAGATTTGATAATGGGTCAAACTCACATAAGATTTAGGGATAATATGACATTAGGTTTGAATCCAAGTTATGATGTTGGAAACTATAATCAAGCTGCTCCGATTACAACAAGGCTTCTTGAAGATGATAACGGTACAAACTTCGAGCATCAAAATTTACCTCCATCAGCCATGGAAAATGCAGTGATTCCATTGGTCATTAATCAATCAGCTGGTCAAGAGTTTAGAATCAACCTTCACACAGCAACGATTCCAGACCCTAATGTGTATTTGGAAGACGTAGAAGAAGGAACTTTCACAAATCTTTATGAAGAAGACTTTGTTTACACACCTACGAGTGATTTAGAAGGAGCTGGAAGATTCTTTATCCACATGACTGCAGATACAATGAGTAATGAAGATGTGTCGACAAGCTTATTAAATGCTTACAAAGAAGTAGATGCTAGCTACATTACAATAGAGGGATTAGCTACTCAAACAAACGAAACCAAAGTTAGTTTATACAACATTCTTGGTAGAGAAGTATTATCTACTACTCTA
>Ga0209503_10000925_pt1 | contig 16104 bp, 16 predicted proteins | sample SouAtlMetagenome_2_FD_187448 | JGI IMG/M metagenome (GOLD analysis project Ga0209503, IMG submission 187448) | Marine eukaryotic phytoplankton communities from Atlantic Ocean - South Atlantic ANT15 Metagenome (SPAdes) (version 2) | ecosystem: Environmental > Aquatic > Marine > Oceanic | place... | reverse complement strand
TTGGGCGTGCCCGGCATCACTTGGATAAAATCGAGAATAAACTCCGTCTGGCTGTGGGTCACGACCGCGAGGTTGGAATACACGCCTGTAGCGACATCCTCTGGCAGTTCGATGTTGAGTTTGGGCTTCTTGCCCCCATTTTCCTGGCTCATGTGCGCAAGGTAAAGGAGGCAAGATGGTCCACTCAGGGAAGGAGCGCCAACAATTCCCCAAGTTGCTGAATGGACGCCACTGCTGGTGACCCTTCCGGGGTTTGGCCTTTTGGGGAGAAATGAATGCCCTTCCAGCCCGCTGCCTCAGCACCAAGAACGTCTGCGTCGTGGTCATCCCCAATCATCCACGCCTGTTCAGGACGCCCTCCTGCCCCCTCAATGGCGCCATCAAAACAAGCGCGGGCAGGTTTTAGGTGCCCAATTTCATCGCTGGTCCACACCGCCTCGATGTGCGCTCCGATTCCCGAATTCTCCACCTTGATGTGCTGGACCTCCTTGAAGCCATTGGTCAAAATGTGAAGGGAGTATCCTCTGGATTTTAACTCTGCCAAGACCTCCAGGGCCCCCTCCATGAGGTGGCGCTGATGCGGTCCGCGCGCAACGTATTCTTCCCCCATCGTCTGGGCGAGGACATGGTCCTCAATGTCCAGCGCGGCCAAGCTTCTGCGAAAACGCTCTCCCCGAAGGACCGCCTTGGTCATCTCGCCGCTTTGGTAGGACTGCCAGCACGCGGAATTTTCCCGCTGATAGACCCGGTTGAAGGCTTCAAAATCCGGAACTCCACGGCCGGCCAACTCCAACTCTGTGTATAGGCCTTTTAATGTTTCGAGAGAATTGCGCTCGAAATCCCATAGGGTCCGATCGAGATCAAAGAAGAGGATGGTCGGTTCAGACATCAGTCAAAAGCAGTCGTGGCGAGCAAGGTCAGGATGCCGCTCCACAAAACATAGGCCGCAATCAGCACAGGCAAGGTTCTGCGCTCATGGCCGAAATACTTGAAGGCCACCAACCCTGCAACGGGAACCCCAATGACGCCCGATATGGCGGCGATCCCCAAGAGGCCAAAGCGGAGTTTGATGTTGACCAGCCTCCGCCGACTGGTGGTGAAGGTCCGCTTGCCCCGTTGCTTGCGACGCCGTGACCAACCATTGAACAGTGCCTTTGCCACGGGCTGCATGCAAGCGAGTCCGATTGCCGCACCCGAAGCCGAATACACAAATGCCCAAATGGGGTCCACGCCTGCGGCGATGGCCGATGCGGGCGTGACCAGAAACTTCACAAACGCCAGCGCCATCCAACCCACGGCCTCAAAGACGGTGTTCCAAGAGAACCCATTCAGAAACACCATGAGCGAGAGCATACCGGACATCCAAGTGCTGTTCAACTGCATGCCGCATCCAATGTTTTGGAATACACCCCCTCCCAGCCTTTCCATTGGCCTTCGCCGGACAGGCTTTCGTTGTGCCAAAGCAGCCGAAGCGGGGCACCCCACTTCCTTGACTCCGATGCGAGTTGACCCATGCGATGGGGAACATCCTGCGGGGGCACATTGAGATAGCGCAAGTAGGTGGCGTCCATCGCCGCAAAGGGATGCAACTGAAGGGGGGTCAACTCCTCTCTCTCGAGGTCGTACCATGGCCGGGTTCGGGCGAAGCCTCCGCGCCATCCCGTTCTGGACGCATGGCCTTCGGTGTGGTCATTCAATACCCCCAAGCCGATCAAATTGCGGCGTGTTGTCGATGGAAGAAGCCGCAAATAATGCTGTCTGGAGGCCGTTGGTTTGTGCCCCATAACTGCGGCAAACGCGCTGTGCTCCGAGGTCATTTTTCGCTCATCCGATGCCGCAGCATAACCTGGGTGCCATTGCACAGCGTGCCCCTCAGTCCGACCCAAACCCTGCATCAGGGTGGACAATGCCGGGCTCCGGGGCGGAAGTCCTTTGTCGAAACGGGCAAATTCTGCCATCAGGAAGAACCAGGTGGTCTCCATGCCGCGCTCCCTGTGAGCGTGCACCACGCTTTCGTACGTATCGAATGGATCGAGCGCACCGCCCAAGGCCACCTTCATTCGACGCCCAGCTTGACCCCAGTGTCCTCTGGCCACGTCTCTGGCCCACGCTCCCCCAGTCCTGATGACGCCCTTTCCCCGGAAGGCGAAAGCGCTGTCCACATCCAATGTGGGATACACGGCATGCTCAGACAGCAGTCGATTTCGATGGCTAGACCATGCTTCTCCCAAGAGTCGCTCGCCGATGCTCCAAGCCCACTGCTCACAGACCGGAATATCGATCCAACCCCGCTGCTCTGAAACTGACCCAGCCGGATCGAACCGGCCATGAATGTCTCGCGGTGCTTGGGGCAGAAACTCCTCCATCCGACTGGCCATCCAAAACACCGAAGCAAACCCATCGAATCTCGGTCCATGGCCATCAGGCGGTTCCGCAGACACCGAACCCAATTGTCCCAAAAGCCCGTGTGCCGGAAACGCGATTCCCGGCAACCCCGCATCCGCGCCATAGTGCATTCTGACGCCCTCTGCTTCGCAGTACAACCGAACATCGTCCTCCCACCGCCAGTCCATCCCCAATGCTGAAGACAAGACCCATTCAAATGCTGCGTCATGGCGGGCTGTCCTCTCGGGTGCATGCACGACCACGGTGGGCCCGGAATGGAACCGACCTGCCTTCATCCCAAGAAGCGCATGAGTCCGTCAACCACCCGTCCAGCTGCAGCCCCTCCGCCAAACAGACCCGAATTCTCAACTGGAACCAAGTGACGCTCCTGGGACAAGAGGTCTGCCAAGGCCGTTGGTCCATGCTCATCGATCAATCGGGCAGGATCAAAGAGCAGAGACGCTCCGAAGTCCACCAATTCCCTCCATTCTGTGGTGTCCCGCAACACCACGCCCGGCGTGCCCTGAAACCACGCCTCCTTTTGGAGCCCACCAGAATCGGTCAACACCAAATCTGCATGGTGCAGTGCAGCTTGCATATCGATGTAACCCAAAGGGTCGCAGTGCGCGATGCCTTGCGGCATGGGGATGCCATGCTCATCCATTCTTGATCGGGTGCGCGGATGAACAGGAAACACAACTGTGCCGTTGGATGACGCCCTCCACGTTTCGATGGCGGAGAGCGCACCGCGCAACCGCGCAGGATCATCGACCGTGGCTGGGCGATGAAGCGTCACCACCATGACCGGCCGCCCAGGTCGAGGCCAGCCCTCGGGGCGTCGAAAAGACAGATCTCGGGCCACATCCAATGCCACATCGAGCATGACGTCTCCCACTTCTATGATGCGTCCGGACTCCACACCCTCCGAGACCAGCTGTGCGGTTGCAGAGGGACCAGTCGTGCACAACAAATCCGACAGGCTGTCAGCCATGATTCGATTGTGCTCCTCAGGCATCGCGCGGTCTCCACTTCTCAACCCGGCCTCCACATGGACCAAGGGCACCCCATTGTGATGTGCGGCCAAAGCACCTGCTACAGTGGCGTCGGTATCCCCATACACCACGACCGCAGCAGGCGCAATGCGGACAACCTCATCAGACAGGCCAGCCAGCATGTCCGCCATCCTTTTGGATCGAGAATCTTGCGAGGGATGCAACCGGGCATCCGGGGCCGAAACGCCCAACTCTGAGAGGAACGCCGAGCCCATGTGGTCATCCGGATGCTGTCCAGCGTGAACCAGCCATTGCCCAAAATGGCGTCGCGCAAGCGCTCGCGTCACCGCGACCGACTTGATGAATTGAGGGCGGGCGCCAACCACTGTCAGTATGCGAGGAGAGGGGGTCATTCAAAGAAGCTGGTGATCCGCAAAGCTAAAGTGACGCATCCCAGCGATAATCACATGGCCCAGAACCGGAAGGTCCAATGCACGGCCCACGTCCACCAACGATCTGGTCAAATGCTTGTCAGATTCACTGGGACGGGGGTTTCCAGAGGGATGATTGTGCACCAACACGAGCGCCGAAGCCCGCACCATCAGCGCCTTGGAAAAGACGACTTTTGGATCCACCACAGTCCCGGATTTGCCCCCAACAGAAATCTTCAAGTCCGCTAAGGCTGCATTCGCACGGTTGAGCCCAAGCGCCCAAAACTCCTCCTCAGAGCGATCAATGAGCCGGGGTCGAAAACGGCGAACAATATCCTCGGACCTGGTGATCCGAACCGCGAAATCCTCAGGACGCCCCATTCGACGGCGGTCCAATTCCATGGCCCCTGCAATTCGAACCGCACGCGCTGGGCCGACGCCACGGATGTCCACCAGTCTGGCAACGCTGCTTCTGCCCAAGGCATGCAAATCGCCATCAAACGCTTCGAGAAGCCGACGCCCGGCATCCACAGCCTGCTCGCCCCTGGTTCCACTTCCAATCAACAGCGCCAACAACTCTTCATCTCCGAGGGCGTTCACACCTTCCAACAGCGCCCGCTCTCTGGGTCTCAATTGCCCCATAGACGCACTGAAAATTGGATGTTCGGAAAACAAAAAGGGACGCTTGAGCGTCCCTTTTTCAATGTCGTTTTGACCGCCATGCGGCCAATGTCTTTATGACTGTTGAGACGCCATGTGCCTCACAAGCGAGCTTTTGAGGTTGCTCGCCTTGTTTTTGTGAATGACGTTCTTTTTGGCCAAGCGGTCAATCATCGAGGTCACCTTTGGGAGGTCCTCAGCAAGTGCCTTTTCATCCGTGGTGGCACGGAACTTCCGCAGGGCATTCCGCATGGTTTTGTGGTAATACCGGTTGCTGAGACGCTTGGTCTCATTAGAACGGATGCGCTTGAGGGCGGATTTATGGTTAGCCATACTTTCTCGTTAGAGGGGGGCAAATATAGTCAACGCTTTGATGCAATCGAACTTCAGTACCAAATCAAGTAAATCCGGATGGTGGTGTCCCCATTCGTGATGTCCACTTGGGCGCGCTCGGCGTCCACGTGTTCATCGACGCGAAAGGGCAACCCCACGGCAATGAAATCTTGGGTTGTGGCGACGTCGTCATCGAACACAGTGAATTCATAGCTGCGGCCAAAATCCTCCACCTCAATGTTCACAGCAACGAAATCGAGGTCCACAGGCAATTGCGCCTCTTCGGCTACACCAGTCGTGAAAAGAATCGCTTGAGTTTCCGCATCCAGCAATTCCACATAAATGTCTGGCGCACCCTCATTCAAGGTGTCATCAAAATAATTCTCATCGATTGCAATGACCTCGACGCGGTCAATCACACAACGCGCAATCGGTTCGGGCTCGTTGCAAGAGGCCAGACAGAGGAAAGACAATAAAAAGAGGCAAAGCAGGCTGCGCATGCCCGAATTTACGACCCGAAATTTTCGGGGAAAAGAGAAGGGCGCCTTCGCGCCCTTCCTTCCTAACAATCTACTTGCCAATCGCCCGTGAAGGCGATAGCTGTAACAAAGGTAGGCATGCAACCAGAATATGTGAAAACACATTTTCACTCATCTGGCACCGCCATATCAGACGGCTTATTTCTTAAAGATGAAACGGGTGATATAGAGCCCATTGCCATCCTGCTTTCCTGCATCAGACTCAACGCCGCTCACGACGAATTCCAAGTTCCAACCATCAGCAGAAAGCTTGCTGATGCGATCAGAAATCAAAGCGTCGTTGGACGCGATGTTCTGGAAGTTGATGCCCACACTACTAAAGAAGTTGAGCAACTTGGTCTCCTTAAAGGTTTCGATTTTCTGGTCTCCCCGCTTGACCTTGCCTTGATTGCTCTTCTTGCCATCAACGCGCTCAGTGGTCGCAGCATCACTGTCAACTTCAGTGGTCGCTTCAACAATACGAGAACGCCCCATACCTCCGGGAACAATGCTCTCAACAACGGTGACGACTTTGTACTCTTGGGCAGCGGCATCGAAGCAGGCAACCAGGGCGAGTGCACCCATAAGAATGAATTTCTTCATGATAGTTTAGGTTGTGAATTCTGCCCGAATATAGGCGGGAATGCAGCGTTCATGCCCTTGATTGACATAGATCATGAAGCACAGAAAGGGCTTCATGCTCAATCTCGCGCCCTTTGTCCCGTGCATACCACAACTGCACTTGAGCGGCGAATTCCGCATAAGGGGGCTTGGGATCCGGTGCATTTCGATGGTCTGACACCATCTTTTTTGCCGTGGCGGGGCGGGGGCCCCATTGCCCCAGTACCTCACCAGATCCATTCGCCACAACCCAAATGGGAATTGAGCGCCCCCGTAGGGTCAAGAAATCATCAATCACAGGGGTATTTCCGTCTCGCAAGATCACGTCCAAACGCACATTAGCCCGTTCGGCCCATAAGCGAACGAGCGGCAACAGCTGAACTGCATCGCCGCACCAACTCTCCGTGATCACCACCCAATGTTGCGCCGCGCAACAACCAGCATCGAGAAACGCAGCCATCGCATCCGACACCTTATGGGTCTTCGCCAGGCGCCTCATGCGAACCAAATTGAGCTGGGTGTACCCTGCGTATTTCTCTGATGGCGTCGGGCCGCTGTGGGATGTCTCGGCCACCCAATCCTCCATGGCCGCCTCATACTCTGCTGCAGTCATGGCGCCTGGACGACCTGCAGCCCACCACTTGCGCCAAACCGGGTATTCCTTCGACATGCGATTAACGGTTGGTGTCCAACCAAGCTTCAGCCGCAAGCCTGCCGGAGCGCAGCGCCGCGTCGAGCGATGGAGCGATTAGGTGATCTCCGGCCTCAAAGACGCCGTCACGGCTTCTCACGGACTTTGAACTGAAAGACACCGATTCCAACCTCGGCAAGGCCTGAGGAACAACCGCATACCAAAGGAGATCGCCTGCAGGGATGCCCGCCATGTCCAAATCTGCACGGACCCGCTTTTCCATAGCCGAGACATCCATGGCATCGCCAGCTTTCGGCAGTGCGGTCACATTGAGTTTGCCCCGGCCTGCTTCCCCTTGAATGTCCTCCATGAAATGCATGTTGGTCACGTATTTCGCTTCGGGAATCAATCCGATGATGGGCCATCCAAAACTGGGGGTTTGGCAAGAGAACACCGCGTTGAAAACGGAATTCCATTGAACATCGTGACGCCGCTCCACCGAGCTGATGACGCCGGATCCGAGCACATGGGTCCCGTCTTGGAGCTCAACAGACGCCTTCGTACTTCTGACAACCTCAGCACCAAGGCGGACGTCAGTCCTCATCAACCTGCCGGCCAAATCGTCAACAAGCGCCTCGATTCCGCCACGGGGACGGACGACTGCGCCTGAGGCGAACATCCGCAAGGTGTAGAGGAACTGAGCCGGTGGCGGCGCCAAATCAGCGTCTAAAAAAATGCCCGAAAAGAAGGGCTTTAAAAAGTCGCGAATGAAGCCTTCAGAGAAACCTCGCGCCCGCAAAAAATCCATAGTGCTCCCCGTGGTCAGGCCGTTTTGAATGGACTCAGGAGAGCCCCCACAAGCTTCGCCCACAAGGCGAAGGATTCGAAAGCGGTCGCGCCAAGTGCCGACACCACTGGTCAATGTGGTCGGCAGGCTGCCCGGAAGGCGGCGTGGATCGGCTATGGTTTTCCATCGCCCTTCCTTTCTGATCATGGCTCCCGGCACAAAGGCCACAAGGTCCAGATTCTCCGGCTCGAACCAACGCTGAAACTCGGGGTAGGCTGTCAGCAAAACCTGAAAACCGCGATCGACAGCCGTGCCGTCCTCCATGCGCTCGGTATGGAGACGCCCTCCCAAACGGCTGGATGACTCCAAAAGAATGGGCGCGTGCCCCGAAGCCTCAAGGGTCAAGCATGCGGCCAAACCGGCCGCACCGCCACCGACCACAATGGGGCGTTCAGTCGCGGCCATCGTTGGTCTTCTTGGAGACGTCAACCAAACGATGCAACTCTTGGAGCTCATCGGCTGAGAAATCGCGCCACTCGCCACGCGGAATGTCCAAGTGCATGTGCATGATTCGAACCCGCTTTAGCCTCACCACATTGTATCCCAAATGCTCGCTCATCCTTCGAATCTGCCGATTCAACCCTTGGGTCAGCACAATGCGAAACTGCCTGGGCCCAGTCTGCTCAACCTCGCAGCGGCGGGTCACGGTATCCAAGATGGGCACACCGCCTGCCATGTCGGCGATAAAACTCCCCCGAATTGGACGGTCCAGCGTCACATGGTATTCCTTCTCGTGGTGATTCCGCGCGCGAAGAACCTTGTTCACGATGTCACCATCGCTGGTCAGGAAAATGAGGCCTTCGCTGGGCTTGTCCAGTCGTCCAACCGGGAAGATTCGCTTCTCGTGCCCAATCGCATCGACGATGTTGTCTTTTTCCCGCTTGCGGTCCGTCGTGCACACGATTCCCACCGGCTTGTGGTAGACGATGTAGACATGGTCCTCCTGACTTGTAGGCAGGCCCACTGGCTTTCCATCCACTTCCACAGTGTCGCCCGGCATCACCTTCGTTCCCAACTCAGGGACAACGCCATTGAGCGTGATTCGGCCCTCCTCAAGAAGCTTGTCCGCCCCTCTGCGTGAGCAATGGCCCACTTCACTCAGGTATTTGTTGATTCGGATTCCCTTCACCTCCTCATTCATGGCACAAAGGTGGTGAGAATGACCCCAACGGAGCTTGTCGCTCAGTCGCGCTTGATGACGCGTGTGTGGTTGCCATCCTCGAACTGCAGGATGTACATCCCAGCGGGTCTTTCCGTGAGGCAAAGTCCACGTGCGGGAGGGAACCGGAGCAGCTCTCGCCCAGAGCCATCCAACAGCCTTCCCGAAACAGGAGCCCCTGTCCAACGGACGCAATCGGTGGTCGGATTCGGCGCGAATTGACGCCCCGCCTCCACTTGGACCTCCTCCTGCCCCAGGACAATGGCGTAGTTGTTTGTCGCGTCTGCCGTCGGGGTAGCGAACCAGACCCAGTAGTCAGCGCCGTCCGGATATCGACCAAGGGACGCGTCCTGATAGGACAACCCGAATGGGAAGAAATCCAAAATGACCCAAACACCAGCTGCTTCATTCCATTCGAGCAGTGCAATTTCTTCCCCTCCTCCTGACAGGGTGAATGGGGCGTGGTAAGGCCCCTGCTCAGGGTCGTTGTCGAGCCAATAAAAGGCCCAATCTCCGGCCGCCAGTGTCCCTTCGGGGAGTGCATATTTCGATGGGTCGTTGAGGTTGTCCGTCAAGTACTTCCCCCCTAACGCTATGGGCGCGCTTCCCGCATTGAACAACTCCACCCAATCATCGAACTCCCCGAACTCATCAGACACGTTGTTGGCATTGGAACTCATGAGTTCATTGATGACCAAATCAGAGGGTGACGTGCCGACGGTGACGGTTTTGGGGTCGCACGGAATCCAGCGTTCAAGGCCCGCGGAGCTGGTGACCTGAACGTGGTAGGACACATTGGTCCAGTTCCATGCGATGGGCACCTTGATTCCCCAAGTATCATCACCTGCTCCCCTGTCTCCGTGGGCGCCATCGTCGAACATCTCGAAAGGAACGGGTCCGGAACCAGGATCGATCCAGCAGGTCACGTCGACGTCGTGGCCAGCTCCGTCCACAATGGTGCGTATGCGGAGCGAATCGAGAACAGGCGCATTGTCCTCAACCTCGTGGACCACAAGCACCGGCACTTCTGCATCAAGCTGACCTTGGAGTGAGGCCAACCGGGTCTCCAACCATGGCATAATGCCGAATTCGACGTGTCCACCTGCCGCTTGATCAAGGGATTCATCGAAATCCTCCATAGTGAAATCGAAATCCATCAGATAGTATGAATCCCATTCGATCCAAGGCCAAAGGGCGGCATGCCTGGGGTCCAGATAGTCAGCAACACTGTCCGGATGCGCCCATTCTTGGATCATCCTCCGCAAGTAGTAGGTGTACCATTGACGGTACTCTGGAATCGCCATGAGCCGGTCGTACAACGGGCGGAATTCGGGGGACCAGAGGTAAGGATCACGGGTCTCCCACTCCTCATCCAACCAATCGATACCCCATGTGTTGTCGAGGTCGTAGGGGATGTAGTCAAAGAGCCCGGTCTGGGGATTGTGATAGAGGTAAAAGTTGTTTTTGTTGCCTGCGTATCCGTCCCAATTGCCGCTGACCACATCCAAGGCTTGCACCTTGAGGAAGTCTGCCACATTGAATTCTCTTTCAAGGGCACAAGGCAGTTCAGCATCTGAAGTGTTGTTCAAGACCTCGATGAACCCAGCGATGTCCGAGTAATCGTCTTGCTCGTCATTGGTTTTGAGATCGTAGGCCCGCCGCCCGTTGACCTCAAACTTGTAATCGTCTGGATTCTGACTGATGTATTCTAGGGTCGCCGGCCACAGACACTTGTAGAAGTTCCCTTCGTCCTTGTCATAGTACTCCTCGACGAACTCTTCATCCAGGTGCTCGGTGTTGACATAGGCCCCCATGTATTCGCCATTGAGCATCAACTTGACATGGCTGGTTCGAGACCCTGCGAGCCCCATGCGCCGCAGGATGTTCCAACTCAGTCCAGCCCGCAATAAGGAGGGGTCATTCTGGTTGGCGTTGAGGTTGAGCTTTTCCAAATCCGCGTACTTCTGTCCGGGGATGAAGGCATTCAAATCCACCTTGAAGCTCTTCTTGAAAGAGAGAAGCGAGGTGTTGCCCCGAAGCCTGACCGCGATGGTGTCAATCAGGGTATCTACGGCGGAACTCAGATATTGAAACGTGGCCGGAAAGGGGTTGGTCGACGCATAGTCAATGTCACCGAACAGCATGGCTTGAGCGTTGTCCATGTCCATCGTGATGTAGATGGTCGCCAACTCACCCTGCTCAAAGGCTGGCCCAAAAGGCGGTATGTCGGTTTGGGCAAATGGGCTTGAAAGCAACTGGGTTGCCAGCACCATGAGGATGCAGCCCAACCGGCGCATAGACTTGAGGTTCTCCACGCTGTGAAAATACTGAGTTGCAGATGGCATCCTCACTTGTACCCCAAGAATTATGACCTCCTGTGCGCTTTCGCTTAAACCTGGCCTTCAATCTTGATGCTGTTCACTGTGCATCAGAAGATTGCGTTTCTAAATCAAGGATTCCTTGGTCGCATATCGTATCTTCTAAACAGCATCATGACTCGGCCAACATCAAAAGTCCCATTCGACACCCTCCTTCTCGAGGGGGGAAGTTTGCGCTGTGCCTTTACAGCCGGGGTTTTGGACGCCTTCGCCGCAATAGGTTTTCGAGATTTCGAGAGGATTTATGCAGTCTCAGCAGGCGCCATGGCGGCGACAAGTTTTCTGGCCGGTCAACGAAAGCACTTCATTGAGGTGGCCACCAACGTCATATCAGATGGGCAATTCATCCGTTTCTCCTCGGCCTTGTCGGAGGAGGGCATCATGAATTTGGCCCACCTCTTCGAACACGTTCGCCGCCACCACCCGCTTGACTTTGATGGCGCGGCGGCAAACGCTCAAAACCGCACCGTGCGCTTTGTGACCACGGACGCCGAAACAGGGAATCCGCTCTATCTCGACCCCGTAAAAGGAAATTGGCTCCGAATTTTATGGGCTTCGGCAACCCTGCCCATGGTCACACGCGGACGAATCAAGGTCGATGGCCGCTGGATGTTCGATGGGGGCATTTCGGATGCCCTGCCCCTTGAAGCCGCAATTGAAGACGGAGCAAAGCGCATCCTCGTGATTCGCACGCGCCCATCAGGCCTTCACATCCAACAGAGTTGGATGGACTACTTCGCGACCTATTGGTACAGAGAAAATCCAGCGATAGCCGCGCTCTACGAGTCCGGTCACCAACACTACAATCAAGCGGTGGACCGCATCGCCGAGGGCGGCAAAGGGGAGTTTCATTTCCTCGAAATCGCCCCGGACCACCCGTTGAAATCAGACGGATATCAAGTCCAGCAAGCGAGCCTCTGGTCAGACTATCACCATGGTCTAATTAAAGGCCTTGATGTGCTTGCCTCATTCTAATCGGCGGGGGACATTGGGTCGAAATCTTGTTATCCACGCAACCTGTAGGGGTGCGTCACAACAGTCGATTTTATCAAATCTAGAGATGGAAATGACCCCGGTTTCATCACGCATGTGGTCAGCGCCTACATTTGCGGGCATTCACAACCGAAAACCATGCGCAAGCTGTTCATTTTGGCGCTCGCCGCCGTCTCCGTCAACTCACTCACCGCACAGTGCAACGAGCTCTTCATCTCAGAGTACATCGAAGGCTGGTCCAACAACAAGGCCATTGAGGTTTACAACCCAACCGGCAGTGCAATCGACATGTCCGATTATCGCCTTGAGCGCTACTCCAACGGAGCCACTGCTGCAGCGGAAAACCAAAAGACCGATTTGACCGGCACCATTCAACCGGGTGATGTGCTTGTTTACGTGATCGACAAGCAGGACCCTGACGGCATCGACTTCGAAGCCCCCGTTTGGGATGAACTCGCCGAACAAGCAGACATCTGGTTGAACCCTGTTTACGAGGAAAACAACACCATGTACTTCAACGGGAACGATGCCATGGTCTTGCGGAAGATTTCGACCAACACCCCAGTGGACATCTTCGGCGTCATCGGAGAGGACCCCGGCTCAGCAGGTTGGGACGAAATCACCCAGAACCACACGTTGGTGCGCCGCCCAGAAGTCACCGGAGGGGACACCGACGCCATCGACGGATTTGATGTGCTCGCTGTGTGGGACTCGCTAGAAGTCAACACGTTCGACCAGCTTGGATTCCACGTCTGCGATTGCGTCGTCTCCGTCGAAGAGTCGCGGTCAGCTCGGTTGCGGGCATTCCCCAATCCGTTCAACGACCGCTTGGACTTGGTCTCTGGACAGCCGATGATGGAAGTCGTGGTTCGAACCCTTTCGGGAACGGAGGCCATGCGCCTTCCTGCAGAAGGCCTGCTTCAGGTGCGCCTTGACTTGGCCACCTTGTCCACTGGCGCTTATCTCGTGGAGGTGACCCTTGCCAATGGACAGGTGGAGCGCCGTCAGGCCGTCAAGAACTGACCCAACCAACCCCGCTTTCATGAAGTCCTTTTTCGCGCTGTTCCTGGCCACCATGCTGGGTGCCTTGGGCGCACACGCCCAAAATTGCAAGGTCACCGGCACGGTTCGGGATGGTCTCTCCGGTGACCCTCTTGTGGGGGCCTATATCCAAGCCGGCGACCTCATATCGGCCACCGACCTCGATGGACGTTACGAGTTGGATCTTCCACAAGGAGAGCGGGACGTGACATTTTCGTACATCGGATACGCAGCCAAGACGCTGACGACCACGCTGACAGGCCCCACACAGACCTTGAATGCACGGCTAGAGTCCCTCATCCTTCAGGAGGCCATTGTGGCAGCGGACATTGCCATCGACCGAAAAACACCGGTGGCCTTTACCAACGTTTTGCCCGCCCAAATTCAAGAGGAACTGGCAGGGCGTGACCTCCCGCTGATCCTCAACTCTACACCGGGTGTATACGCGACCCAGCAAGGTGGCGGTGATGGCGATGCGCGGGTCACCATCCGGGGCTTCGACCAAACCAACCTCGCGGTGATGGTCGATGGGGTTCCGATGAACGACATGGAGAACGGCTGGGTATACTGGAGCAACTGGGCCGGTCTCGACCTCGTGGTCAGGACCACTCAGGTTCAGCGTGGACTCGGCGCAAGCAAATTGGCGATCCCCTCCGTAGGTGGCACCATCAACATCCTGACTGGGGGTGATGAATCGGGCAACGGCCGCCTGACCTTCCTCTCCGAAGTGGGCAACTATGGCTACGTCCGAAACAGCCTCGCCGGCGTCTTCGGAAGCCGAGAAAAAGGATTCCTGCATGTGGTGGGGTCCTACCGAACCAATCAGGGGTTTGCTGCCGGCCTCGAATCCGAGGCATACGCGTATTACCTCAAAGGCCGAAAAACCATCGGCAATCACAACCTCAGCTTCACCACCTTCGGTGCGCCACAGCGACACGGTCAGCGCTCATACCAAATGCAGGTCCATGAATTCGATGCGGACCTCGCCATGGAGTTGACCACAGAAGAAGGCCAGGTCGAGCTGCAAGGGATTTTGGATGCGGCCGATGAAGACGACTTGGTTTCCCGCGGTCGGGGGTTCAATGAGTTCATCGTGAACTATCAGGAGGTCTACTATGACTACAACGAGGCCACGGGACAAGTGGACACCACCTATGGCCGCCCACGCAGCTACAACTCCCGCCAGAACTACTACTTCAAGCCCATCTTCACGGTTCGTGACGTCTGGGCCCTGAGTGACAAATCATCCCTCACCACAACGGCCTATGCCAGCTTTGGAACGGGAGGTGGTGAAGCCTTGGCGAGCACACCCGGCACCCGCCTCTCCAATGGAACGCTGGATCTGCAGCCCACATGGGACAGCCACCAGTTGTTTGAGTTCGGTCCAAATGGCCTCAACGTTGACGCCAACGGGGAGCGAAAAGGATCCAACTTCATCCGGGTGGCCCACAACGACCACCGCTGGTACGGCGCGCTCTCCAACTTCAACACCCAACTCGACGAGGACCTCAGCCTGAGCGCAGGTGTGGATGTGCGCCACTATACGGGTAGCCATTACCGCACGATCGGGGACATGTTCGGAGCAGATTACTACGACGCCCCTGACGACAGACGCGACCAAAATGCAGACTTCGAGGAGCCCCTTCGAGAAGGCGATCGCTATTTCTACTCCGATGACGGCCAAGTGGGCTGGGGAGGATCCTATGTGCAACTCGAATGGGATAAACTGAACTACAGTGCTTTCGTCAATGTGTCCGGCGCCCAAAGCTGGTATCGGGGCATCGATTACTTCCGCCCCAACGTGGTGACACTTGAGGGCACCACGTACGAGGTGAATTCTAAAGACGAGTGGCGCGTTTTGGGAGAGACCGACTGGTCCACAGGCGAACTGTCCGACGGCACCCTCTTGACCGCCGACAACCCAGGTCTTGAAACCTACACCACCGATTGGGAGCGGCTTTCGAGCTACACGCTTAAAGCGGGTGGCAACTACAATCTCAACGAATGGACAAGCGCCTATACGAATTTGGGCTACCTCAGCCGTGCGCCGTTGTTCAACTCTGTTTTTGACATCAACAACAACCTCATCGAGGGGTATGAAAATCAATACGTCAAGGCGATTGAACTCGGCGTCAAGTATGCCCAAGGCCGATTTGCATCCAACATCAATGCGTACCGCACAGGCTGGGAGAACAAGGCCATTAACCGCTTCTACAGCGTATCCAACCTCTGGCAGGATCAAGACCTCAGCGTGTACTCAGACACCTCCACCACCGCTGGCCGAGAAAACATCCTGCTGCTTGCCCAGGACGACCGCCAGTTAGAAGATGTCGATTGGGACGTCGAGGCGCCCACGCTCATTGAACAGGCCGACCGCAACCTCGGATACAACCTACTCAATGCCGATGCCGTCCACAGTGGCGTGGAATGGGACTTTGCCTATGATGTCACCAACAAGCTCGACGTGCAGGGGGTCTTCTCTTGGGGCAATTGGCGTTGGACCAGCAACGAGCGCGTGGACCTGATCAACAGCTCGGACAACGGATTCATCACGCGCACTGACAATGGGGCTGTGGCCGACACCCTTGTCAACCTGAATGGGGTGAAGGTCGGCGATGCCGCACAGCGACAAGTCAGCGCCGCCATCAGCTACAGGCCCAAGCGCGGCACCTACTTCTCCGTTCGCAGCACCTGGTTCTGGCAGCATTACGCCAACTTCTCTCCGGGAGATGTGATCACCGAGGGCGAGCCCAAGGACGTTTGGGCAACCCCGGGCTACAACCTGATCAACTTCAATGCCGGCACGGCATTCGACATCTCCGACGACGCGTTGCTTCGCCTTCGTCTGAGTGTCACCAATGTCCTTGATGAGCTCTTCATCGCGGACGCCCGCAACAATTCTCAATACGCCCCCTACCCCTACGGTCCCGAAGGGGGGAGTGGCATGGCCGAAGTCTTTGTCGGTCCGCCCCGCATGATCCGCGTCAGCGCGGTGCTTGAACTCAAGGGACTCCAAAACCGACCATGACCCGTTTCCTCCTCTCCGCTTCGGCCCTCCTCTGCGCGTTTTCTCTGAGCGCCCAAGACAACATCCTTGACGCGCGCACCAACTACA
>Ga0209503_10000919_pt1 | contig 16145 bp, 15 predicted proteins | sample SouAtlMetagenome_2_FD_187448 | JGI IMG/M metagenome (GOLD analysis project Ga0209503, IMG submission 187448) | Marine eukaryotic phytoplankton communities from Atlantic Ocean - South Atlantic ANT15 Metagenome (SPAdes) (version 2) | ecosystem: Environmental > Aquatic > Marine > Oceanic | place... | reverse complement strand
CATTAACCCAAGGTTTGCAAAGTCTCCTCAATATGGATATGGCTTTTGGCTCAATAAAATTAACGATAAATCATTCTTTATGATGGAAGGACATTTAGGCCAATGTGTGATCGTTGAGCCTACTGACAATCTAATAATAGTAAGGTTGGGGCATGAAAAATATTTTTTTGGTAATAACCCCTATAATGGAGACGTTACTACTTATATTGAAGAAACATATAAGATGCTGGGAATTGATTTGTAGAAATAAATATAAAATTATTTGAACTTATGAAGGCCAAGCCAGTAATAAGTGTGAAAAACTTAACAGTCTCCTTCAATGGTAATAATAATTCTCGTGCTGCAATTCAAGATGTTACTTTTGATGTTTTTAAAAATGAAATTATTGGAATAGTTGGAGAAAGTGGGTCAGGAAAATCTATCACAGCACTTTCAATAATTAAATTATTAGAATGGAACAAAAAAGTACATACTAGTGGATTAATTTTCTACAGAGGTTTAAATTACAATAACATAACCGAAAAAGAATTTAAATCAATTAGAGGTAGGGAGATCGCGATGATTTTTCAAGAACCAATGAGCGCATTGAATCCTTCAATGCGCTGCGGGGACCAATTAAAAGAAATTCTATTACGACACAAAATTATTAATAATAAAATTATTGATGATGAAGTTATAAGGTTATTTGAAAGTGTAAAAATTCCAAATCCAAAACAAGCTGTAAATAAATACCCGCACGAGCTTTCGGGGGGGCAACAGCAGCGAGTCATGATTGCTATTGCTATTGCTTGTAAGCCAAAGGTTTTAATCGCTGATGAACCTACCACGGCTTTAGACGTTACTGTACAAAAAGATATCATAGAATTAATTAAAGAAGTCCAAAAAGAAACAAAAATGAGTGTGATTTTTATCTCACATGATCTTGCATTAATTTCTGAAATTGCAAGTAGAACCCTAGTAATGTATAAAGGGGAAATTGTTGAATCTGGGACAACAAAAACAATTTTTAAAAATCCAAAACACGCATATACTAAAGCATTAATAGCTGCAAGGCCAAAAAACTCTAGAAGACCAAAAAAACTACCAACAATTGATGATATATTAAATGGTAAAAGCAAAAGAGATTATATTTCTGTTAAACAAAGAGAAAAAGCACATAAACTAATCTACGGTTCAAAGCCTATTTTAGAGGTTATTGATTTAAAAAAAATATATTTTAATAATCTAAGCTTTTTCCAAAAGAAAGTTGCATATAAAGCAATTGATGGAGTTAGTTTTAGACTGTACAAAGGAGAAACATTAGGGCTTGTTGGTGAATCTGGATGTGGAAAAACAAGTCTTGTAAATACAATACTGCAATTAACAAAACCAACATCAGGTAAAATTATTTATAAAGGCAAAGACTTGAATAAATTAACTAAAAAAGAAATTAGATTGCTGAGAAAAGAAATACAAATTATCTTCCAAGATCCTCTAGCTTCGCTAAATCCTAGATTAACAATTGGCGAGGCAATTATTGAACCTATGAAGGTTCATAATTTATATATCAATTATGAACTACGAAAGAAAAAAACATTAGAACTGCTAAACAAGGTTGGATTAGATGAATCTGCTTTTGGCCGGTATCCTCATGAATTTTCAGGAGGTCAAAGACAGCGCGTTGGTATAGCCAGAACAATAGCCTTAGAACCAAAACTAATATTGTGTGATGAATCTGTTTCAGCACTTGATGTTTCGGTACAAGCACAAGTTTTAAACCTATTAAATTCGCTTAAGAAAGATTTTGGTTTTACTTACATTTTTATTTCGCACGATTTAGCCGTTGTGAAATATATGTCAGATAATTTATTGATAATGGAAAAAGGTAAAATTGTAGAAAAAGGGGAAGCAGATAAAATTTACAATAACCCTTCAAATGCTTACACAAAGCGTTTAATTAATTCAATCCCCAAAGGATTATAATATCATCTCAGCCACTTCGTTGCCAATAATTAGGTTTCCGTCTGTTGAATCCTTGATTAACTCAATACTTACTCCAGGTGCACGCTCTAAAAGCTTAAATCCATTATTTACAATTTCTAACACAGCTAGATTAGTGACAATTTTTTTAACACAATTGACTCCTGTCAATGGTAAGCTACAATGCTTTAAAAGCTTAGATTCACCTCTTTTATTGGTGTGCATCATGGCAACTATAATATTATCAGCGCTAGCAACTAAATCCATGGCTCCACCCATCCCCTTTACCATACGGCCCGGAATTTTCCAGTTAGCAATATCTCCGTTCTCAGAAACCTCCATTGCGCCAAGGATTGTCAAGTCAACATGTTTGCCCCTTATCATAGAAAAGCTCATGGCAGAATCAAAATAACTTGCACCATTGAGGGCTGTTATTGTTTGTTTGCCAGCGTTTATCAAGTCTGCATCCTCCTGTCCCTGAAAAGGGAATGGGCCCATTCCTAAAATACCATTTTCGCTTTGAAATTCGACTTCGATATCTCCTCTAACGAAGTTGGCAACAAGTGTTGGAATACCTATTCCTAAATTTACATAATACCCATTCTTGACTTCTTTAGCTATACGCTTGGCAATACCATTTTTATCTAACATAATTTTTATATTTAAAGTCTAGGGGTTAAAGTTAGTTGCTCAATTCGTTTTTCATAATTAACCCCCTTGACGATTCTTTGGACAAAAATCCCAGGAATATGTATATGGTTGGGATCGAGTCCCCCGGCTGGCACAAGTTCCTCAACTTCAGCAACTGTGATAGTAGCAGCACCACACATATTAGGGTTGAAATTTCTTGCAGTACCCTTAAAAATCAAGTTCCCAGCTGTATCGCCTTTCCATGCTTTCACAAATGAAAAATCAGCCTTAAAAGCTCGTTCAAGAACATAGGTTTTACCATCAAATTCCCGAGTTTCTTTACCATCAGCAACTTCGGTTCCATATCCCGCAGGTGTAAAAATTGCTGGGAATCCCGATTGTGCAGCTCTACATCGTTCAGCGAGGGTACCTTGAGGTATAAGCTCTACGTCCAGCTCCCCTGATAGCATTTGGCGTTCAAATTCATCATTTTCTCCAACATAAGAAGAAATCATTTTTTTTACTTGTCGTTTTTGAAGTAAAAGACCCAATCCGAAATCGTCAACCCCTGCATTATTTGATATACAAGTCAAATCCTTAACGCCTAATCTGACTAGTTCGCCAATGGCGTTTTCAGGTATTCCACAAAGCCCAAATCCGCCCAACAACAGAGTCATACCGTCTTGAACTCCTTTTAATGCTTCTTCAATATTATTTATTTTCTTACAAATCATATTTAAAAGTTTAAAGTTTTAAAAATCAATCTCTGGAGTTATAATTTCATTTAAATTGTCCTTGTCTTCAGCTTCATTATTTCCACATTCAGTCTCAATTGTTAAAGCCTCAGGTTTCTCAAATTCATCTTTTGAAATACCAAGTTCGTCTATAATATAACATCTTTTCATATAATTGGCCCAAATCGGTAAAGCCATTGTTGCACCTTGGCCATAAGCTATGTTTTTAAAATGTGTTGCTCGGTCTTCGCCACCAACCCAAACCCCTGTGACTAAATTTGGGACTATTCCCATAAACCACCCGTCACTTTGATTCTGTGTGGTACCAGTTTTACCAGCAATAGGATTGTCGAACTCATATGGATATCCTGTTACTACTTCTTTATAAACGGTTTGGTCTGAAGCAAAATTGTGGCGGAGCCTCTGGCCAGACCCAAATTCAGTTACACCTTGCATAAGATTTATAGTTACATAAGCAATTTCTTCGCTTAAAACATCTCTCGTCTGTGGTGAAAATTGATATAATAAAGTGCCATTCTTATCTTCAATTCTAGTAATCATAACAGGCTTAGTGTAAACTCCTTTATTGGCAAAAGTAGAATATGCAGCAACCATCTCATAAACACTTAAATCAGGTGTTCCTAGCGATATTGAAGGTACTGGGGGAATATTCTGCTCAATTCCTAATTTCTTAGCAAGACTAATTACAGGGTTAGGACCTATCTCGTTCATAAGTCTTGCAGTAATAGTATTTCTGGAATTTGCAAGACCCGATTTTAAAGTCTCAAATCCTGAATAATTATCGCTTGAGTTTTTTGGTGTCCAAGGTTTCATATTACCATGTTTCATAGTTGGTATGGTAATTTGCGCTTTAGGTAGTGTGTCGCATGGGGATAAGTGAAGTTGATCAATAGCAGCAGCATAAACAAACGGTTTGAAAGTAGAGCCAACTTGCCTTTTGCCTTGCTTTACCATATCATATTGAAAATGTTTATAATTAAATCCTCCAACCCAGGCTTTTACAAATCCGGTTTGTGGTTCCATTGACATCATCCCTGCTCTTAAAAAAGACTTATAATAGCGCATTGAATCCATGGGGGTCATTACTGTATCGATCTCATTATTTGGAGCTGTCCAAGAAAAAATTTTCATTGGAATCGGTTTCTTAAAAGATGATAAAATTTCGTCTTTGGGTTTTTTTAAATCATACCGCATCTTACGCCATCTCTCAGATCTGCGCACACCTAGCTCCAATAATTTTTCAATTTCCTCATCTTCTAAATCTAAAAAAGGGGTTGTCGGATTTCTTCTTTTTGTGTTTTGAATAAAAAATTCAGACTGTAAAGATTGCATATGTTCAGATACTGATTGTTCAGCAATATTTTGCATCCTAGAATCGATAGTGGTATAAACCTTCAGTCCGTCTTTATAAATATTATATTTTTCCCCATTTCTTTTCCTGTTATTATTAGCCCAATCTTTTAAATACTCTTTGAGGTACGCTCTGAAATAAGTAGCAATTCCTTCTCGGTGAGATTCAGGAGTGTAATTTAAATTTAAAGGGGTTGCTTGTATTGAATCTTTCAACGCTTCAGAAATAAAATCATATTTTGCCATTTGCGAAAGCACAACATCACGACGGTTCTTTGTACCAACAGGGTTTCTTTTAGGTCTAGGATTATAAAGAGAAGAATTTTTAAACATTCCAACTAGCATTGCTGATTCAGAAATATTTAAAGAAGATGGTTCTTTCCCAAAATAAATTCTAGACGCGCTACGAATGCCGTCGGCATTATTCCCAAAATCATATATATTGAAATATTGTGTTATAATTTCTTGTTTTGTATATTGTTTCTCTAGCCTAATAGCAATTACCCATTCTTTTATTTTCTGTATAATTCTGCCAAATTTATTCTTAGACCCTTCTCCGTGAAAAAGCTGCTTGGCTAGCTGTTGAGAGATAGTACTGCCTCCTCCATCCTTGCCTAATTTGATAATTGCACGAAGAGTGCCTTTAAAATCAATCCCAGCATGATCTTCAAAACGTCTATCCTCAGTTGCAATGAGTGCATTTACTAAATGATCTGGAAGTTCGTCAAAACCAACTGGTGTTCTGTTATCTCTATAGTAAAATTTACCAATAGTCACACCATCTGACGATATTATTTCAGTAGCTAGGTTAGTTCTCGGATTCTCAAGAGCCGTATGATCTGGCATTTGTCCCATAAAGCCAAAAGAAGCAAATAAAAATATAGCTGGAATTGATAAGCACCCAACAAAAAATATAACCCAAAACGATTTTATGTGTTTTGAAAAATTAATTGATTTATTTTTTTTATACATCATTATTAAACTAAAAACTCTTTTCTATACTAAATCCAACATCCATTATACCTCTTAAAAATTTAAGCCCTTCGTTACTGCCTAACACCCTCATTTGCTGATTTATTACTAATTTATAATGCCCCTTCTCAGGAAATTTAAAAATCTCATTGTACCCCTTGAACCAAAGCTTGTGTTCCTTTATTGACATATTACCGCTCCCAAGCATTGAGCCATCAGGCATAGCCATTTGATACTCTAAAGTGTCCTTAAAAATTTTATTGCTAGGACAAATAAGAGAAGTATCTAAAAACAAATTACTAAACTCGTAATTATTATCCGTTCTTAATTTAATAAATAAATTAAAGGGTGTAATTGTATCTTCAATAGAAAAATTATATGTGACAGGCCTATCTATATCCCAAGCATTCCCAACCGAAGTATATTCTTCAAATATTGAATTATTATTACAAGACTCATATATTAAACCAAAAAAAAATAAAATTATAATTCTTCTAAGCATTGCTCTTTATTTATTTCCATTTCTAGTTATACCTACAAAACATTTCTCAAATCCTTGCTATTTAATAGGTGCTTCGCTCTACCTTTTTTAAAAATGTCGTTGCTATTTCCTTGTCCTTTTCGTAATATTTTTTGTTGTTCAAATGGAAGTCTATTAATCTCTTGACATTGTGATGAACAGCAGCCTTCCATTTCAACTTTACAATCGTGGCATTGAATAAATAAAAGGTGGCAAGCGTCGTTCGCGCAATTAACATGTACATCTGCTGGAGCCCCACATTGATGACAATTAGCAATAATATCGTCTGAAATTGACTCTGAACGCCTTTCATCAAAAACAAAGTTTTTGCCAATAAACTTATTTTCTAATCCCAAAGAATTAACCTGTCTTTTGTAGTTTATAATTCCTCCTTCTAGCTGAAATACGTTTTTAAAACCTTTGTACTTATAATATGCACTCGCCTTTTCACAGCGAATACCTCCAGTACAATACATCACTATTTTTTTTGTTTCCTTATAATCTTTTAATTCATCCTCAATAAGATCTAAAGAATCCCTGAAGGTATCTACGTCAGGAGTTAGTGCGTTTTTAAAATGTCCGATCTCACTCTCATAATGATTCCGCATATCTACTAAAACAGCATTTTGATCTTCAATAAGTCTATTAAACTCCTCAGCATTAACATGAGTCCCTATATTAGTAACATCAAAATCACTGTCGACAAGCCCATCTGAAACAATTTTTTTTCGAATTTTAACTTTTAATTTAAGAAAAGAAAACATGTCATGCTCAATAGCAATGTTCAGGCGGACCCCTTTCAAAAAGCTAATTTTATCCAAATGCTTTTTAAATGACCTAAAGTTCTCTGCAGGAACTGACAATTGTGCATTGATACCCTCTTTAGCCACATAAATACGACCTAGAACGTCAATGGAATTCCAAAATAAAAATAAGTGATTTCTGAAAATTTCAGTATTTCCAATATTTGCATATTTATAAAAAGAGATAGTTAGTCTGTCCTTGCCAGCTTTTTTTAACAAGGCGATTCTCTCATTATTGCTTAAGTTATTGTACAGTTGCATACTATACTTTATTAAGTTAATGATTATATAAGCTACAAATGTAATATTTTATATTTTATGCTTTTAAATCTATAAAAATCTATCTAATAAATAAATACGTTAAACTTTAGTAAAAAGATAACTACAATCTATTAAATTAAGTAAAGAAATATTATTTTAGCATAAGTAATTTAATCGAAAAAAAATCGCAATGAGCAAAGAACAGGAGGCTAAATTAAAAGCTTTAAAATTAACTTTAGACAAATTAGATAAAGCTTACGGAAAAGGCACCGTAATGAAAATGAGTGATGCACCTGTTATTGATGTAGATGTTATATCTTCAGGTTCACTAGGCTTAGACATAGCATTAGGTGTTGGGGGGTATCCAAGAGGAAGAGTGATTGAGATTTATGGGCCAGAATCATCCGGCAAAACAACTTTAACACTACATGCTATTGCTGAAACTCAAAAGTCGGGGGGAATTGCAGCCTTTATTGATGCAGAGCATGCTTTTGATAGATTTTATGCTGAAAAACTTGGTGTTGATATTGATAATCTAATAATATCTCAACCAGATAATGGTGAACAAGCACTAGAGATTGCTGATAACCTTGTTAGATCTGGCGCAATAGATATGATAGTTATTGATTCGGTTGCTGCACTTACTCCAAAAAGCGAAATTGAAGGTGAAATGGGAGATTCAAAAATGGGTCTTCATGCCAGGTTGATGTCACAAGCTTTAAGAAAGTTAACCGGCTCAATTAGTAAAACCAATTGTACAATGATTTTTATCAACCAGTTAAGGGAAAAAATAGGTGTAATGTTTGGAAACCCTGAAACTACTACAGGTGGAAATGCCCTTAAATTTTATGCTTCGGTACGATTAGATATAAGACGCTCAACACAAATTAAAAATAGTGATGGTAGTGTTATGGGTAATAAAACTAGAGTAAAAGTTGTAAAAAATAAAGTAGCCCCTCCGTTTAAACTAGCTGAATTTGATATTATGTATGGCAAAGGAATTTCAAAAATTGGTGAAATATTAGACATCGCTGTAGAATTTGATATTATTCAAAAAAGTGGTTCTTGGTTTAGCTATGATGAAACAAAGCTTGGGCAAGGGCGAGATGCTGTAAAACAAATGATTAATGATAATCCTGACTTAATGGATGAATTAGAATCAAAAATTAAAACTGCATTAAAAAGTGAAAATTAAATTTTCTCTGTACTGTCTTTTAAAGTTTTTAAAATCAAATCAAAAACATTATCTCTCATTTGTCTAGGGTTGTCTATTTTATATCCTTTAGGATAAAAAAACGAATGCCCCTTAATGCGCATTCTTCCAGGGCTACCGCTAAAAAATGTATATGAAAACCTCCTTTTATTATCAAGAAAAGTAAAAGGCACAAGAGGGAGCTGATGTTCAATTGAAAGCTTAAAAGCCCCAATCTTAAAATTATCAAGTTCAATAGTCTCAGGGGGTACTCCACCTTCTGGAAAAATACAAATACTTAAGCCCTGTTTGATTCGATCTTGGGCATAAGAGAAAACTTTTTTCCGACTTATTGCATTTGATCTATCTACTAAAATTGAGGTTCGTTTATAAAAATATCCGAACAAAGGGATTTGAGCCAATTCTTTTTTGCCAACAAAAACAAAGGGATGATCTTTAACAATTGCAAACATCAACATAATATCAATCATTGAAGTATGGTTTGAAACAAAGATATAGCTCTGGTCACTTTTCAAAGATTCTTCCCACTCAATTTCCCAGAAAAATCCCATTCCTATTAAAATAGACTTTGCCCAAAACCTGGCAATTCTAAAAAAAACAGGGTACCATGAACGCCTTAATATGGAAATTATTAATAATGGGGATAAAAATAAAGTACAAATAAAGACTAAAGTATAAAACCAAACCCTGTAAATTAACCATAGAGGATAGTACATAAATTCCATATCAGCCAAAACTAATAAAAATATTGACCTATTGGTTCAAAAAAATTACCTTTGTGTATATTTAGATCAAAATGTCATTCTATGGCCAGAATTTTAACAGGTATTCAGAGCACTGGAACTCCTCATTTAGGTAATATATTAGGCGCAATTATGCCTGCTATAAAAATCAGCAATAATAATATCAATGACTCATTTTTATTTATAGCAGATCTACATTCTCTTACTCAAATCAAAAACCCCGAAAAACTAAGAGCTAATACTTTGTCAACAGCAGCTACCTGGTTAGCATTCGGAATTGATACAAATAAATCCGTCTTTTACAAACAAAGTGATGTCCCTCAAGCTACAGAGCTAGCTTGGTATTTAAGTTGTTTTTTCCCTTTTTCAAGACTGGAATTAGCACATAGCTTCAAAGATAAATCTAATAGACTAGATGACATTAATGGGGGACTTTTTAGTTATCCAATGTTAATGGCTGCAGATATATTATTATATGATGCAAATATAGTCCCTGTGGGGAAAGACCAATTACAGCATATAGAAATGACAAGAAATGTGGCTTCAAGATTTCATGCAAAAATGGGAGAGACTTTTATTATACCAGAAGCTAGAGTTGAAGAATCTACAAAATTGATCCCAGGGACTGATGGGGAAAAAATGAGTAAAAGTAAAAATAATGTAATAGATATTTTCTTGGACGATAAGGCTCTTAAAAAGCAAATTATGTCTATTAAAACAGATAGCACGCCAATGGAATCCCCAAAAGATTGGAGCCGCTGCAACTGTTTTGCATTATATGAAATTCTAGCTAGTGATGACCTAGTTAATTTAATGAAAATTAATTATTCAAATGGAAATTATGGTTATGGTCATGCAAAACAAGCGCTTTATGAATTAGTGATGACCAAATTCTCAAAACAGCGTAAACTTTATTCATACTACATGTCAAATCCTGATGAGATAGATAAGATACTTGCTATAGGTGCTGAAAAAGCAACTGCAATTGCTAATAATGTTTTATCGAGAGTTAAATCTAAATTAGGATACTAAAGATCGCTATTATAATGAGTAACAAACAATCTCAGATACGTTTGCGTCTTCTTGCTGAAATTCAAAAAAATTTATACATTTGAATTAATGGAAATAAGCCACCACATTAGTGAATTATTATTTCGATACGATTGTGTCACCGTACCCGATCTTGGAAGTTTTTTGGCAGAAAAAATTTCTGCAAATATTGATAAAAATACTGGGGAACTTACTCCGCCTAGCAAGCGAATATCTTTTAATTCTCAATTAAAAAACAATGATGGTATTCTGGCTAATCACATATCAGAAATTGAACGGATTTCATATGAAGATGCATTATTAAAAGTTAATACGCAAGTTAATTGCGCCTTAAAAGACCTTGAAAATAATTGTCTTGTTGAATTTTCAGGAATAGGATCATTAACTAAATCAAAAAACGGCAAATTCATCTTTGAACCAACAAAAAAAGAAAACTATTTGAAAGAATCTTTTGGTTTAACAACAATCATTTCCCCATCAATTGTTCGTGAGAATGAAATTATTCCATTAAAGTTTAACAGTAATAAATCTTATTCTTATACAAAGTATGCTGCAATTGCAATTGTTTTTGTATCGCTAGCGTACTTCATTGGGGCAAATTTTTATCTTGATTACATTGATCAACAAAATTTTAATGCACAAAAAGAAGCCAATAATATTATTGATAGTAAAATTCAAAAGGCAACTTTTATTATAAGTACTGAATTACCTGCTATTACAATTGATGTCGCAAATAAAATTGATAAATATCATATTGTAGCAGGAGCTTTTAGAGTTAAAAAAAATAGTGAGCGAAAACTGCGGGAATTAAAACGTTTAGGGTTCAATGCAAGGATAATTGGACAAAATAGTTATGGCCTGTACCAGGTAATTTTCGAAAGTTATTTAACACGAAAAGAAGCTGAAAATGCACTAATCAAAATAAAAAATTCTCAAGATAGTACAGCTTGGTTGTTATTCAAGGAGATGATTTAACCTGCAACATAATTAACACTCCTTTTACCAAAATAGCCAGACATTATGAAAATAGTAAAGTCACCTTCAGAATCAAAAACAATTGTAACAGACTTAGTCTTGCCAAGCGAAACAAACTCTATTAATACTCTTTTCGGCGGAGAACTTCTTGCAAGAATGGACCGTGCCGCAAGTATTGCAGCACAACGTCACTCTGAAAAAGTTGTCGTAACAGCATCTGTGAATCATGTTGCTTTTAATAATACAATCCCCCTTGGAAGTATAGTAACTATTAAAGCAAAAGTGTCAAGAGCTTTTAAGACTTCTATGGAAGTTTATCTCGATGTCTGGTATAATGATAACAATAACTGGAATACCCCAATAAAAGCTAACGAAGCTATTTTCACTTTTGTAGCAGTTGACGAAAAAAGGAAACCTGTAGTAATCCCGCAACTTAAACCTGAAACATCTGAAGAAAAGAAAAGATTTGATGGCGCATTAAGAAGAAGACAGCTAAGTCTAGTACTTGCAGGAAAAATTAAGGCTGAAGAGGCCACTGAGCTAAAAGCACTTTTTGAATAAAACCGCCTAATTCAGCTTATAAATCCATGCCGAAGGATTTTGTATGACACTATCTTTGTATATGCCAAAACTTAAAATGGATTCACCTGAAACTTTGTTAGTAAGCACTTCTCCAATAACTTGCTTTGTTGTTACTTTATCACCTTTGCTTACATAAAATTTGGATAAATTTTTATAGACTGTTATATAATTACCATGACGTATCATAATTGTATTATTACCATTTTTTGGTGTCATAACTCCTTGTACTGTGCCTTCCCAAACTGCTCTAACGGGTTCTGATTGATTTGTTGCTATACGTACTCCATTGCTTCTAATTTTAATTTTTGGGTCAATAGGGGATGGATTGGTACCAAAACGTAATTTAACTACACCTTTAACTACTGGCCATGGTAACTTTCCTTTATTTGCTGTAAAAGTTGCAGCTAGTTTTCTCTGCTCTGGTGTTAAAGCAAAAGTGGCTTGCTTGCCAGTCTTTCCAGCCTTTTTATTTGAAGCCGCTATTGCTTCACGAATCAATTTCCTAATTTCAGCATCTAATTTTTCAGTCTCTTTTTGCTTTACTTTAATTTGAGCTGAAAATTTAGTTAAGTTCTTTTGAATTTCTTCAATCAATGATTTTTGAGCAATCAGCTCCTTGTCTAAAATTGCTTTTGCAGCCTTATTCTCAGATACTAATTTATCTTTATCTTTTTTTTGTCGTAATAATTCTTTATTAAATTTTTGCAGTTGTTTTGTCTCTTGTTTAATAATTTCAGCTTGCAATTTCTGATAATCGGCATATTGCTTAATATACTGTAATCGCCTGTAAGCCTGTTGAAAATTAGATGATGATAAAACAAACATTAACTTATTATTAACTGAACGGTTCTTATAAGATTTTAAAATCATTTTTGCATACTCATCTTTTAATAATCTTATTTTATCGCGTTTATTTGAAATTTGATTTTGATTATCATTAATCTCTAAGGTCAGTAAATTAGCTTGCTGGTTAGTGATTCGAATTAAATTTTTACGAACACTTATCTTGTAATTTAAATTCTCTACGACATTGACTACGGATTTTTTTTCCTTTTTAACTTCAAATAGCATCCTTGTTATCTCTTTTATTTGTTTTTGAAGCTCCACGCGTTTTTCTTCTAGTTCAATTTGTCGTTTACTTTGGCTGTAACACTCCTGTGAAGCAAAAGCCAAAACAATAACTGTGGTAATTAAAAAGTATCTAAATTTCAAAGCCATTAAAAATCAAGCAACTTATAACCCGAAGGTAATTTATATGGAAATCGTAAAGATTGATTTAAACTTAAGGATTTTAAATTCAATTTTATAGACGTTGTCCTTTGTTTGTTATTAATATTTATAATCATCTCACTTGGAAAAAGCTGTTTATCAACTTCCTGAAATTTATTATAATTTACATTCAGCTTCATTTGTGCATTAGATTGAGATAGTTCTTGATTATCCATTTTAAAATAAAATGGATTTATTTTATATAGTATTTTAAGCGCTGATTTAGAGTTATTTGTTGATAGTAGATAGGACTTGGGGTCCTTACCTTGATTCAAAGAAATTGAGTTATACTCAAAAAAAGAATCCCCTAATAAAAGGTTTTCTAAATTTGAAAAGCTTAAACTAACTCCTAATAAGTCCTCAACTAAAGAAAAATCTCCATCAAAATATGTTTGATCAATTTTATTATACATCTGAACCCTGTCTGGTGTAATTTTTATTCTAATTAAATTTAAAAAAGCATTTATCCAAATTGTTCCCCCGCGCTCTACTCGCAATATTAATGAATGTGATTGAATTTTTGTTCCTTCTAGTATTTCAACTTTAAGTTTTGCTTGAAGTGTATTAAATTTAGCCTTCTTTTTATGATGCCTTTTTAATATTTGCTTAGTTCTTATTTCAGGAAAGTCCCCATAAATCGTGGATATATTTTTTGGCGCCGCACAACTAAAAATAATAATTAAAATACTTATATATTTAAACTTATTTATCATTTTGATTTTAGAAGTTTTATCATCTCATTAAACTGCTTTGCTTTTTCTAAATTATTAGTTTTAACATATAGTTTGTACATTAATTCATAATAATCAATGGTAATTTGGTTTTCTTCAAAAATATAATCTATACCTTGCCCCATAAGGGTTAAAGCATCCTTCCAATTCTGGAAATAAAAATAAGATTTACCACATATCAAATATAATTCAATTTGTGTTGGAAATAATTCTAACTGATTTAAAGAAAATTCCAACGCTTTTTGGTACTGTTTTGTTTTTAAGTATAGATTAGCTAATTCTTTAATAATATTAATGTCTCCTGAATATTCCTCAAATGCTTTTTCAAAAAACTCCACTGCTTTATTTGGTTGGTTTTTTTGAAGGTAATAATTACCCCACTCTTTACTATTACGTTCAGAATAAACCAATGGTGTTGAGGGCTCGACAGACATTAATGCATCGCTATATGAGGGGTTCTTATCAACAAAATCCATAAAATCTCGTAGCACCTTCAATTTCATCGATGGTATTAATACTTTGCTCTCTGTTACGATTTTCATTGAATTAATCGCATTATCATAATCCATTTCTTTTAAATAGAACTTATACAATGCTGCATGTGCTATATGAGATTTTGGATTTGATTTAAGAAACATTTTAGCTGTCATAAACGCTTCAATTTCTAAGCCATATTCACTTAACGTATATATTAGATTTATAAAATAGTCTGAATTTTTAGGCGCCACCTCCAAACGATGCTTTAAGAATTTGATATGCGCTTTTCTATCTAAAGTTTGCTTATAAATTTTAATCCTCAATCGTTCACGTTGTAAATTATATCCAAAACGTTCGTCCATAGCTTGAATATGTGCTAAAGCCTCGCTATAACGCCCAGCTTGGCTGTATAAATAACTTAAATCTTCTTCATAATCTCGTTTATTACCTAAAATTGGAAGCAAAGCTTCGATGGCTTTGTCAAAATTATCTTGAACTAAATATAGCTGATATAGCTTGTCCTTAAACCAAAAGTTTTCGTTATCTAAATTAATTGCCTTTTTTAAATTTTTTTCGGATTCTTTATAATTCTCTGCCTTTAAGTAAACATTACCAAGTTCGTAATAAACTACTGCTGAGTTTGGATATATTTCAAGGCAATGCTTAAGAGCACTAATGGCTTTTTCAAAATTCTCAATGCCCTTTTGTTTTAAGGCCTCATAAAAATTGTCTTGAAATTTCAACTCTTTATTTAAGTCTCCTAAATCCATTAAACTGTCCTGCTCTATTTGTGCATAAACAGTTATGTTTAAAAAAACACCACAAAAAAATAATACTAATGTTTTTGGGTAAATCATTGCTTTCCTGTGCTTCCAAATCCACCAGCGCCACGGCTTGTTTCTGATAAACTTTGAACAGGATTCCATTCAGCACGCTCATGCTTGGCAATGACGATCTGAGCTATGCGTTCGCCATTTTTAATAGCGAAATCAACATTAGAAAGGTTTACTAGGATTACCCCTATCTCACCTCTGTAATCGGCGTCTATAGTTCCTGGACTGTTGAGGACAGTCAAGCCATATTTGGCGGCCAAACCACTACGTGGACGCACCTGTGCTTCATAGCCTGTAGGTAGCGCTATAAAAAGGCCTGTAGGAATAATACACCGTTCCAATGGCTTTAAAATAATATCCTCTTCAATGTGGGCGCGTAAATCCATGCCAGCCGAAGCAATAGTCTCATAGCTAGGAAGGTCGTGGGAAGATTTATTAATGATATTGATTTTCATAATTAGGATTTAATAAGTTGTTTAATACCATTTTTCTCATTAGTCCATACAAAGGCTATAAATATAAGAATCATGGTGACACCAACAATATATTGTTCTCTGAATACCTGAAAAGATAGTACAGAAAATCCAATAGAGAGTGTTAAATAAAGCCCTATTTTATTTAAGTTATAAGGGACTTTATAATACTTTTGCCCGATAGAATAGGAAATAAAAGCCATGGAAGCATAAGCAATTAATGTGGCGATGGCTGAAGCCATATAGCCAAACTTTGGAATAAAAATCAGGTTAATAGCTAATGTTAATATAGCCCCAAAAATAGAAATATATGCCCCGAATTTCGTGAGATCTGTAATTTTATACCAAACTGACAAGTTATGATAGATGCCTAAAAATAAATAAGCAAGTAACAAGATTGGTACCACACTCATAGCCTCCCAATAGGCCTCATTAGGAATCAAAATTAATTTTAAAACATCTACGAAAACAACAACTATTAAAAGAATTAGTGCCCCAAATACGACAAATAGTTCTAATATTTTGGCATAATTAGTTTTTGCTTCTTTA
>Ga0209503_10000912_pt1 | contig 16204 bp, 9 predicted proteins | sample SouAtlMetagenome_2_FD_187448 | JGI IMG/M metagenome (GOLD analysis project Ga0209503, IMG submission 187448) | Marine eukaryotic phytoplankton communities from Atlantic Ocean - South Atlantic ANT15 Metagenome (SPAdes) (version 2) | ecosystem: Environmental > Aquatic > Marine > Oceanic | place... | reverse complement strand
CCCCGGGCACTGGCAAAAAGGTGTATTTGGTATACTAGTATATGCAACTTGGACCGTGGGTTGTATAGTTGCGCCATTGGAGCCGGTGGTTGCGCGCCTATAAGCTTCGGACTATGAATGTCGAGCAATTACCCCGCTTGACCATCGAGCAATTTTGGCGTGTCTGGACGATTAGTACAATATACGAGTACTGGATGATCACCGCCAAAACAGGTTAACGCCACTAAATGCTGCTTTGGATGAAACGATAGGTCACAAAGAGGTGCACTGTAGCCGAACTTACCATCTAAAAATGAAACTGGAGAAGCTGATACAGTATCCCAAGCATAAACCTTTCCATCCTCAGACCCAGCCAGCACATAGGTGCCATCTGGACTGAACTTAGCTCTTATCACTCCTGCTCTCACGAGGTTGCCTTTGAAATGGGCAACAGGTTGGGAGGTAGTGACATCTACGAGCTTGAGTGTTGATGCTTGAGCCTGGACAAGAAGTTGAACTCGGCGCCTCCTGGGGCGAATCATCATTGACACAATGGGCTTGTTTCTAAAATCACGATGCTCTATCTTCCGAATAATGGTGAAGTCAGAGGGATAATCACCGTCTCTTTCACAACGCCACACAAATATGATGCCGTTTGAATCAGCACTGAAGACTCGACCAGATCGTCGATCACTCTCAAGACAATGCACTCGCCCTTTGTGTGCTATTCTATTACCAAGAAGGCCTTGGCATTGACTTGTCCGGGGATCCCAATGCGCGACTGCTCCATTAAATGCACCAGTAAGAACGTGCGGACATATTCTCTGATGGTTCTTGCCGTCATCCTCCTTGGATTGAGTATAGAGTGGTAGCGCACGAGTAGCGGAGTTGTTCTTCATAAAAAAGACAGCAGCATAGAAAAATTGAGCAGAAGGTTCATGGAAGATACACAGCATCCGAGGTGCATATTTAGGACGGACGGAAGCTGAGACGGCTGCAAGTGCTCCGAGGTCCCATACTTTCACCAGAGCGTCCGCAGATGCAGAGAGGAGATAACGTTCGTTGTCGGTGAAACGCAAATCATAAATCATGCCATGATGCCCATCAAGGTCAGCAACAAGAAGAGCACCCTCATGGCTTTGATCCACTTGTAGGCCATATACAGTAGCAGCAGAAGCTGCAGAGGACACACCAGGCGACAGCATGCCCTCGTCCATACCAGTCACGTCATAAAGTCGAATAGGATGACAAAGCAATTCTACAGCGGCAACGGCGAGCAGTCGCCCCTGTGGAGAAAACTGTATTGTCGTCGCACCACGAGCGCCTGGGTTGATCCGACAAAGGAAGCAATCAGGCAGGACGCAGCACTCTGTTTCGAGGCGTCTCGTGCGGAGGCCTCTCAGCAGACGCGCAGCAGGCATTCTGGCGTCACTTGTCATGCAAGCCCCCCCCTTTGAAGATATGCTTGAGCGACATAAGAACCCTTTTTCATGAAAAGCCACTACTCCGCCCTCATGTTGTGGGACGGGATTGATCTGAACAAGAAGTGTGGTGGTGTGTTTAATCCAATGCTTTTGTAGGTACTGTAAGTAGACAGCAGGAACTTTTGAAGTAGCCGGTGCTGGCGGAGAGAAGATGCCCCTCCTATGCGCTTGATAGCTGGCTAGCGACGAGAGTGCCTGGTATTTGTACAACTGAAGTTGAATAGATTGCTGCTTAACATCTTTGCCGCTTTTGTTTGTTGTGCTTTCCAGAGTGCTCGTATTCATAGCAGGTTTGGAAGTATTAATTAAAACATCGCCATTTATCCCCACCGGCCGTAGATACGCCCAAGCTAGACCGCAAACTCCATCTCCACGTTGGTCATGATGTTGCGAGGAGGATTGAATATGATTGACATCAACAACTTCAAAAAGTATGATCACATTGGGATCCAGAAGACACCTATAGGGAATGCCAACAATACTGGTCTCTTTCCATGTGGGTGCAACACTCAGGCCCTTAAGGTGGCAAGGAGCCGTGGAAACTGGAGTAACGCTTAAAATGGGGATATTGATTCCATCCACCCCAATATCACCACCAGGAGAACTAATCTGCAATGATGATGCTCGTCCGTGATGGCCAGTGCGTCCAGGTTTTTTTATTTCTTTCAAGTAGTGCCCAGTGGTAGCGTCAATTGTGTGAATGCGAACAATCGGATGAATAATGTTGGGTTCCTCACCAAAAATGCCAGTCCCCAATACTGAAACACAAACAACATCTTGGCAATGTGTCATGTCACGTACACGCTTCACTTCTTCATTGGCGACCCTATCTAGCTCAAGTATTTTGGGCGGGTCGCGCAACTCTTTTCTACTTTCGCGAGGCCATCCACGAGTTAATTTACGGTAAACGCAAGTCCATCCAATAGGCCTAGATAATTTTGCAGCTGCGGTGCGCGAAGGCACCCCTCCTCCAGATTGTTGTGTGGTAGATTGCGACATGTCACATAGATTCACATGACATTGTACATACGCTACAACTGTCGTCTATAGCGTCCGAGTGACCTGACCGCTTAACTACTATAGAGTTGATACCTTTGAATTTGCCTGGTAGCTTGAAGTCGTATCTGACGGATGGTTGCCAGTGGTCGCTCAGGCTTTCTTTCAAGTTCCTGGGATACTTCATAAGCCTGGCGCGGCGCCGGACGAAAGCCAGGGCGCCAAGGGCTATGATGTGGACCGGAGACCGGCCCCATCCTCGATTTCTTTGGCGATTTATCTATTTCTTTGTTCATGAACCCCTATCCAGCGCCATTATCCAGGGCTGGTCCTGGGGCTTCTCGACTTTGCCCCTGTGCGCGCAATCACGCCGATAACTCCGAAATTTTTGGCTCAACCCCGGCCTTTCCGTGCCAAACCCGGCTAACCGCCGCGATTCCGAGTCCGGCGCGCCGCGCCGTCGCGCACCGCTGGCAGGAGTGAAAAACGCGTCCACGTGTACGCAAACGCCACCACCTGCGACTTTACGAGCACCTCTATACGCGCCGTGTAAACGGTTTCTCCACCATGAGCGACCAACAGAGATGACTTGGCTCCGAGCGCCGCGCGCCGCGACGTAAGCGCGGCAGGAGTTTAGCCGTGCGCGGGCCGTTTCCGGTGACCTCGGCGACTCTGTCGGCTCGTAGCATCGCTTCCGCACCTATGTGCAGGCGGACATGTGCCACGCTGCGGTTTCGCTTGTACCAAAATAGTGTGTGACGCGTGCCGCACGCCGCCGACGCGTGCCACGGCCACTCACTGGCGACTTGGAAACCGTGACGACCGTTTACGCTTACTCCCGAGAACGCCACTGCTGACTCGGAGTCGGTTCCCGATTTTGCGAAACAGCTCCCCTGCGGCCACGCCGCCGCTGGGTAAATATTCCCGGGCCGGGTTTACCTGTTGTCCCCTGGAGCTCCACTAAGAGCTTACTAAGGACGGCGCGCCGGCCTGGGAGCAGTCGGGCGAGCTGGCGAACGAAGTCTGGCGGGAGCACCATTAGTGCAGTTTCGGTTTTTTAATACATTTCAAGTTTTTTGTCTATCGTGTTCCCACGAAAATGATAGCTCGGCCAGAGAGCGTAGACAACCGCCTGGCTGCAGCGGCCGATGGCTCGACCTCGTCCGAGCTGCGCGTAGACGCCGCGAGCCCAAGCGCAGAGCGACTGCTAGGTCCAGCATTGACATACCTTTAGCCCCCTCACGAGGGAGGCCTAGCTCTGCCAAGGACCGCGACGACGACTAGTTCCCGCGCATGGAAACCAGCAGCTCGACGTGACTTTGTCGGCGTGTCGAGCTTAGACCCGCACTAGCGAAGTTGCGGTTTACGTTGCTGCTGCGGAGCGGAGCAGACCGAGGTACGGATTCAAATGGACCCCATCAAGGCGACCAATGCGCGACCCCCCTCGACGAACCAGGAGGAATTTCGCGCCGGCGTCGGTCCGGTTGTCTGCTGCGTCGAGACTTCCGAGGCCAACCGCGTCGTCAGGCGACTCGCCGGCTTTGGTCTCCGCGACCTGCTGGCAGCATATGTGGCGGAGGCCGCAACCGGACCGTTGGCCTTCCGCTCGGCGTCCAGGCGCCTGAGTTTGCCCGGAGGCCTGAGTGTGCGATTTCTCGCCGCCGGCGACATGGTGTCAGCGCCAGCGGCTGAAGACGAGACCAAATTGGCGGCCGCTGTGTCGCTGCGCGACGATGAACAAGTAGACACGACGGTGCTGCTCGACTCCCGAGCTGACACTGCGCTGGCCTCCCTTTGCGCGCGCCGGGAGGCCGGCGCGTGGACTCTGCGGTGGCGCACCGCGCTAGAGGCGACCTTGGCGCATGCGTCGCACGAGAGCTTTGCCTGCCCGGCGGCCGTGGTCGTTGTGGTCGCTTCATCTGAACCGGCAGGTGTCGGCGCAGCAGTTGAAGAGTTAGCATCAACGCGGCACCTCGCGCCTGGCTTCGCAGACGGCCGATACGATGCACGCGTGACGCCACGCCACGTTGTAATTATCCACGACAGTGAGCACGGCGCAAGCGTTGCGCGCGACGCACTTGCTGCCGCGCGCGATGCGCTTCCAGCTGCTGTTGCCGCTGCACCTGCGGTCACGCGGCTCGTGGCACTTGGCGGAGAAGGCGCGCGCTCGGACGTGCCACACGATGCGCGTTTCCCTCGTCTCTCCGCAGCCGACGCCGACGGCTTACGTCGTCTCGCCGCTGAGCTAGTGCACGCTGTTGTTGTTCCGGCGCTTGAACGCCGAGTGGCCGCGCTCCACACAAATGTGGCCGCATCACGACGGGGCGTCCGAAATGTCCTCAAGAACTGGCTCCGCCTGCCGCGTGACGGAGGGTTGCCACCACAAGCATCTACCGGAGCCGTGGCCACCCTCGCCAGTCCCGACATGTCGCCGCCCCAGTACCCGCATGAAACCATCGAGGCCCAGATTCGCCTCCTTGCCGACACAGCGTTTGCTATCGGTGACCTCGAAACCGCCCTCGCGCACTACCGTTTGGCGCGTGACGACTTCAAGCGAGACCGCGCGCTACTCCATGCTGGCGCTGCTCATGAAATGATTGCCCGGTCACTCCTGGGCCTCGCCGTACGTGGCAGCGGTGGATCTATTGTCGTATCCGCGGCCACATCTGCCTCTGGCGCCGACACCAAAGCCGCCACGAGCGTTCTTTGGCGCGACGCTATTACCTCTGCAGACGCAGCCGTGGCGACGCTACTCGCTGCGGCTGGCAAGGCGCGCCGCACAAATGCGACTGGTGCTCATGTGCGCTTAGAACAACGCGCAACGTGCGCTGCTCGTGCGCTCACGCGTGCAGCGCTCGTCTCAGCCGACTGCCGCGCCGCGATGGCTGCCGACAGAACGCAGTCACCACTGGTGTCCCGTCGTCGTATGCCCAAAAATGGCTGCCGCGAGGCACACGCGGCGGCCGCGGCGGCTGCCGACGCGTTGGTCGCTGCTGCCCAATTCGAAACGAGCCCATGTGTGGCAGTCTTATACGAGCGCGCGGCATGGTGCTACATGGCCGGCGGACTCAATCGAAAAGGTGCACTGCATCTTGTCATGGCGGGGCATCGTTACCGCGCATGCGGCGCCGATGCGCACGCGGTCGAGTGCTACGTTGCTGCGCGCGCGACGTATGCCTCGTTATGCCGAATTGCTTCTGGTGGTGCGGCATCGTGCGGCTGGCCTCGCATCGACGAGCATATCGAGCACGCACTCGGCCGCCAGTGCGGCGACCGTGCAATAAAGGACGGTCGTGCGACGCGTGCGATCGCTAGAAGACGCTAAGCGACCCACTTCGTAGGCTGGAGGCACTCGGCTACCATGCGCGCGCACTTCGATGCACTCTGGCGCGTGCCAGTGCCCTGTCACTCAAGAATTATTCCGTTGGTCTCCTCGACAGAGTCGGTGCGGTGACAGGCCCATTAAATCGATCGAGTGCCACGCAGGCGCTCATAGCGGTTGCGCGTGCACCGCCGTTGCGCCATGCAGCGCTTCTGCGCACATTCCTGGCAACCGTGCGCACGCATCGTCTCGCCACGTAGTCATGGATGGTGGCTGCTGAGAACACATGCTCGCCGCAGGCACGTGCTCATCCGGACGCGCTTCGAGTGGCCGCCGCCTTGCTTGCACGCGACCAGCCGCCCAGCGCTTCTTGCGGCGGTGGCGAGGACCCAGCCGCAGTTGCTGACGCGCTCGCGACGCCTCCTTCGACCGCAATGGGCGCACGCCGTGATGCGATAGACGACATTGTCATTGTCGGCCTCGCCGCGCCCACCATTATTGCCGATGGCATCTGCGCACGCATGCCCGACGAGCTCGCTTTTGAAGTCAGTGGTGGTACCGTGGACTGGGCGCAGCGACTTGCCGGCTTAGCAAAAGCCGGCGAGAGCATTCAGCACACTGCTGCCGAGCGGCCGCCGCACCTTGCTGACGCGGTCGCCCAAGGAGCGCGTCGCGCGACGTGGCCACGGTGGTGCGGTCGCGGAGAAGTCGTCACTGTCGACGTGACCTTGCAAAATCCACTTGCCGCGCCCCTCGATATTGATGCTGTTGAGCTTGTCTGCACGATGGACGTGGGTCACGATGCGGCCCGCCGACCGTGGTCGCCGCCGCCGCCTCCGATGCCTCTGCTATGCGACATGGTGTCTTCCTGTCCTATTGATGACGCGTTCCTCGCAGAGCTGAGGCAAGCTGCAGACACCGCCAACGTAGCTACGCCAGCGTGGCTTGCCGAGCGAACGCGCATAGTTGTGCCTGCCCTTGGCGCGAGAGTCGTCCGCCTTCGGTGCGGTGCGACACGCACGGGTACGCTGCGAGTCGTCGGCGTTCGCTGGCGCCTCGCTGGCGCTGTCTGGGGCGCGGCCGCGATTGCGCGTACGGGGCCAACACTCAGGCGGACTCGTGACGAGCGCGCACGTGGCGCGCGCGCTCCAGACGCTTCGCTGGCAATCCACATCGTCGGAGATCTCCCACGTGTCGTAGCCACACTGGCACCCGCCGACTGTGGCGGACCGTGGCGTGCACTCGAGGGTGAGGTGGTGCGCACGCACTTGCGACTGCGCAACGTGGGTCGCGCGCGCGCCGGTTCCCTAACCGTTCGCACAGAGCGCGCCTGGCTGGCACTTACAAACCCGCTAGATGCGTCGGGAAAAGTGTGGCGTGTGGGTGACGCCATTAAGCCAGGCGCCTCGCGCGACGTTCCGGCACATGTCTGCGCCCCTAGTGGCATGGGGGCCGCTGCACTCCACGCAGCTGTCTACTATGAGGCAATCAGCGGGCCGCAGGCAATAGTAGCTCCTCTTGCGTGGCCGGCGATACACGATGGCGACCCTGAGAAGGATGACTTTGCCGGACACGCGCGCGCACGCGGCGCCACCGTAGCCGCGGCAGCGCCGCTCACGCGCTTCGCGCCGCTCGTCGTCGCTGCCATCATCGCACCGTCACTCTGTGTCAGCACGCACGCCCACGGCCGTGTACTCACTGTTGAGGTCGCAAATGTGGGCAGCGCCGACATGCTCGTCACGGACGTCCGTGCAGCAGAGACATGCACTGTCGGCGTCAAGATTCTACCGCAGGAGCGCGTCGCGGTCCACCGCGTCGCCCTCGCCACTCCCATGAACGCACTTGCTGGCACGGCACCAGTTGCCGCACTGTTTGACGCGGCCATTTCCGCCGCACGGTGCACTCATTCGGTCGCGAAGGAGGCCAGACGCGCTGCGCCAGACGCGCCGCGGACCCTTCAGGCGGTTCGACGGGCGCGAAGTAGGGTCGTTGATCAAGGTGCGGCAGCGCCTGGCGACACAGCAGTCGCATGCGGCGCTCTCACGATTGAGTGGACTGTTGCAGCGGAGATAGGGCACGCACGCGTTGGACAGCACCTCTTTATCGACGAAGGACCGCCGGCTACCAAGCTAGAGGCGACCGACTTGCCCCTCTTCGACGCGAACAACCTCCGCCTGCTTTGCGCGCTGCGGATGCGCATCTAAGCTCCGACTCGTGGGTAACAGTGCTGTCGACGGGCGCGGGCAAGAAGAAGAACTTTAGTTCCGTCAATCAAGTCGCACTAGTTTTCATGCGAGCACCTACTCACGGTGCACGCATTCGCAGAGGCAAAGCGATCTCCTATCACTATCACTGAGGCAAACTAATTGCCAGCCCGCCTCTAGCGCCGGCCCCACGCGGGCAGATACGCATCAAGTCCACGCCGGCCCGAGTCTGTCCGAAGTCCGGCCTCTACCCCCCGGGGTATTTATTATGGGCGCCGAGAAGAAACTCGGACTCGGACTCAGGAGGTATTCTACTAGTAGTCACGGTAAGCTCCTAGCGCCCGAGACACGGACTCCTAAGAAAATTTAGATAAATCTCAGACTCAGAGACCCCCAATTTTTACACCCCCTTCGCTTCGCCTTCCAGGGCTCCTCAGCGTCAATTATCGTTTACAGGGACGTATCGTACCTCGACTGCCCTTGCGTAACTTGATTTGGTCGTTTCGGTGCTTTTAGTCGACTGCGAGACGGTCCCGCCCGAGACACATAATACGACACTATCTCCAGCTTCTCGAGCGCTTGAACGCGGCCGCAGTGTCCGAGGGTACCCCACGCATGTGTCCGACCCATTGTCGTCTTTCGGACATGCCGTCTGGCGATTTCTGAAGGTCGCGCCCGCGGGGCGGTACGCCGCACTTGATCTCAGCGACAGAATTGGTGCAGATAGCTGCCCCTGCGCGTTCCACTGGCTTCAGTACCTTCTCGGGCAGCCTCGGCTCAGTGAAAGTTTTTCGCGGGGAGCCTCGCGCGGCCCGCTAAGGGTGCGTCAAAGGGCCGGACTTCAGGCCAGCTTTCCTCGGCCGCATCCGACGGCCAGCGTCGCTGTGTAGCCCTGGCTGTGGGCTTTCCAGCGCACCAACCCGTGGCACTCGGACACGCGATGGCGCCGAGCTAGCCACGTCTAAAGCCCCACTCTGGCGGCCCCCACCCTCGTGGCGCGCCTAGGGTCGCGCGACTTCGATGCACTGAAAAGACAGATGGCTCTCATTCGGAACCTCAGGATCATGAAATGGTCAAAAGGTGGCATCATGACTCAATAATTGCCGCAGCCGGCAAACTCGAGTAGGCATTGGGCCAGCGTAAAATGACCGCATCCTGTCGTACTTTGGCGCGTAGGCGTAAAAATTTTTAACTGCCAGAATGAGGAGCTGCCAGCGAGTCTGTTTCTGTTGCTTCGAGTGGAGTATGCTTGCGCTAGGACCATGCCTAATTGCCACGGTGCTGCTTCTCGTGAGCTGGGAGATATATTGGGTCCTGACCGTGCTCGTCCCACGCATCAGCCCACTAGGGACGGCGAGTTGGTGGGCGCACGTCGCCTGGATTTATTTCCTATCATTTAATGGACTCTTCAACTATTTCTCCTGCGTGCTCACCGACCCTGGCACTCACTTATCCCCATTATACCGTGCGCTAGTCCTTGTGGCAGATGTGGACGGTGCGCTTGCCCCTTCGGACGTGGCTACAGGCCTTACGAGGGAGTCATTGTCACATACCAGAGCTTTGACCGCATCGTGGCTTGAGCGCGGTCCTTATGAGTGGGGTTATTGCAAGCAGTCGCGGGGGCCAAAAGCCCCGCGGTCTCATTATGACCACGTAACCCGCAAGCTTGTTCTCAATATGGACCACTATTGCCCTTGGATGTTCAATTGCGTCGGTTTTGCAAATTATAGGTATTTTGTGCTCTTTTTGTTTTATGTTACAGTAGCATGTAGTTATGGTGCTGCGCTTACCTTCCCCGACTTCTCAACAGTCGCTGGGCTGCGGAGTTTTGCTGCGTTTCGTGGTCCACGCCCCACAAGTCGCGCCCATACTGCGGTCATGTTTACCTTTGTTCTTTCCATCTCGGTTGGAATCGCGGTCATGCTCCTTTTTAGCTGGCATCTCTATCTTGTTCTAACGGCTCAGACAACTATTGAGTTCTATGGAAATTGCACATTGCGCCGTCGCGCGCGTGTGCGAGGCCATGACTTTCGTAACCCTTATCATCGCAGCTACTCCACGAATTGGCAACATTTATTTGGCACCATGCGCCCTATAATCGCACTCCTGCCGAGCTCTCGTCCACCTCCAGGGAGGCCGTGGCCGGGCTTCCAGCTGCGGCCTGTCATGGAATCTGAAATCGAGGTCTGAACCTCATGAGGTTATTGTTCAGATATCACCCACCTGATAGACGAACTCGGGAGCATCATTATCCCGTAACCTCACTTTCTTAAAATGGCGGCGTGGCTGCCAATGATCAGAATGCCCTTTTCGGACCCTTCCTTGTTCACATACGGCGGATGCTCAAGCGGCAGGCACGGTGGTCTGACGCAGGGAACTTCCAGACGGCAAAACTTACCTATAGGCGGTCCAGATGGCCCTGGCTGGGTACTATTACAGGCGTCGCCGCGGACGCGTAGACGATGAGCGCGAGGACTCCTCGAAGGACACGTGGGTACTTTATGTAGAATCTCAGAAATAATCCCAGCGGCGCTGCTCGCGACTGCTTTCGGCGAATCCGGAAAATCGACCCACCCTGGTGTCCTGGGGGAATTCGGGGCCGTAGCGGCGCGTCGCACACGTTTCTTGTACGAGAAGAACGGTGCTGCGATAGAACTGCCCTTGGTCGTACGTGGGTGTCGGAGCGATGCTGTGGGCCGACGGAGCCGCCGAATTTTACGGCCCATGAACGCCAAACCTCCCTGCGTGCATACTTCATGGCGCTCGGAACGAAGGCGTAAAACCAGATCGCTTAGTGAACGGAACGTTCACGTGGTGTGTATAGATGTGCTCGTGGCGCGGGAGGACGTGGCATTGCGTATACAGCGATCCGGTCACGTCGCGAAGCTACTGGCGGAACTAGCAGAGCTGTGCGGGGCGCGCGGTGCGGCACTGCGCAAATCGCGCCTTCGGTCCTAGTTTGCACCCACAATGGCGGAATCGAACAAAAAAAAAGACTCGGAGCTTTAGGCGTTTCTCTTTTTGCGCAAAGGCGTGGCCGTTTGATCGAAAGCGAGCTATTGGGAGCCTGATACCCTGGGTGTTGCTAGTGGGAGCCTAGCACCCCCCAGGTAAAAGGCCTACAGGATATGTTACAGGATATACCCTACTTACTATCGTGCATAAGCCCCTGCTGAGACGCTATCGACACTCAAGTTCGCCATGCGCGCCAAGCGCGTGACCAATATACCGCGCCTCAACGAGGACCTTGACCAGGCATCACTACTGCGCAAGTATGAGCGAGAGCTTAGACGCCTCCGTGCCGAGCTCAAAGAGCGAAATCGCAATGTAGTCGATCAACGGTGTCTACTCGAGCTCGAAGAGCGCCGCCGTCGCGCCGAGGAGAACAAGCATGGAGGACGCAGGCGCCCACATCTCGTCGCTTGGCGATCTTCGCCCTCCGGCCGTCCCAGGCCTCACAAGGGCGACAGGAAGAAGTGGAATAAAAAGAGAAAAATAACACCGAGAGACAGTTTTAAGACGTGAACATAGGAACCGCGAATATTTATTTGACCAATACCATAATGGATTCGGGAGAGTATAAATATATGCCGTCCGTAAATTCATTTATTCATTTTAACATCATTACCTCCTAGGATTATTTCGTGATTGTAGGATTCCGCCTGATCTCAAAGATTCCTTTCTGAGGTGGCAAGGCGCCTCCCAAGCTCGCCTTGGCCGGCTTGTTTCAGCGCTTCGACAGACGCACGGATGAGGCGCCGCAGTGCGCCAAGATCTTTGAGTGCAAAGGCACGTGCAGCACCGGGCGCTACGTTTTGACGGTCGAGATTTGAGGCGACGCTGTCGACCAGGACCGCAATTTTCTTTTCGAAGATGGTCTGGACAGCATGGCGCTCCTTGTCGCGAAGCTCAAGTAGGGTCAAGAGCTCGGCGACGCGTTTGTCTGCGCTTGTACCACCGGCCGCAGCGGCCGCGGCAGGAGCACAATCAAGGGGTCGCATTAGCTTTGCATTATCTGCGCGGCGCGCAGTGACGTCATGTCGAGCTGCGTCTGCCTCGTGAAGTGCCGCCCGCGCTCCACCCTCGAGCTCAAGGCGCTGAATTTGGATGCACTGGGTGGTCTTCTCATCAAGCTTGTTTTCGAGCGCAGCCTGGTTCCGATCATACGCTTCAAGCTCATCCTGGAGTGCCATGATCTGCTCATCACGCTCATTGAGCCGCTGAGTTAGCGCGATCATGATATCGCGCTGCTTGAGCAGTAACTGCTTGTAGCGCTCGACCTGAGCCTTCTCGTGCTCAATACGCTCACGCTCACGCTCGAGATCGGCCAGCCGCGCGTCGTACTCTGCCGCTGTGTGACGTGCAGGCGACACCTTAGCGTCGTCGATGCCGCCTACCCTGCCACCGACCATCCCGTTCCCCCCGACATCAGTCGAGATCATCTGCGACGTAAGTTTTAAAATACGCTCCTCGAGACGCGTCTTATCCTCCTTTTCGCGCATGAACTCACGCGAGCGTACTTCGAGCGCGCGAATCGCCGCACGCTTGTCCTCCTCGGCGCGACGGCGGCGCTCTTCGAGCTCGAGTAGACACCGTTGATCGACTACATTGCGATTTCGCTCTTCGAGCTCGGCGCGGAGGCGTCTAAGCTCTCGCTCATACTTGCGCAGTAGTGATGCCTGGTCAAGGTCCTCGTTGAGGCGCGGTACATTGGTCACGCGCTTGGCGCGCATGGCGAACTTGAGTGTCGATAGCGTCTCAGCAATCGACTCAGCTGCTGGCGAGATGGTCGCCAACATGGTTGTGCGACAATTGCCGCCAAGTGAGTCCTCCAGGAGCCGTGTGAGCTTAGAGTCGCGGTAGGGGACGTGCTTGCGTGTAGTACCGCTTGTCTGCCGCGTAACAAGGGCGGCTATTACATTTCCGAGGGCTGACAATGACGCATTGATCTTCTTCGATTCTTCGAGTCGCTGGCCAGTAGCGCCTGAGACACCGACACGCTCGGAACCAGCGAGATCGACAAGATTAAGCTTCCCCACGCGAAATGTCTGCTTGACTCGGTTTTCCAGGCGCGCGAGTGCTTCGGCCCGCTTGAGGCCGGCCGATCGCATTTCACGGGCAAAATCGTCTGGCGCCAACTCACGTCCGTCCTCACCCACATAGACAGTCTCCGAGTGCTCGACGATAACGACAAAAACTGCGTGTGACCGCGACGAGAAGTCATTCATCCTCGTGGCGCCAGTTGCGCGAGATCGCGAAGCGCGGTCCATTAGCGCGTAGACCTCCGAGGGCTGGCGAACAACCCACTCAGAGAGACCGTCGACGTACACGCCGCGCTTGGGATCCTCACGGATTGCGAGCGCTTCGAGCGGCGATGCTACCGCACTGGTTCCCTCAGGTGCTATGCCGTTGCGTGGGGGCGCCAAAAGGTCCGAAACGATCTCCTGGTAGATCTGGATGCAAGACGCACGCGCGAGGAAGCGCACGTTTTTCTGTGCGTGTCCTGCAACGTGACGGAAGATCTGTTCGACCGACCGTGGGATGATGCCACGTGCAACCGGATCACGGGCCTCAGAGCCGTCCATTGTGTAAGTTTTTCCAGTGCCTGTCTGACCATACGCAAACATCGTGGCATTATAGCCCTGAAGGCAGCTCTCTACAACCGGCTGTGCGGTTGTTTCGTAGACTTCCGCTTGTGTGCTGCCAGCATCGTATGCATGGTCAAACGCAAACGTGTGCACCGCCACGCTGCGCTGGCGATTGATTGTCGGCACATCGTTGTCCACGTCGCTAATTGTCACCGTCTGCAGCCGCTTATCCACGCGCGCTACATTCCCCGACGACTCGTGCGCGAGTAGCGGCCGTACACGGACGACTACCTTGACCGCATCGTCATGCCCCCCGGGGGAGCGCGCCGCCGACGTTCGGTCTAACTCATCCATTATCGGCTATGAATGCCCCCCGGGAGATCTCGAGCGCGCTCGTACCACGCGGGTTTCAGGTTTGGGTGGTATCCATGTAGCTAGCACATCATCATATATTCTATATCCATTACATCGTTGTACGTATGCGAATGTAGAGAGCGCACACAGCGGTGCACCTCCAGAAGTCCACCAGCTATCCGTCGCCACATGTCAACCCGCGGCTGGTCGGGAGAGTACGCTCGGGCCGCTGGGGCACCTATCGACAAAATTCGACCGGTATGACGTACGTATGCATTCCAGCGGATGTTGGAATGACGCCCCGACGCGCCGCGCCAGTGGAAGGGACTTAAGGCCCGCGACGCCGACCGCGGGGAGTGTGTCCTTCCTCACTCTTGCCGCGCGGGCCGCGGCTACTATCAAGGCGCACGCCTGGGGCGAGTAGGAGTAATACTGCGTATTAGTTTCATAGTCACGGCCGTGGTATCCCTGTTTCACGAGATACTTACATACTGCGAGATATGCAATGCCCGGGTAACGGAGGCATGCCGGCTTTGAGCGTTGTCCGAATCGTTACCGATGGAGACAGCCCCTCCGCGCGCGGTGGACATTCAGCTGCGATGGCGGAGGATCAGGTCATCATATTTGGTGGTTCATGCTACACTTCCGGCGGAAGATTTGCGTACTTTAACGATACTTTTACTCTTGACACAGAGCATCATCTGTGGCACAACGTAGCCTGCTCTGGGGAGGCGCCAACACCTCGATACGGGCATTCCGCGGAGTTGATTGGCTCACGGATGTTCGTCTTTGGAGGTCGTGGGGAAGTCGGCACGCTGAGAGATATGTATTTCCTTGACTTAGTTGAATGGAGCTGGGTCCCTCTGTCAGTTACAAGCGCATGTCCATCACCCAGATTCTTTCACGCATCCTTGCTTGTGGGCAGGAAAGTTGTGGTCCATGGTGGTTGGGATGGCCACATGCAGTGCATGGGTGATCTTTGGGTCTTTAACTCTGATACTTTTACGTGGGTACAGCCTAGGTGTGCAGGAATTCAACCATCGCCGCGATATGGCCACTCTCTCAGCCTGCTCACTGACGGTCGTATCTTGTGTTTTGGTGGCTGTACCGTTAGTTCAATATTTCCTGTGCCGCAGTATCACAATGATTTGCGCCAACTCGACACCGAGACTATGATCTGGACGAAGTCAACTATTCAGGGGGGGGAACCGCCTTCGAAGAGGCATGGTCACACAACAACTAAAGTTGGCGATGGTTTAATTGTATTTGGAGGTTGGGGCAGTGGGGGCCTTCAGAATAGAACTTGTAATCAAGAAGGTTCAGGCTCGTTCCGCCTACTTGAATCAAGCCCTGGAACCTCCATTGAGCGATGGACCGTTCCCCAAACTTATCAGGAAGTTGCCCACAAGTATGGCCACACCATGAGCGCTGTGGGCACAAGACTATACATCATTGGTGGCTGGAATGGAAAGCAGGCCACATCGGACATCTACCAAATCCACCTCGAGTGAGATTGCCAACTCTTTGAGACTAGCCCCTTAGATCTCCGCTGTCCCTCACCAAGAGTTGCGGTCATTTGGTTAGTCAGTGTGAAATGGTGTGGATGTTAAAGTGTATAGCTCAAGACGTCTGGTTGGCGCTCTCCCTGAGAGGTTATATCTAGGCGCCTAATCTTGCCAGTACCCAAGATAACGCACACTTTTGCAGGTGCACGGCCCGAAGCACTACATAGAGCGCCTTCTCCATGATGACACATAAAATTAACAGCCCGAGCCGCTTTAGGTGTACGTGTAGAAATCTTACCTGCGGGGCGTTAGCTTGGCGATCAGCCCAGCGTATCCGAGTCACCCTGGACGTTGCAGGCTCCGCAGGTGAATAACTCGGCCTGGGGCGAACTTTGAATAGCGGATGACTCGGAGACGCTATTTACCCTGAGAGCTTAAAAATATACTTCTAGTAGTAGAAGAAACGTCTTCATAATTTTTCTAGGTTGGCATTAACCGGTTCGGTAATTTGCCTATTATTACCCCTCGAAGGGGATCCGGGGTAAATAACCCGCTCACTGGCAATATTTATTTATTATAATAACCCGACGGTTCAAAGTTCTTCGACTAAACCCGTTTAGTGAGATTACCGAAAGAACCCTCCGGACGAACGGATGGGCGCAAGCAGCCCGTTGAGCTGTTGGATACGTACAGGTGCGCCAAAGCAAGTACCAAGTCATGCCAGTGTGGCCCGGCGCGGCCCAGGCCCGCGCCAATGGCCCGTGAGGCCCCC
>Ga0209503_10000911_pt1 | contig 16212 bp, 13 predicted proteins | sample SouAtlMetagenome_2_FD_187448 | JGI IMG/M metagenome (GOLD analysis project Ga0209503, IMG submission 187448) | Marine eukaryotic phytoplankton communities from Atlantic Ocean - South Atlantic ANT15 Metagenome (SPAdes) (version 2) | ecosystem: Environmental > Aquatic > Marine > Oceanic | place... | reverse complement strand
GCGGGGTGATCGGCCGGGGTGTTGAGGGCGTCGAAGCAATGAAACTCTGTTTCGATTTCCGGACCGTCGGCAAGGGCGAAGCCGAGGCGGCGGAGAATCTGAATCGCGCGGTCTTTGACGACAGTGAGAGGGTGAAGTGAACCAGTAGCGACGGCCCGGCCCGGCATGGAGGGGTCGAGTCCTTCTACGGAAGCGGCATCGGCAGCGTCCTGTAGGCTTTGTTTGCGGGTGTCGAGGGCAGCGCCGATAGCATGCCGGGCCGCATTGAGGGCGGCTCCGAGCTTGGGCTTCTCCTCGTTGGAAAGATTACGCATCTCGCCAGCTAGAGCGTTGAGCGGGCTTTTCTTGCCAAGAAACTTCACGCGGGCCTCTTCGAGGGTGGCTTCGGTGTCCGCGGCCTCCACGGCGGCGAGGGCTTCTGCTTGGATTTGCGTCGCTTGCTCAATCATGCGGGGGATTGGTTATGGGAAAGGGGGGGATTGGTCAAGACTATGGAGAGCAGGCGTCCAGCCCGGTTTGGCTTGGTTGTGGGTAAGCGGGTAATACAGCTACTCTCCATCGCATAAAAAATGGCCGCGTCCCGAGGGAGCGCGGCCATTTGAAAGGTTGGTCGTTTGGACTTAGGAAGCCCTCTTTTGTTCGAGGGCGGCCTTCGCTTGCTCAACGATTCCGTTGAAGGCTGCGATGTCGGTCACGGCGAGGTCGGCGAGGACCTTACGGTCGAGAGTAATCCCTGCGGCGTTCAATCCTTCGATGAAGCGTGAGTAGGTCAATCCTTCGGCGCGGACGGCAGCGGAGATGCGTTGGATCCAGAGGCGACGGAATTGTCCCTTACGTTTCTTACGGTCACGATACTCATACTGGCGGGCCTTGTAGACGGCGTCCTTCGCGTAGCGGTAAAGCTTGGAACGGAAGCCGCGGAACCCTTTCGCGCGGAGGAGGATGCGTTTGCGACGTTTCCGGCTGGCCGGACTGTTAGTTGCTCTTGGCATTTTCTTTTTTTGGCTGAACGAATCGTTGGTTTTTAATTCACTCCTACAGTCTCACTCGTTCAAAAGTTCTTTTTGGGAAAAGACAGGCTGTATGGAGGCCGCCCGTTTTGCGGGCAGTGTCATCGTCGTTTGGTTAGCGAAGAAGAAGGTTTCTCTTCACGTTCTTGATGTCTGCATCGGAAACGAGAGTCGCTTTCCCCAGATTTCTTTTCCGTTTCCGGTTTTTCTTCTGAAGAATGTGACGTTTGCCTTGTTTTCGGCGCAGAATCTTACCAGTGCCAGTCACTTTAAAGCGTTTGGCTACGGACGATCTGGTTTTTGACTTGCAAGCTTTGCGTGCCATGGGAGCGCGTTTCTAATGGGAGTCGGGCCGAATGCAAGCAGTTTTCGGGGGAAATGGGGAATAAAAAACGCCCTCTGCAGCGAGGTAGGAGGCATTTTGAAATTTTTGGGCCGTTTTCTAGGAGGCGGTGAGAAGGTCCTGCTTTGGGGGAGCGAATTTGGTGAGCTTGATCCCCTCCACGGCCGCTTTGTATTCCTCAAAGCTTGGGGTTCTGCCGAGGACGGCGGAGAGGACGGCCACTGGAGTGGAGGAAAGGAGGGATTCTCCTTTCTTGCGTTCGGAGTCTTCCACAACGCGGCCTTGGAAGAGGCGGGTTGAAGTGGCCATGACGGTGTCGCCTTTGGCGGCCTTTTCCTGATTGCCCATGCAGAGGTTGCAGCCGGGACGCTCGAGGTACATCATATCCCCATACTCCGTGCGGGCGGCGCCTTTGGGGTTGTTGTCGTCGAAGACGAAGCCAGAATACTTCTGCAGGATGTCCCAGTCTCCCTCGGCTTTGAGTTCATCGATGATATTGTAAGTCGGCGCGGCCACGACGAGGGGGGCGTTGAACTTAACTTCGCCATTTTTCGCTTCGAGGTTGCGGAGCATTTGGGAAACGATCTTGAGATCTCCTTTATGGACCATACAGGAACCGACGAAGCCGAGGTCGACTTTCTTATCGCCGCCGTAGAAGGAAAGCTCGCGGATGGTGTCGTGGGTGTATCGCTTGGAGACGTCGTCGTTGTAGACGTCGGGGTCGGCGATCATGGGTTCGACGATCTCGTCGAGGTCGACAACGACTTCGGCGTGATAGTTGGCGGTGGCATCAGGAGCGAGGGGAGGCTTTTCGCCGGACTGGACTTCAGCAATGCGCTTGTTGGCCTTGTCGACGAGTCCCCGGAGGACACCGCCTTCGTTGTCCATACCCTTGTCGATCATGATCTGAATGCGGCCTTTGGCGATCTCAAGAGATTCGATGAGGGTTTCGTCCTGGGAAATACAGATGGAAGCCTTGGCTTTCATTTCAGCAGTCCAGTCAGTGAAGGTGAAGGCCTGATCGGCGGGCAGAGTACCGAGGTGGACTTCGATAATGCGGCCCTGAAAGACATTGTCGCCACCGAATTTATCGAGCATCTGGGATTGGGTGGCGTGGACGACGTCACGGAAGTCCATATGGTCTTTCAGAGTTCCCTTGAAGGTGACTTTGACCGACTCGGGGATTGGCATGCTGGCTTCGCCGGTGGCGAGGGCGAGGGCCACGGTGCCGGAGTCCGCTCCAAAGGCGACTCCTTTCGACATTCGGGTGTGGGAGTCACCGCCGATGGTGATGTCCCAGTCGTCCACGGTGAGGTCGTTGAGGACTTTGTGAATGACATCGGTCATGGCGTGGTAGTCGCCCTCGGGATCACGTGCGGTGATCATGCCGAACTTATTCATGAAGGACATGAGCTTTGGGATATTAGCTTGGGCTTTCTTGTCCCAAACGGACGCGGTGTGGCAGCCGGACTGGTAACCTGCATCAACGACGGGAGAAATGACGGTAGCGGCCATGGCTTCGAGTTCCTGCATCGTCATTAGGCCGGTGGTATCCTGGGAACCCACGACGTTAACCTTCACGCGGAGGTCGGAGCCGGCGTGCAGAGTGAGCCCAGGGGTAGTACCGACGGCGTTGCGATTGAAGATTTTTTCAACGGCAGTGAGGCCTTGTCCTTCGTGGGAGATTTCCTTGGATGGCGCGAAGACGACAGGGGCCTCGGTGCCGAGAGTGGAGGCGGCGAAGCTCTGGAGCTTCTTGCCGAAGACGATGGCGTAAGAGCCGCCGGCTTTCATGAACTCCTTCTTCTGAGGGGTAAGGGCCTTGGAAATGTCGATCAGCTCGGTGTCAGCCCGGTAGAGTTTTTGAGTCTTCGTGTTAATGGTGAGGACGGTGCCGGTTTCGACGGAGTAAGTTTGTTCGAGAATGGCTTCGCCTTCGTCGTCGAGAACGGTGTTCCCTTCGGCGTCTTTCTTTTTGGCCCAGTTTTGCAGATCGAGGCCGATGCCGCCAGTGACATCGACGGTGGTGAGGAAGATGGGGGAAATGCCATTCGTTCCTGCTACGATGGGCGCGAAGTTGACGAATGGGACGTATTTGCTCGCTTGTTTGCCTGTCCAGAGGGCCACGTTGTTGACGCCGGACATGCGGGAGGAGCCGACGCCCATGGTGCCTTTTTCGGCGATGAGCATGACACTCTTGTCGGGGTGGAGGCGCTTAAGAGCTTCGATTTCCTGTTGGGCGTCCGGAGAGATGAGGCACTTGCCGTGAAGTTCGCGGTCGGAGCGGGAGTGGGCCTGGTTGCCGGGAGAGAGGAGGTCGGTGGAGATGTCGCCCTCACCGGCGATGTAGGTGACAATCTGGATTTCCTCCTGAACTTCGGGAAGCTTGGTGAAGAATTCGGCATTTGCGTAGCTTTCGAGGAGGTCCTTGGCGATCGTATTGCCTGCCTTGAAGGCGGCGGCGAGTTGCTCCATGTCAGCGTCGTAAAGGAAGACTTGGGTTTTGAGGACGCCGGCGGCTTGGGTGGCGATGGAGGCGTCGTCACCGAGGGCCAGGTCGATAAGAACCTCCATCGACTTGCCGCCCTTCATGTGGGAGAGGAGTTCGAAGGCAAAGGTCGGGGAGATTTCTTCGATGACGGAGCTACCCAGAATGATCTCCTTGAGAAAGGTGGCTTTCTCAACCGCCGCACTCGTGGTGCCGGGCAGGGTGTTGTAGATGAGAAATTTGAGGGAGTCTTCGCGGTGCTCGTTGCCGGAGTCTTTGATCTGCGCGATGATTTCGGCCACTAACTCACCGCTATCGATGGGTTTGGGGTGCAGTTCTTGATCTTTGCGATCCTCGATTTCTTTTATGTAGTCCGAATACAGGCTCATGATGGCGTGAACAGTGTAACTTAATACGCGAAATTTCTGATTTCCCCACTGGTTCTGTGAGTTGCGGAAATTACGAGGCGTATTTTAAGCCGGAATGACGGCAAGAAAAACCCCAAATACGTTAAGACTAGAAGATTTTGACTCACCAATAGACGAATAAAGTCCACAGATATGGTTGTTTCGGCAGCGAGCAGGCCGCAGAGGAGCCAATTAAGTCGGCTCTTTGTTGGGTAGGGGTGTGATGGAATCGCTTGAGTCGGAAATCATCAAGGGCAATTCACGGGCTGGAAGCCCACCCTCGATAGCGCGTGGTTGAGAAGCAGTGAGGGCGCCGCGGCTCTTTCAATAAAAAAAGCCCGGCGTGTGAGGCCGGGCTTGTTGAAAATAATGAGGCGATCCTACTTAAACCGGTAGTAGCCGTCGGGGTTATACATGAGGTAAACGTCCTTCGGGTTGCGACGGGGAAGGATCAGGTAAGGGTTTCCTTTGTCGTCGATGGCAGGAATAAGTCCGTCGGGTCTTGACGTGGCCCCTGCCTCGGTGGTGCGGGTGACGGTTGCGACCGGCTTCTTCGCATCGGGATTTTTGAGTAGCGAGGTTTCGTGGATACGCTCGACGACGTTGTCGACCCACTTGAGTTTCTTGGCGTCATCACCGAATTCGGTCCAGTCTCCGGACTTGGTTTTGTTGTACATCATTTCGATGAACTCGTCGGAGGTGATGCCCATTTTCTGGGAAATGGGATCAGCAAGGCGAGCCCACCATTTCTTCATGTCCTCGTAGTTTTCCTTTTGATCGGTGAGGTTCAAGCTTGAGAACATAAAGGTCTGACTGATCTGGTGGTGAAGGATGACGGCATTGGGATAGGCGTAAGATTTCTCGGCTAGGGTAGTAATGCAGGCAGCCATGGAAGCGGCGAAGGATTTCACGACAACATAAACGGGAGCTTCCGAGCCTTCCATTGCTTTGAGGATTCGGTAGCCGGCCATGACAGATCCGCCAGGTGAGTCATCAATGACGATAAAGATGGGATCTTTCGGGTCCTTGTTGTTGAAATAATTGATTCGCGTGGTGACTTGGTCCGCCAGGCGTGAGGTGACTGGTCCATTGAAAGGAATGCGGCGGTCGGAGACGACAAGGGTGCCATTCTTGAGGAGGGGATTTGCGAGATATTTCGGAGTAGCATTGGCGTAGTTCTCACGCTTCTCCTTAGCTTCTATTTCGGAGATCTCCGCTTGCAGGGCGCTGGTCTTTAGGGAGGAGGCGGCCTGGAGGGCTTTGACTTCGCTGGTGAGTTTGTCGGCTTCAAGTTTGGCGAGGGAGGCTTCACGGGTGAGCTTTTCCTTTTCTGCCGTGAACTTGGAAATGGCGTCAGCGGATTTGGAAGATTCCTTGATAGTGGCGAGGGCAAGCTTCTCGGTGAGGATTTCTTTTTCGAGTTTCAGGACAGCCAGTTCTGCGCGGAGGTCGTTGGTCTCGTTTTTTGATTTTTCGGCGGCAAGAGCGTTATGGAGGGTCAGCTCCTCCTGATCTTTCCGAGCTTTTTCGAGTTTGGAATTCTTGGGCTTTTCTGGAGCTTTCTTGGCTCCCTCCTTATTCTTAGCAGGAGCGGCCTTGGCTTCTTTTTTCGCGACGGGCGCGTCTTTCTTGGCTGGGTCTGTGGCGGGGTTACCGTGGGCGGCCATGGTCAGAATGGCAGCCAGAGTGAGACTGGTTTTCAACATGAAAGAAATTACGCCTGAAAAGAGACCGATCTACAATCTTTTTGGTCCAGTCTCAATTTCCTTCCCGTTTTGCTTTGCGACGGCGGCTCAGGATGATGAAGAGGAGGATCATCGAGAGGATGAGAATGACGGCGCCGAGGGCAGCAAATTGCTTGGCTTTATCAGCCATTTTGTCGGATTCGATTAGGGCATCGGGTGGCGCGGCGCCGGGAGAGTAGGCCAGAACCAAGATTCCGTCCTTCAATGAAGCGCTAGTGAGTTTGTTGAGTTGAAGCTGGAGGGCGTCTTCTTCTTTGAGCTCACCGGAGATCATGATGCGGGAGATTCCTTCGAAGAAGGCTTCGGGCATTTCCCCCTTGGAGGGAGTGAGGGTTTCCAGGTTGAAGATTAGTTTTCCCGAGGTGAGGAGAGGTTTGGCAGTGAAAGTGCCGTTAATATTGTTTTCGCGTCGCTCGATGCTGAGGAGAGAACAGACAAATTCGGGGAGTTCTTTGGTCGAACTGAGTGGAAAGTGGATTTGGCCGGAGATGAAATCGCGCGTTATTGATCCGATGGAAAGTTGCCCTCGGAAGTTCTTGAGGTCGTCGAATTGAGCTACGGCGAGGTTGAGGTCCTCGGCTGAGAGTTCGATTTCGGCAGCGCGCTTGTTTTCAATTTCGTGAGCGAAATGGCGGAGGCGGTTTGAGAGGGAGTTGACGGCCTGTTCGCGGCCTTCAAGCTTGAGGACAGGCGTGGGTTTGGCTTCTTCCTCGGTGAATTCCACAAATGAGCTGGTTTGCTTCTTGAGAAAGTAAGCAGCTGACGAGATCAGCACGAGAATGACGAGTCCCATCACAATGAGAATGAGACATCCGGCGAAGGGTGAGCGGGCTGCTTGCTCTTCGGGTTTCCTAGTTTCTTCGTCGGTCACGACGGAACCATGAACATGGAATTCTGAAGATTGAACTCTGAACTTTGAAAAATGCGCGGGAGCGGTAGGTTTTGTCTGTGGCGCGGATCATGGTTGGACTATCAGGCGGGGTGGATTCCTCGGCGGCAGCAGCTTTGCTCATCGAGCAAGGACACGAAGTCGTGGGTGGCTACATGAAGAACTGGATCAATGAGGAAGGGCTGCCGGGAGATTGTCCCTGGGAGAGTGACCTGGATGATGCCTACGCAGTGGCGGAGACGCTCGGGATTGAGTTTCGCGTGGTGGATTTGATCGACCAGTATCGTGAGCGGATTGTGGATTACCTGCTGCAAGGATATCGCGAGGGAATTACGCCGAATCCGGATGTGATGTGCAATCGGGAGATGAAATTTGGAGCCTTTCTCGATTATGCGTTGAAACAGGGATTTGAGGCGGTGGGAACGGGGCACTATGTGCGCCGAAGGGTGCGTAAGGATGGTTTGGCGGATTTGTTGCGGGGGGCTGACCCGAATAAGGACCAATCGTATTTTTTGGCAATGATGACGCAGTTTCAGGCAAAGCACGCATGCTTCCCGGCGGGCGAAATGCTCAAGCCGGAGGTGCGCGAGGTGGCCCGTCGATTTAATCTGCCGACAGCGGAAAAGAAGGATAGCCAAGGGATTTGTTTTATCGGGAATATCAAAATGAGTGATTTTCTGCGGCATTACGTTCCGGATTCACCGGGCGAGATTGTTGATCTCGATGGCGCGGTGATGGGGCGGCATGATGGTTTGCATTTATACACCATGGGTCAGCGGAAAGGACATGGCGTGGCGTCGCCACGTGAGGGGATGGCTTATGTCGTGGTGGGGAAAATTCCGGAGAAAAACCAACTCGTGGTGGGTTGGGATGAGACAACGACGTCGGGGCTTTATACTTCGAAGTGCATCGTGGGGTCGCTGTCGTGGTTGGGTGAAGCCGTGACGGGGGGGAGAGTGGAAGCGCAGCCACGTTATCGGGCGAAGGGAGAAATTGTTGCCGTGCAGCAAACCGACGAAGGGAAGCTTGAGGTGGAATTTTCGAGGCCACAACGGGCGCTGACGCCGGGACAGATTTGTGCCTTTTATGAAGGCGGTCGCTTGTTGGGCGGTGGTATTTTTGAGCGGGTGGGTGATCCTACTTCGCAGGCTCTCTGAGAGTTTCGGGATACTTGGCGCGCCAGAGTTTCACTGCATTCTCGATCTGCTTGGTCTGGCGGGTCGGCGAGAGTTCCCAGGTCAGAGGCATCTCGGGTTTGAAGTGCTTGAGAAGCTGGTCGTATGGCAGGCTGCCGGTGAGGGGCACGCGGTGGTCGCGGTCGGGCCATTGCACGTCATGGAGGTGGGCGCCAATGAGATAGGGTTCCATCTTGGCGAGCCACTGGTCGTGATCGAGGAGGCCGAGATTGTGCTTCAGGCCAACGTGGCCGAAGTCGTGCCAGTAGCCGATTTGCGGGCAGTCCGCGAAGTGTTCTTGAAGGGCGACCATTTCTCTTTCGTCGGGGACGTCTTCGTATTTGGAGCGTGACTCAACGGCGAGAACGACACCGGCTTGCTTGGCTGGTTCGATAAGGCGTTCGAGAACACTAATAGCACGTTTGTAATACTTGGGGCCGCTTTTTTCACGACGCTGTACCGCGGCGAGTTTGTCATCGGCGTATTGGTCGGAGAGTTGCTCTCCTTTAATGAGTTTTTGCGTGAGCAGCTTGGTCCAATCGCGGTGGGGCATGTTGGGGATGGAGCCCATGTGCAGGACGACATAGCTGGCGCCGAAGCGTTCGGCCATTTTGAGGGTCTTGAGCGTTTCACTGTAGGCGCGGGAGCGCTCCGGCGGGTGGTTGGCGGAGTATTGATACGCGTCGGGCGCATCGATCATGATCTCGGTGGGCGAGGGGAAGTAATTGTGCACGCCAATACAATTGAAACGACCGGCATCGAAGGCCCGCTGGATCCCGGGGAGCTTGGCTACGGTCATGCCGTGGGAAAGCTCCATGGTGTCGAAACCCAGTTCGAGGATTTCGTTGATCATATGCTCGCCATCAGTGTGGCGGGCGTTGTTCCAGCAGGTTGAAAATGCGAGCATGTTCTATATGGACGAATGAACGATTGGGCCCGGTAATGTGAGAGTCGAGCTGGAGCCCGGCGTTTCAGGGAGTTATTGGGTTTCCACGATGCAGTAGAAGGCTCCGGTTTCTCCCTTTTCGGAAATGAAGACGGGAGCGAGGGCATGGGAGCCTTTGGTGAGTTTGGCTGTAAAGGTAATGACGGCGTCTTTTTCACCGACCGGCTTGGAGGCAATTTCCTTGCCGTTGATACGGAGTGAGGCGGTGGTCATTTTGAGAGAGACTCCATCGTTAGCGCGGAAGGCTTTAGAGGCGCCAGGGACATCTTTACCAGAAGGAAGTGAGGCGGTGATAGGGTGGTTGGCTTCGGTGGGCCAGCGACGGAGAGAGACTTTGTAGGTTCCTTCCTTGAGAACCTTGACGGCCCAATGACCGCCGAACTGTTTTGTCTGTGCTCCCTGGCCTTTGCGGATGTGCCCTTGGTTCCACGGTGGGGAAATATTAAGCCAATCGTGTGCGGTCATTGTGACAGACGGGTGGTCGGGATGGCCGAGATAGATCTCGGTAGTTTGAGCGAAGGTCGGCTTAAGCTCGGACCACCAGGCGTCGTAGAAGGCTCGCATCTTTTTGACTTGGTTTGGCTTGTTCTTGGCGATGTCTTTCCTCTGACCGGGATCGGCTTTAATATCGTAGAGCTCCTTACCATTGATGAGTCGGTATTGCTGGGACATCACGGCGGACTTACGCCATTTGACGGGATCGACAACACGCTGGGAATCGGTGACAAGGTAGCGGTCGGGCCACTCGATGCTCGCGCCAGAATCGAAGAGATTCTTGAGTGAAAGACCATCAAATTTGATATCGCCTTTGTTGGAGACTTCGCAGACGTCGAGGAGAGTGGGGACGAGATCGACGGCGTGGGAGAGGGTGTCGACCTTGCGGTGTCGGTTGAGTCCAGCAGCGGGCCAATGGACGAACATGGGGACTCGGTGTCCTCCATCGTATTCTGATCCTTTTCCGCCTCTCATGCCAGCGTTGAAGATATTGCGACCGGTGGCGGTTCCGTTGTCGGTGGTGAAGATGAAGATTGTGTTTTCTTCAATGCCGAGTTCTTTGATGAGCTTGCGGGTTTTGCCGACGTTCTCGTCGATGTTGGTGATCATGCCGAAGAAGGCGGCGATGTTGATTTTCTGGTCTTTATAGAGATCGAGATACTTCTGTGGGCAATGAAGCGGGCCGTGTGGCGCGTTGAGAGAGATGTATGCTAGGAAGGGCTTTTTCGCTGCGGCGTTTGTCTTGATGAAGTCGTTGGCCTTGTTGAAGAAAACGTCGGTGCAGAATCCCTTGGCGGGAACGATCTTGCCGTTGTGGAAGTAGTTTCCGTCGAAGTAGGAGTTGTCCCAGAGGTCGGGAGTTTGTCCCACGCCGCCGCCGCCGTGGCGGTAGACTTCGGTGAAGCCGCGATCTTCGGGACGGTAAGGGTAGTTGTCGCCGAGGTGCCATTTGCCGAACATGCCGGTGGCGTAGTCGGAGGAAAAATGTTGCCCGAGGGTTACTTCGTTTTCACGAATCATCGAGCGGCCCTGAATGGTGTGCCAGACGCCGGTGCGGTTGGTCCAGTGACCTGTGAGAAGCGCAGCACGGGTCGGCGAACAGGTCGGAGCAACGTGGTAGTCGGTGAGGACGGTTGATTCGTCGTGGAGTTTGTCAATATGGGGCGTCTTGATGACAGGATTGCCGTGGCAGCCGAGATCGCCGTAGCCTTGGTCATCGGTGATGACGATGACGATGTTGGGTTTCTGACTAAAAGCCAGAGCCGTGGAGAGGGTGAGTAAAAGAGTGGTGAGACGCATAAGAGTAACAGATTGATTATTGATTAGTGAGATAAGTGGCAATTGGCAGAGAGGGGATCATGATAAGCGCGAGGATGATGGCAAGACGAGAACACCGAAATTGATTAAAGATGACCTGCGTGAGCAGGATTGCGACGAAGGTGAAGGTGGGGAGTCTGACGAGGTAGAAGGAGAAATTGTCATCCTGAATCGAGTCGCCGAGAGAGATGCCGTTGAGCCATTTCCAGCCGAAAGTGAGGAGGTAGATCACGAGTCCGAGGTAAAGGAATCGGTCGGATCGACAATAAATAAAAGGTGCGGCCATCTGGTGGCGCTATTGAAATAGGAGAATTGAAAATTGAAAGATGAGATTTGAAGAGAGAGATTTAGGACAGATGAAATTGGATCACGATTTATTGATTATCGTCCTGATGGGCGGTCCGGGAACAGAACGGAATGTTTCTCTTGCCTCCGGGAAGGCTGTCCTGAAAGCTCTTACGGATCAGGGATATCAGGCGGTGGGCGTCGAAGCGGTCGATGAAACGCCTGAGATTCCGGAAGAGACGGGTTTGGTGTTTAATGTCATCCACGGAACTTTTGGAGAGGACGGGGGACTGCAGCGGTATCTGGAGGGATTAAAAATTCCCTATACCGGAGCGGGGACGGAGACGAGTGAAGTCGCTTTTGACAAGGATCTGAGCAAGCAGCGTTTTGTGGCGGAAAATGTCCCGACGCCTGCCTCGGAGATGGTCGATTGCTCTGAAGGAGTTCGTTTGCCGAAAATGCCGGTGCCATTCGTGGTCAAGCCGCCCCGGGAGGGGTCGAGCGTGGGGATTCGGGTCGTGAAGACCGAGGAAGAGGCTCTTGCTGCGATGGAGTATGCCGCGGAATTCGACAAACATCTCCTCGTGGAAGAATTTGTGGAGGGTCGGGAATTGACCGTGACTGTGATCGACGGGGAGGTGTTTCCAGTGGTGGAGATCATTCCTCCGGTCGGAGAATGGTATGATATGGCCACGAAATACCCTTGGTTGAGCGGTAAATCGGGGGGCAGCCAGTATGTTTGTCCGGCGGCTCTGACGATCGAGGAAGAGGGCACTGTGAAGGCTGCTGCGAAGAAAGCTCACGATGCGCTGGGAATTGAGGTTTACTCGCGGGTGGATGTGTTGTTAAATTCGTTAGGAGATCCTTACGTCTTAGAAGCCAATACTATTCCCGGAATGACCGAAACCAGCCTTTTACCAATGTCTTGGAAGGAGGCGGGGCTTTCATTTGGCGAACTTTGCGTAAGGATCGCCGAGATTTCTCTCGGCGCCCGAACCTAGAGTAGACCCCATGTTTCAACGCCGCACATCGAGACGCAGCACCCGCGAATCGCGTGACCGCATGCTTGCCCTGAAGGTGCAATCACCGCGGATTCTGTTCTTCGACTTCCTCAAGCTGGGAGGCCGGTTCATGAAATTTGGTCTGATATTAATGACGGTGATGGCACTGGGATTTGCCGGTCGTCTTGGCTGGGAAGAGCTCTTTGTAAGAAACACTGGGGAGTTCGGGATTAAGGAAGTACCCCTGACTGATTTCGAGGGCGAGGCTCCCCGGTTTTTAACCCACAGCCGGATCGTGGCCACCACGGGTTTGGATTTAGATGCCAGTATTTTTGCCCTTGATACCGGCGAGTTGGAGAAAACCTTGAGAAATCTTCCCGAGACCACTGAAGCGCGCGTAACCCGGCGACTTCCGGGGACTTTAAAAATCGAAGTGAGTGAGCGGACTCCGGTCGCTTGGTTGGATAGTGATCAACTCGGCATCGTGCAGCGCGATCGCGCTGCGGGCTTGTTGATCGATGAAGCCGGGGTGCCATTCAAATGTGCTTCACAGACACTCTGGGATTTTGCGGAGCGACTTCCGGTGATTCGTGTTTTGCAAGCCGAGGATCACGAGATCATGGAAGGGCAGAAGACCAAACATGAGGGGCTGCAATACGCCTTGGATCTGGTAAATCTGGCATCCGCTTCGATGGAGGGCTTGGAGCGCCCGGCCTGGGTTATTGTGAAGGACGAGATTACCCTCGAAATGATGACCCTCGGAAAAACCATTGCTACTCTTTCTTATTATAAGCAGGAACATCAGCTCCAAAAGCTTACCAAGCTTGTTGCCCATGCCCGGTCCAAGGGCAGGGAGTTGAAATCAGTAAACCTCATTCCGGATAGATTCGTTCCCGTCATGTATCGGGATGAGCTTTAAGTTGAAATCGAACAATGGCGCGTTCAAAAATTCATGTAGGTCTTGAGATTGGTTCGACCAAGACCGTGATGGTTGTGGCAGAGATTAAACCGGACGAATCAGCGAAAATTCTCGGTCTGGGCGAGACCCGTTCCGCCGGAGTGCGGAAAGGGGAGATTGCCGATTACAAGCAAGTGAGGGCCTGCGTGAAAGCGGCTTTGCTTGCGGCGGAGGATGTTAGTGACGTTGTCATCAAGAGTGTTTTTCTCGCGGTGACGGGGACTCACATCAAGGGTGTCAATAACACGGGAACCTTCCGTCTTCCCGACGATGAAGAGGAGGTGGACCGCAGCCACTTGGATGAGGTCCGAGAAATCGCCCGTGACATCGCGATCGCGAGTGATCATGTTTACCTCCACCATCTTTCGCGGCATTACACTCTTGACGGCCAAACGCATACCACACAGCCGTATGGATTGCTGGGACGGACCCTCGAAGCGGACTATCACATTGTTCACGGCGTGCGGACCCGCATTCAGAACAGCATCAAATGCGTGCGGGAGATTCCTCTTGAAGTCGATGATATTGTCTTTGCTCCTATTGCTTCGGCCCAGATCTGTTTGAATGCCGAGCGCAAGCAGGACGGCGCCCTAGTTATCGATATCGGAGGAGAGACGACCGACTATGTTCTTTATCTCGACGGCTCGATTGCGGCCTCGGGTTGTGTTCCGGTGGGGGGGAATCACGTCAGCAATGACATTCACCTCGTGACGCATATTCCATTTACCAAAGCCGAGAAAGTGAAGATTGCCGAGGGCCATGCTTCCGCTGATCCTGCGCACTCGGTGGGCGTGGTGAAAGTTGATGACGAGCAAGGCGCGCCCGCTGTGGAAATTAAACGTCAATTGCTTAACGACGTCATTCGCGGGCGTCTGGAAGAGACTTTTGAGATTGTCCTGGAGCGCCTTCCCCAAGGCGCGCTCAGGGAAGTGGGAACGGGAGTCTTTCTCACCGGCGGAACGAGTCAGATGCGCGGCATTGGTGAACTCGCCTCAGAAGTCTTCGGCATCCCCGCCTATAAGCCGGAACAACCGGATGTTAGCGGTGTGCATGCCTACTTCAAAGATCCTCAATACGCCACTGCCCTCGGCCTAATCCGCTACGCTCAAATTCTCGATGAGGAAAAAGGCGAAGCCAAAAGCGGAGTTGTTAAAGGCGTCATCAAGAGTCTCTGGCCGTTCTAGGGAAAACGGGTGCTTAGCAGAGGCTTGCAGTTGAGACGGCGTATTTACCCGGAGACCTTGGGCGAAGGTGCGACGGGAAAGGGGTTCGAAAAGAGGGATGGGATCGAAAGAAACAGCAGTCTCAGCATATTCTTCCTATCGGGAGGCTAGACATTCAGGTCGTGGTCGGCAACAAGTCGGGAGTGAAGAAATTTTTTTCCTTGGAGGCGAGTAATCACAAGCCGCCCCGCCTTGCCGATAAGATCAAGTCGGAGGTGCGCAAGTATCTCAAGCGGGAGCGAAGCAAGGAATTGCCCGAGGGCGTGGATTTCTGGGATTTTGATTGCCGACAGGGGAGAAGCTCTGAAAATGCTCAATCCTTGCATGAAAAAGAGATTGGTAAGGCGATCGATCAGGCCTTGGCTGCGGAATGGAAGGGTATTTACCTCGAGATTACTGCGAAACCGGGGGTTCGGACGAAGCGGGAGCGCTAAGATGACGCAATATGCCCTTTCCTCTTGAATAAAGAGATTCCGTTCGCGAAATGGGTGAAATGACTGGTTTTTGTCTCTTTGATTCTTTCGGGGGGATTATGTGGCCTGAAATCGGGCTATTTTGTGACAATTCGTGCTCCGACCGGGGGGTGGTTTTAGCTAGTAAAGCCCTAATTTTGCGGGTCGCTCAAACTTTGTGAAATTTTTCACAAATAGAGCTTGTGAAATTTTTCACAAGCTCCTAAAACCCGCCCAGCGATGGCTAATTTCTTTCCTCGTTGGGCAAATCTAATGCCGCTGAAAATTGCGGTTTGCCTTGGAGCAGTCGGTGCCGGTGTGGTAGCGGGTATTACTTACTATGCTACGCCCAAGGCGCAGCGTGTGGGATATCAACCTACCCAACCGATCCACTATGATCACAATCTTCACTCGAATCAGCTCGGTATGGACTGCCGATATTGTCACAGCTTCGTTGAGCATTCCGGGCATGCCAATGTGCCGACGGCAAATACGTGCTGGAATTGTCACAGCAGTATAAAGAAAGGCTCGCCTAAATTGGCCGGACTTCGTGCTGCCATGGCGGTGGACGAAAATCACGCTCCTTTGCAGGATGCCGATGGCAATGCTGTTGAAGGTAAGCCGATTAAGTGGGTTAGGGTGCACAAGTCGCCGGATTACGTCTATTTCAATCACTCCGCGCACCTAAATCGCGGGATTTCCTGCCAGAGCTGTCATGGAGACGTGCACAAGATGGAGAAGGTCTATCACGCCGAGAGTCACTCGATGGGCTGGTGTCTCGATTGTCACCGCAACCCTGAGAAGCACGTCCGTCCGCTCGAAGAGGTCTACAATCTTGATTACGATCCCGCCCAATATCTTGAAGAGAACGACGTGCGAGATCTGAATAACAATCGGATCACCGAACCCGAAGAATTTGGCAAGTTCCTTGTCGCCCACTGGGGCATTCAGCCCAAAGAGTCCTGTGCGACTTGTCACCGTTAATTTGAAATCCTGAGATGAGTAAACGCGTCTGGAATCCACCAGTAGCTCCACAAGAGAGCGACTCTGTCACTGCCTGGCGTAGTGTTGGAGAAAAAGAAGGATCACTAAATTTCCGCAATCTTCTCGAGCGTGAATTCCCGGCAGGAGACACCTTAACCGAAGAGGAGCAAAATGTTTCCCGTCGGAACTTCACCAAACTCATGGGGGCCTCGACCGCCCTGGCTGGTCTTGGGTTAGCGGCTTGCCGTCGTCCCGAAAGTTACATCGTCCCTTATAAGAAGGCCCCGGAGTGGATCATCCCCGGAAAGCCACTTTTTTACGCCTCGGCTCATCCGCAAGTCGGAGGTGCTGTGCCTTTGGTGGTGACGACGTACGAAGGTCGTCCGACCAAGATCGAAACCAACACTGATCATCCCGACGGGAACGGCACCGATGCCTTCACTCAGGCTTCGGTCCTCGATCTCTATTCACCAGCTCGCTCACAGAAGGTCATC
>Ga0209503_10000909_pt1 | contig 16229 bp, 16 predicted proteins | sample SouAtlMetagenome_2_FD_187448 | JGI IMG/M metagenome (GOLD analysis project Ga0209503, IMG submission 187448) | Marine eukaryotic phytoplankton communities from Atlantic Ocean - South Atlantic ANT15 Metagenome (SPAdes) (version 2) | ecosystem: Environmental > Aquatic > Marine > Oceanic | place... | reverse complement strand
TTTGCAGATTTTCTTTTCTTTCTGCCGTTAATTCTTTCTTTTTGGCAAGATTTATTAAGAAATCGGCAAATAATTCATCGTACTCAAGCCTAATTTGATCGGAAACTCTTATAAATTCAATTAATGCTTCTTCTTTTGTGAAATTTAGACCCAACATCATGGCTTTTGCATAAAGTGGTGTTTCCTTAACTGAAGATTCTTCATAATCTGTGAATAATAAGACCTCTTTTAACAGTTCTATTTCTATTTTTTTGCTATTTTTTAGAAAATCTAAGAATTCGCTTGATACTTTATTTAAATCTTCCTTAAAGTTTTCCAATAAGAAGATCAATAAGAGAAATTCGTTTTCATAATTTACTTTTTTGACTTTTACTTCCTTTTTAAAGCTAACTTTTCTTTCTGGTGCATCATCTTTCAATAATAGATCTTTATTAATATTTAATTCTGTTGAAAATTTCTGCAGCAAGGTCTCCTTAAGAGTTTCTGAAGTAATTTGAGGTAGAAGTTTTTTGAACTCAAAAATAATTTGCCTAATGTCTTCAGGAGAGTCTAATTTTTTACCTCTTTTCAAATATTGAAAAGTGAAACTTTCTAAAACCATTGCCCTTTCAAGTTTTTTATAAAACTCTTTGTTTCCCTTCTCTTTTACAAATGAATCTGGATCATACCCTTCGGGTAAAAATAGGAATCTGACAGTCCTATCATCAAAAACATTCTTTAGTGAAATCTGCAGTGCTCTCCACGCAGCTTTTAAGCCTGCCTCGTCTGAATCAAAACAAAAAGTAATTTTTCTACGCATTTTAAACATTGCGTTCATATGATTTTGTGAGAAAGCAGTTCCAAGCGAAGCTACAGCATTATTAACGCCATGCTCACTTAACATTACGACATCCATATAGCCTTCAGTGACAATGAAATCATCTGTCTTTTGATCCTTTTTTGCATTATTAAAACCATAAAGCTCTCTTGTTTTATTAAAGAATTTACTATCTTTAGAATTTAGGTATTTTGGTTGTGAATCATCTATTACTCTGCCTCCAAAGCCTATAATTTTTCCTGAAGAATTCTGAATAGGAAAAACTACCCTATTTCGTTGGAAAGGATAAAATCCCTTTTCATTTTTAAGAAAAATTCCCGCTTCGAGAATTTCTTTATCTGAAAATTTGTCTTTTAACTCTGCTAAAAGCTTTGTTTGATTAAAGTCTGCAAACCCTATTTTAAAATTCTTGGCAGTTTCTCCACTGATCCCTCTTGCTTTTAGGTATTCAACAATACTCTTATTTCCTGGATCTTTTAACGATTTAAAATAGAAGTTAGCTGCTATCTCATTTATTTCATAAGACTTAGAAAAGTCATTCTGAACATAAGATTTTTCTCTTGGTACAGTTACATTGTTAATCTCAGCTAAGCGTTCAACTGCCTCGACAAAAGTAAGACCTTCATGATCTTTAATAAAAGTGAGAACATTGCCCCCAGCCCCGCAACCGAAACAATGAAAAATAGCTTTTTGAGGACTGACTACAAAAGACGGGGTTTTCTCTTCATGAAAAGGACAACAGCAAGTGTAATTATTTCCTTTTTTTGCTAATGAAACATAATTATTTATTACAGAAACTATGTCTGAATCAGCAATTAGATTATCAATAAAATCTTTTGGTATAGAGTTAGCCATAATTATCATTAAACCAGTCTTGGAATATTAATTCAGCAGAAAATGAATCTTTCATATCATTTTTTTTGCTTTTATTTAAAGATTGGCTGGTGAAATCTTCATTGACATCCACTGGTTCAAGATTGTGATTTTTTGAAAAAAATTCTTTTAGCTTAGTTAGGCCCAAATTGAAGTCTTCTGACATGTTAGAAGGCTTCCCTATTAATAATAAGTTTGGCCTCCACTCTTCCATTAAAGCATCTAGTGAATCGTATAAAGATTTATCATTTTTTATTATTGGTAATGGTTTAGTTTGACCTGTAAAAGTCTCTGCGATACAAATTCCAATTTTTTTTGTTCCGTAGTCTAGGCTGAGAACAACTTTAGCTTCTTTTCTCAATTTCGAAATATAATTTTCATTACTTTAAATTATCCCAAAAAACTTTTGCTGGATCTAAGTCTGAATTGTTATGAATCTCTTGTAGGCAGGTTGGTGAAGTAAGGTTAATTTCAGACAGTTTCCCTCCCAACAAATCAGCTCCTGCAAAATAAATGCGATTTTCTTTAAGGTATGGGATTATTTGCTCTGCAACTTCTTGATCTTTCTTGGTAACTGGTTCGATATTAGATGTAGCTCCAGCAGCAAGATTTCCCCTAAAATCTTTGTGTGAAGGAACTCTAACTACCTTTCTTGGTAAGAGTTCATAATTTATAAATAACAGCCTATGATCACCATTTTTTGCTTCCTCTATGTATTCTTGAATAATAAAATGCTTTCGTCCTCTTTGGCTTATTGTTTCCCATATTACATTTAAGTTCTTGTCTCCTCTTTCAATAAAAAAGATTGATTTTCCCCCCATGCCATCAAGTGGTTTTAATACAATTTTTTCTATGTTTTCGCTTTTAAATACATCTTCTATCTCTTCAAGAGAATTTGTAACTTTCGAGTATGGTATTAGGTCAGGAAAATTTAAGATTATAAGTTTTTCATTATTCTCTCTTAGTGCTTTAGCAGGGTTAATACAGTCAACTCCTGATATTTCTAATAGTTGAGTTAAATATAAGTACTCTTTATTGAATGGAGGGTTAAGCCTATTAATAACATATTTGAATTCTTTGATTTCAATAGACTCTGATTTGCTTCTTTCAAAGTTTAATTTACCTGGATTGGGGAATTGTATTTGTGAGCAATTGGCGTAAAGCGCTGAATTTTTATGAGTAACATCTGATGCATCAAACACATATATTTCATCACCCCTCATGAAAGCTTCTTTCATTAAATAAACAGAAGTGTCTTTCTCAAGGTTCATTGAGTGCAAGTCATTGATGATAAATCCAATCTTCATAATTAAATATTTATTTTTGATAGAGCTACTAAAGGTGCAGTTTCAGCTCTAAGTATATTCTCGCCTAAATTCATATAAGTTGCTTGGTTTTTATTAAATATTTCTCTTTCATGCTCATCAAAACCAAACTCTCCGCCCGATATTAAGAGGTCATATTTTTTATCACTTGAGATCGTGTTTGTAGCAAACTGATCTAGAACACATATTGAACTAAAACCACTAAAATTAAAGCTATCAACAGATTGTATTATCTCTAATTTTGGAAGGTAGAAATTTTCTGACTGCAGAAAAGCTGATTTAATAATTTCTTCGTACCTGTCAATTTTATTTATTTCTTTCTGGAAACTAAATGTACTTTTAGATTTTTTAGAAATATAAACTGTTATATTTTTTACCCCAATTTCAACGCATTTTTGCAACATAAATTCAAACTGACTTTTCTTTAAAAATGGTATTAAAACTGAAGTATTAAAAGTTTCAGGTTTCGTTACTAACTCTTTAATTCGTGTTGCGTCTTTGCCGTTGTATGTACTGATATGTTTATTCCCGTTTCCATCAAAAATTAACAACTCCTCACCTTCTTTAAGTTTTAGTACTTTTTTCAAATAATGTATTTGACTATTGTCTAAAAAATGATCAGTATTTTTATCTAGTTTTTTTTTAAGAAAAATTGACGCTATTTTCATTTTGAAGAGCAATTATATCATTTAGATGTCAACCAAGTTTAATACAAATAAAAGAAGTCTTCGTGGAGAAGTTAAAAGAGCAATCAAAAGGTACTATCGCAACTTGGATGGGGAAAATCCCATTGAACTTTATAACTTAACAATTAGCCAAATAGAACCACCTCTGTTAGAAGTAGTCTTAAAAAAGTGTAAAGGAAATCAATCTGAGGCAAGCAAAATTTTAGGGCTTAATAGAGGAACATTAAGAAAAAAAATGGCTAAATATGGTCTTCTATAATGATTAAAATTAAGACAGCCCTATTAAGCGTTTTCGACAAAACAGGCATTTTAGAACTTGCTGAAAAGCTTGTGCAAAATAACGTACAGATTTTGTCTTCAGGAGGCACAGCAAAATATTTAAAATCAAATAATATTGCCGTCACAGAAATATCAGAATATACAGGCTTTAATGAGGTGTTTGATGGTCGTGTAAAAACTCTGCATCCCAAAGTGCATGCAGGCATTTTAGCTAGAGGAGAGGCAGATCAAGAAGAGCTCGAAAAACTTGGTGCAAAAAAAATAGATCTTGTTGTTGTAAATCTATATCCATTTGCAGATGAAGTTGCTAAAGATGGCTCAACTGAAAGCTCAATAATAGAAAAAATAGATATCGGTGGTCCTGCAATGCTTAGAGCGGCAGCAAAGAATTTTCACCACACTGTTGTTGCTTGCCAACCAGAACAATACGACCAAATTGACATTGACGGTGTGTCTATTGAGCAATCGAAAGAACTAGCTGCAGAAGTTTTTAGCATCACTAGTGATTATGATTTGAATGTTTCAAATTGGTTCTTTGAAAATGACGTGCCGCTTGAATCTAAAAAACTGAGGTACGGCGAAAACCCACATCAAGAAGGGTTTCTTAGCATGGTTGGCAAAACACCGATAAATTTTCATGATCCAATTCAGGGGAAAGAAATTTCTTACAATAATGTTTCAGATGCATTAGCTGCATGGGCATGTGTGAATGAATTTTCTGAGCCGAGTGTCTGTATAGTTAAACATACAAATCCTTGTGGTGTTGCCTCTAATAAAACTGTTTTAGAGGCTTATCAAAGAGCATTCCAAACAGATCCAACTTCAGCTTTTGGCGGAGTAATTGCATGCAATGCGTTAGTTGATGAAACATGTGCAAAAACTATGCTTGAGAATCAATTTATCGAGGTTCTGGTTGCGCCTAGCTACTCTGAAGAAGCCATAAATATACTTCAAGAAAAACCAAATATAAGAGTCTTACTTAGCAACGATGTCGAGACCGACAATTATGAAAATAAAATGATCCATGGCATTGGACTAATTCAATCTACCGATTTATTGGATATATCTGAAATTGATTTAGAGTTTGCAACAAAAAATAAACCAAATGAAAAAAATATAGAAGATTTAATTTTTGCGATGAAAGTAGCGAAGCACGCAAAATCGAATGCAATAGTTCTGGCTAAGAATAAAATGACATTAGGTGTAGGAGCAGGACAAATGAGCAGAGTTGTAAGCACTAAAATTGCTTTTATGAAGGCAGAAGAAGAAGGACTAGATGTGGCAAATTGCGTGCTAGCCTCAGATGCTTTTTTTCCTTTCAGAGATAATATAGATCTCGCAGCTGAAAAAGGCATATCCCATATAATCCAACCGGGTGGGTCTGTGAAAGATGAAGAAGTTATTCAAGCAGCAGAAGAAAATAATATAACTATGACTCTTACGGGCATAAGGCACTTCAAGCACTAATGAATGTAATTGTAATCGGGCAGGGTGGTAGAGAGCATGCTATCGCTTGGAAATTAGCTCAGTCAGAAAAGGTAGATACTGTTTTTGTTGCTCCAGGTAATGGTGGCACTGAAGTAGAGAATAAGTGTAAAAACATAAATATAAATATTTCTGACTTCCCTGCTATAAAAAATCTCATTAAAGAAAGGAATATAGAACTTGTTGTGATAGGTCCAGAAGATCCATTAGTCAATGGGCTCGTTGATTTTCTTCAGGATGAAAATATTCATGTTTTTGGTCCATCTGCTAATGGGGCAAAACTTGAAGGGTCAAAAATCTACTCCAAAGAGTTCATGTTTGATAACAATATTCCTACTGGCGAAGCCAACTTTTTTTCTTGTTCAGTCAAAGCAAAAAATTATCTAGAGGATTGCCAATATCCCATAGTGCTCAAGGCAGATGGCCTGGCTGCTGGTAAGGGTGTATTGGTTGCTGAAGATTCAGAAAGCGCGAAGAATTGGGTTGATGCAGTTATGAATGATTCAGTTTTTGGAGATGCAGGAAAAAATATATTAGTTGAAGAATGTTTGCTTGGTACAGAATTAAGTTTTATGGGGATACTCACTCCAAAAGAATTTATACCATTTGAAACTAGTGTTGATTACAAACCATTAAAAGATAGTAATACCGGACCAAATACAGGGGGCATGGGTTGTATATCACCCTCCCCATTCATGAATGAAGAATTAAAAAGGACGGTGATGCAAAAGGTTGTAAAACCAACTTTAGATGGGCTAAATAAACTTGGTATCCAGTACTACGGTTTTATGTATTTTGGCCTGATGGTTAAGGACAATGATCCAAAAGTGCTTGAATTTAATTGCAGACTAGGAGATCCAGAAACCCAGTGTCTAATGATGCAAATGGAATCTGATTTGGTGGATTGTTTAACAAATGCTTTGAACGATAAAAAAGTCTCAATTGAGTGGAAAAGCGGCTCATCTATGGGTGTTGTAATTGCATCGGATGGTTACCCAGGAAGTTATGAAACAGGCAAAACAATTAGCCTTGGAAATACAGGGAATTTAAAAGTATTTCATGCTGGAACTAAATTGATTGAGGGCTCTTTGCAAACTTCTGGTGGTAGAGTGTTTTCAGTAAATTATCATGATAAGTCATTAGAACTTTGCTCAGAATATATCTACAAAAAGATTGAAGAAGTACAATTTGATGGCAATATATATAGAAAAGATATTGGGAAAATTTATGAATCTTAGCGATAGACTAGCAACTGAATTAAATCATTTTTTGAAAACAATTACTTATGAGAACAATGGAGAGCTAGACTCCACACTTACTGATGAAGAAAGACAAAAATCAATCTCTTTAATGAGGGTGAATGCTTCTGGAGAAGTGTCTGCTCAAGCACTATATAGAGGACAAGCATTTTTTACTAAGACGCCTGATGTTAGAAAACATCTTATAAAAGCTGGCGATGAAGAATTTGATCATCTAGTGTGGTGTAGTAAAAGATTGGACGAGCTTGGTGGGAAAAAATCGGTGCTTGATCCTTTCTATTATGCAGGATCATTTACTCTTGGCTCTATAGCTGCCTTGATTGGTGATGGAACAAGTCTAGGTTTTGTTGAGGAAACCGAAAAGCAAGTTGTTGAGCATCTTAAAAGACATCTAAAAGAAATGTCACCTAGAGATGAAAAAAGCAGAGAGATTTTGCAAAAGATGTTAGAAGAAGAGGAGATTCATGGTCAAGAAGCAAAAGATCATGGTAGCGAAGACCTTCCACCTCCTGTTAAAGGCATGATGACCGCAACTTCAAAAATAATGACTACACTTAGCCGTTATTTCTAAGGCAATACTATTTTTGAAGAAAGTTTTACTTTATTTTTAGCAAACCAGCCCTTCTTCATTTCTACAGCAGCTATTATGTCTCTGTTAACAGAGCAAACTGAGTCAAGACTTCCTGGCTCTAGATCAAATATTTCAACAATCTTTTTCTCACGGTTAACAAATGCTACTGAGAGTTCTACATAGGTATCTTTCATCCACATGCATCTTCTTCCTGCTCCAGGCCAAATAAAAATCATTCCTTGATTATCTTTAAGACTCTCAACCCCCATAAGACCTTTAGATCTTAAAGCTTGAGTATTAGCTACTTCTAATTGGATTGTCTTCTCGCCAATATTGGCTTCAATAAAGCTTTTATCAGCATTAGCCGATATTGTTACGAAGATCAGTAATAGTACTCGCATAATCATCTGTATTAAAAATTGCCGAACCCAAAACGAAAGTATCAGCTCCAGCTTCACAAACAGTTTTTATGTTTTGTGGGTTTATGCCACCATCTACTTCTAATCTAACTTCATTAGAACAACTATCAATAATTTTTCGCATCTCAGTAATTTTTGGCAAGACGGATTCAATAAATTTTTGACCCCCAAAACCTGGATTAACCGACATTAATAAGGCTAAATCCAAATCATTAATATATTTTTTCACATAAGTAAGATCTTCTGCTGGGTTAACTGCAAAACCAACTTTGCAACCAAGTTCCTTAACGCGTGCAATTGAACCATCCAGATCTTCTGAGGCTTCTGGATGAAAAGAAATTAGATCTGCGCCTGCTTCAGCAAACATTTCTATTAGTGAATCCACAGGCTTAACCATTAAATGAACATCAATAAAATCTTTGATTCCATAATTTCTTAATGACTTACATACCATCGGGCCAATAGTCAGATTTGGCACGTAATGATTATCCATGACATCAAAATGGACCCAATCAGCACCTGATTCAAGGACATTTTCTACTTCTTGACCTAGTCTAGAAAAATCAGCAGAAAGAATTGAAGGAGCTATTATTTTTTTCACTTTATTTATTCAAATTATGCAGTGTTTCAGGGTTACCGACATCATACCAATTTATATCCAATATTTCTGCGTGTAGTTTTTTACTTGCAGCAATTTGTTTTAGGCAATCATGCCAATAATGAAATTTACTCTGACCAATATTATTAAATATTGATCTATTGATTATGCTAAATCCAGTCCAGATAAAATCTTTACTATTATCTATATCAATATAACCATCATTCACAGAAAAATCTCCATTTAGCTTGTCTTCTGATTTGGTCACAAAGAGAGTGTTTGATTTTACATCTAAAAATTTTTGGTAATCATGGTCAGAAAAAATATCTGAATTAATAATTAATACATCTTCATCACCAAAATCTGATGTTCCTTGATAAACTCCCCCACCTGTTCCTAAAATATCTTCTTCATGGCTAAATATTACTTCTATTTTGCCTGCGAATTTTGATTGCACATGATCAATAATCTTATTAGCTAAATAATGTACATTGATAGATACAGAACTAAAGCCAGCTGATATTAATTTCTCTAAGTGGTAATCAATTAAAGGCTTTCCTCTTACCTCAATAAGTGGCTTAGGAATATCTCTTGTTAAGGTCCCTAGTCTCTTACCGAATCCTGCTGCGAGTATCATTGCTTTCATAATATTTTTTCAATAATTTTTAGTTGTGGTTTATTTAAATAACTTAATCCCAAACAGATTCTAGATAAAAATTTTTCGAGATCACTTTTTCTATTTAAAAGCTTTCCATCTTTAAAATATCTATTGAATGTTCCAACAACCCTCATAGATCTATGGCTAAGAGCCACCATAATATGACGCATTATCTCATCAGTTTCTATTTGTAAGCCAGAGCTTATAATATGTGAGCTTAAAACGTCTTTGATAAGATCATTTGAATAATCGAAATCATGCTCATAGAGTAGAGATGCTAGGTCTATGCCAATTGGACCGACATTCAAATCTTGGAAATCTATTACAAATATCTCATTTTTACACATGATGAGATTTCTTCTTTCAAAGTCATTGTGAACAGGGATAAATTGTTGATTTAAAAGCTCTTCTACAAGCTCTTCTCTTAATAAGCTAATATCTTTTATCTGACTTTGATCGCAACCCCTTTCAAAACAAAACTCATTAAAAGCTTCTGTTTGTTCCAACAAGCTAGTCTTTGTGCAACTTTTTAAGATATCTTGTTCACAAAAATATATCAAAGAAAGCTGTTCAAGAGCTTTAGTTAATATTTTCTTATCATCAACTTTATCTGAAGCATCTAAAGTGTTGTCTCCAAGATCTTGCAGAAGCATAAATCTTAAATCTTCTGAAAATGCATATGTTTCAGGTACATTTACAGATGAATTTATAAGAAGTTTTGAAGAATATAAAAAATTTGCTGCTTGTTCTTTGTTTTCAGAATTATCAACTAGAACAAAGGTTCTCTCATCTGCTTTTATACGAAAATATTTTCTAGTGCTTGCCTCTTCTCTTAGCGGTTCTAAGTTAAAATTTTGTGTTCCTATAACACTGCTCAACCAGTCTGATATTTCTCTTAAATTTTTATTCAACTCTCTTTGACTACTTTAGGCACTGGGTAACCATCTGCTGGAACAAAAAAATCAGGCATCAATTGATCAAATGGATAGTCTGCATATTTGCTGAAGTCAGTTTCACCATGCTCTGCCAAAAGCGTATCATCTATTAGAAAATTCCCACTAAAAGTTTTATGGTCTTTGTTAAAAACGATGTAAGCTGCATCCGACATTATTTCTGGATTTCTCGACTTTTCAAACATTTCATTACCACCTAAAACATTTGCTACAGCAGCAGTTTTTATTGCTGTTCTTGGCCATAAAGCATTCACTCCAATTTTTCCTTGGTATTCTGCTGCCATCCCTAATACGCACATACTCATATTAAATTTTGCCATAGTGTAGGCTAATGATCCCTGGAACCAGATTGGATCCATATCTAATGGTGGAGATAAATTCAAAATGTGTGGATTATCAGATTTTAGTAAATGAGGAATACATAGCTTGCTTGTTAAGAACGTTCCTCTTCCATTAACGTTATGCATTAAGTCATACCTCTTCATATCTGTATCTAGGGTAGGAGTTAGACTTATTGCAGAAGCATTATTAACACAAATATCAATGCCACCAAACTCTTCTACTGTTTTATCTATAGCACCTTTAATGCTTTCTTCAAATCGTATATCACACTGAACTGGTAAGGCCTCACCACCTGCTTTTTTAATTTCTTCTGCAGCTGTGAATATTGTCCCTTCTAACTTTGGGTGGGGCTCAATAGTTTTTGCTGCTATAGCAATCTTTGCACCATCTTGAGCAGCTCTTAAAGCAATAGAGAGCCCAATACCTCTGCTTCCCCCAGTCATAAAAATTACTTTATCTTTAAGGTTCATAAAACTTTTTTTAATAGTATAAGTCCTATAATACAAGCATATGAAAAAAGTTAATAATCTCTTGCTTGGGATAATATTTTTTAGCTCGCTCTTTTTTGGAGAAGAGTGTTCTGATGATATGACGTCTGATATTCAGATTAAAAATGGAGATATAGAGATATCAAAAAATATTAATTTAACTTTTGAAGAAGCAAAGAGTAATGAAAATGAGCTAGAGCTAAAAAATGTTAAGGTCACTTCATGTAAAAATAGTTCAGTTTGGGCCCTTACTGCAGAAAATGCTCAACTTCTGGATGAAAACCTTACTATTCAAAATACAAAACTTAGAATATTTGATGTTCCTATTTTTTGGCTCGGCGAAGTCAGCCTTAATGAAGATGAAAGCTTCAATATTCCAAACTTAGGCGTTACTGATTCTAATTTAGATATTAGCTATAAATTCAAAACAAACACAGAAAATTCTCAATTTGTATTAGAACCAATTTATTCAAAATCTTCCTTTGGCCTTTCGCTTGATTTTGCTTTTGACGATGGTAATAACAATTTTAATTTTCAGAGCCTTGCTCTAGATGATGAAAATAGCTCATGGGTTTATGACATAGATTCAATCTTAAATTTTAACGAATTCATTTCACTAACTTTGGATTATTCAGATCTAAGCGGCAACTCACTCATTCAAAATTATGGTTACAGGTACTTGGACATAAATAGAAGAAGCTTAGATTTAAAACAATCCGTAGGTCTTTCTTTCCAAAAAGATAATAGAAATATTTCAATCTTTTCTGATGATTTCATTAATATTGGCGGCTTAAGACCTGTATCTCATTCAAAGGATTTCTTGATATATGAGAGGTTCTTTAATATTAATGGTTGGCTTCTGGACCTAAGCTCCGAATACGCAAAATTTAAAAACAATACTTCTGAAGATGTAACAATGCCTTATACAATTTTTGATAATGTTGAGAGAGTTTCCAGAGATATAGGAATTTCGAGAGGTTTTAAGTTCAACAGCTTTAATTATGCCGCTAATTTTCTAATGTCACGTAGAGAATACGATTTAAAAGATACTGGTGAAACAATAAGCTCTAATAGTTTTGCAACTTCACAGGTATTTTCAGTCTTAGAAGATAGAAGTCTTAAATTTGGGTTTTTATGGTCTTCATTTCAGAATGAGGATAACTTGCCTATTATAGATTCGTATCCTATTTTGCCCTCACCTGAATCTAATATTTCACTTAATCCTTGGGTGGGCAAGGATAGAGGAACAAATTCTCGAAAGATATTTCTGAATAAAAAATGGGAAACTTCTAAATTTGACTTATCTGTATCCACAAACTTTTATGAAAAATATAACTTTAAAAATGAAAGCATGATTTTCAAAAAATTCTATGATAAAAAACCAATATTTTTCTCAATAAATACCAAAAATAAAAATTTTAACCTCTTTGCAAAAGGGAATTATAGCTATGAAAAGAGTGACTTTATGGCCCAAATGATTGGTATGAAATATACAGATGAAAAGACTCTCTTCTCTTTTCAGAAGAATAATTTGATTCCTTCCAGCTACCCACTACAACCGCTTGATAATTATGTTTTAAAATTCAAAAGAGATTTTGATAGTTTTCAGGTTTTTTCAAGAGCTCAGTATTCAAAAGAAGAAAAAACGGTCAATGAAAATATTCTTGGCCTCCAATGGCAATATGATTGTTTGAGACTTAGGCTCAGTATGGAAAGAGCAAGATTTTTTCCATTTGTTGATCCTGATTATGCTGAAATGTCTTATTATGATTTAATATATTTGACTAATCCTAAAGTAAAAAATAACCTTAGTTTGGAATTTGAGTTGGTTGGACTTACAAATATACTTACTCCGATAGATAATATTATAAATAATGGACTATTTAACTAGAATTTTAGCCCTTATCCTTTTTACAGGGCCTCTCTTCGCACAAGAATTAGATAGGGTTGCGGTTATCGTAAATGACGGTGTCGTTTTGGAATCTGATATTCAACAAAAGATGTCAGAATTTAAAAAGAATGCAACTCTTAATGGTCAAAAGATTCCATCTGATGATGAGCTGCGTGAAAATGTTTTAGATGAGCTTATAGTTAGTGAACTTCAACTTCAAATAGCTGACAAAGTTGGTATTAAGATTAGCGATGAAGAGCTGAATGTAACGGTTAAGAGGCTCGCTCAGCAAAATAATCTTGATATAGAAGCTTTTATTAAAGTAGTCGAGGAAAGAGGTGATTCTTACTCTGAGCTCAGAGAAGAAATTAGAAAAAGCCTTAAAATTAATAGAGTTCAGCAAGGAAGAATTCAGAATAAGATACAAATTAGCAGAGAAGAACTAGATAATTTTTTAAATACTGAAGAGGCTCAAAATCAACTTGGTCCAGAACTTAAGGTCAGACAAATTTTAATTAGAAATAACTCTTCACTTGACGTCGAAGATGTTTATGGAAAAGTTTTATTAGGATTATCAGAGGGCAGAAATATTGAAAACTTTATTTCAGAATTTTCAGAAGATAATGGTTCTGGTGACCTTGGTTGGAGAAAGCTTACTGGGTTTCCTGAATTATTTGCCGGCTCATTGAAAGACATGAGAATAGGTGATTTGTCAGAACCAATAACAAGTGGTGCTGGAAAACACATTCTCTTTTTAGAAGATAAAAGAGGGCCCACAGTTACTTTCGAGAAACAATGGAAACTTAGACATATCCTGTTAATACCAAATAGAATTAGGCCAGATGAAGCTAGTGAAAAACTTATTGGAGAATTAAAAGTAAGAATAGAAAATGGTGAAAGTTTTGAAGCTTTAGCTTCAGAGTACTCTGATGATCCTGGATCAAAACAAGAAGGAGGCGTTTTGGATTGGGCAGGTGAAGGTGTCTACGATGAAGAATTTGAAAGACAAATGAAAAAATCAAATTTAAATGAACTAACAGATCCATTTTTAAGTCAATTTGGATGGCACATCTTAGAAGTCATGGGAACTAGGGTTGAAGACAAGACAAATGAAAAAATAGAAGATAGAGCTTTTTCTTACTTGTTTAATAGGAAATTTGAAGAAGAATTGGAAACAGATCTGCAAGAATTAAGAGCTGACGCATTTATTGAGATAAAGGAGCTTGACTAGTAAGCCTGCATATATTTCTTTAGGCGATCCTTCGGGAATTGGTCCAGAAGTATTCATAAAATCTCTTAATTCACCTGAAATTAAAAAAAATCTTGCATCATTTATAGTTGTTTCATCAATAGATGTGATCAGGAAGACATTAAAAAATTTAAATCAAAGTTTTAAGACCAACCTAATTTTAGATCAAGCTGATATATCAGAGGATGCAATAAATGTTTTAAATGTTGAGGGCTGTCTTGATTACGATTTAGGCTCTCCAAAGGAATCAAATGCAAAATATATTTTTGACTGCCTAAAAAAAGCCTCAGATCTCACAGAAAAAAATAATACCTGTTTAATTACAGGGCCTATCAATAAAAAGATATTAAGCTCTTATGAGAAAAATTTTTCTGGGCATACTGAATTTTTAAAAAAAAGGTTTGGATCAGAAGAAGTCCTTATGTTTCTTTCTAATGGGTCTCTCCACTTAGGAATTATCACAACACACATACCTTTGTCTCAGGTTTCTAGCTCTATTACAAAAGAATTAATACTAAAAAAATATATTCTGCTAAATGATGGCTTAAAAAATATTTTTAAAATACCTGAACCTCGAATTGCAGTTTTAGGTCTAAATCCACATGCTGGAGAATCTGGAACCATTGGACATGAAGAGAGCGATGTTATTTGTCCTGCTATAGATGAACTTGTTAATAATGGATATGATGCTGTTGGCCCTGTCTCTGCTGATACAGCATTCGCTGTTGGCGGTTATGATGCTGTTCTATCCATGTATCATGACCAAGCTTTACCTGTAATAAAAACTTTGGATTTCAATAAAACTGTCAATATCACCCTTGGGTTGCCCTTCTTAAGACTTTCGGTTGATCATGGGACGGCTGAGGATATTGCTGCAGATTATTCTGCAAACAATGAAAGCATGCTGGAAGCAATGCGTATATCTTTAAATCGAAATGAAGCTTAAGAAATCATTAGGTCAAAACTTTTTAAAGGATATTTTTTTTCTAGACAAGATCATTGCCAGCTCTCAAATAGACAAAAATAAAGAAGTAATTGAAATTGGGCCTGGTGATGGAGCGCTAACTGAACTGATTCTTCAAAACTCTAAGCATTTAAGAGTATTTGAGATCGATGAAAGATTTAGTGCCTTGCTTAAAAAAAAATATATAAACTCAAATATTAAAGTCTTTAATGAAGATTTCTTGAGTGTAGATTTAAAAGATGTTGCTATCGACCAAAACATTATTATGGGCAACTTGCCCTACAATGTTTCATCTCAAATTATCATTAAAATTATTGAATCTAATCTCAGATACCAGCACTGTGTTTTTTTGATCCAAAAAGAACTTGCTAATAGATTTATAAATAGTTCAAAATCTTCAAAATTATCTATTCAAAGCCAAATATTTTGTAATATTGAAGCACTTTTTGATATTCCTCCTGAAGCATTTGACCCAGCACCTAAGGTGAATTCTACTTTAATAAAAATCACTCCTCATGATAAATATAAAAAATATATACAAAGCTATAGCAACTTTAAGAAAATCTTAAATATTTGTTTTGCAAACCCAAGAAAAAAAATCTCAACAGCACTTAAAAATATTAATGTCGACACTTCCCAATTTAGCTTTGATGTTAACAGCAGAGCAGAAGAGCTTGAGATTCATCATTATTTTGAAATACTAGTGCAGTATGAGAGCCAAATCTAAATTTATAATTGGCGATATTCAGGGCTGTTATAAAGAATTCAGAAATTTAATAAAACTTATTGACCCAAAAAAAGAAAATAAGTTTTTCTGTGTTGGGGATCTTGTTAATAGGGGGCCAGAATCGGAAAAAGTTGTCGATTATGTTTTGAAAAATAACATTAAAAGTGTTCTTGGCAACCATGACCTACACCTTATGGCTATTCTGATTGGTGCTAAGGAACACAACAAGAAGAAAGACACGATGACCAAGATAATAAATAAAAATAAGGCAGTTGAGATAATTGATTATTTTTCTCAATTCCCATTTGCAAAGGTTATTTCAAATAATAATAAAAAATCCTTAGTAGTTCATGCTGGCGTACTTCCTTCTTGGTCACTTTCTGATATCGCCAGTGCGAATGAAGAGCTTACCGAGGGCCTAAAGAGTGACCCTGAAGAATTTTTTAAGACAATGTACAGTGATCGTAGCAAGGCAATATCAAAATCTACTAATAAAAAAAATAGAAGAAGGTATTTAATTAATGTTTTTACAAGGATGAGATTTCTATCAAATAACAATAGGCTTGATCTTAAGACTAAAGTAAAAAAATCTGGTTCAAAAACTTTCAAACCTTGGTTTTCTTATGAGCATAAAGCTTTAAAAGA
>Ga0209503_10000906_pt1 | contig 16260 bp, 21 predicted proteins | sample SouAtlMetagenome_2_FD_187448 | JGI IMG/M metagenome (GOLD analysis project Ga0209503, IMG submission 187448) | Marine eukaryotic phytoplankton communities from Atlantic Ocean - South Atlantic ANT15 Metagenome (SPAdes) (version 2) | ecosystem: Environmental > Aquatic > Marine > Oceanic | place... | reverse complement strand
TTGTCATTGCCATATGGCAAATCAAAATACTCTGCTTGTTTTTGTGTGTAAAATGCCATAGCGTCTGCGAACAGACCATAGCGTTGTTCATACCAATGCACACAAAAAGGTTTGAGATTGGGGTCTTTTACAGCATATATTAAAGCTGCTGTTGACTCAATCCCTGCTGACAAAGGCATATATGTATTGCAATCAGGGTGTTTTGCAATCGCCTCAGTAATTTCTGCGGACGACTTCAATATGGCGTTTTCCGTTTTAGATACGTGTACTTGTAAAGGTTCTTTACTCATTTCTGTAAATCCAAGAGTACATTCGCTGTTGCCTTGTCACGAAGTTGTACCATTTGTTTCAACGGTTTAAATTTACCATTACAGACTACTTCGGTCATAATATAGTTTTGAGGCATAACTAAGTTAATTAAAACTAGCGCTGCCTCATAGGGGTCTATAAAATATTCCCCATCTTCTACTCCGTCCAGTATTTTACTATTTGTCCAACCCATACTAACATTGTGTAAACGGCACTTGTTTTTGTACGGATAGTCTGTGGCTTTTGCAATACAGTAGTCTCTCAACTCAGCTTTATCCTTCTCATAAATACTAGCTCCAATACTATAATAGCATGTTGCGGAGCCTGTGTTGATAACTACTTTTTCTCTATCTGCCCATTGTGTATGTAGAATTTTTAGAATTTTATTTTGTGCTCGAGGAAACCAGGCGTGATTAAATACTACATCTGGGTCGTCTCGTAAGATAGCGTTGATGATTTTGTCACCATCGCCCTCTTTAAGGTCGAAACCATTTGACCTAGAATAGCCTTTAACCAAAGCTCCATGAAACTGACAATATTCGTAAATTTCTTTACCAATCCCGCTTGTGTGACCTGTAACTGCCACCTTTTTACCTTTTAACATTTCCATTAAATCTCTCTTAAAATCCAATTGATGATACGCTGATAAACATTGTACCAAAGACGAAAATTGCTAATAGAAACATTGCCACATCATCAACATGATAATCGTGCCTATTAACTCTTATTCCCCTGTACAAACAATCAGCTGTTTGTTTTATATATTTCATTTTTAATAATACTTTTCCCACTTATCAAAACTATAGTCTGCACCTATTTCAAAGTCACAGCCTACAGGACAGTTAGGAATTGAAAAACCTCGGTCTTTCTGAACGAAGGTTTTCAGGTTGCTACAATAGACCTCCATCTCATCTTCAGGCACTTCTGCAAGAATTGAATCGTGCACTAGCCCAAATATCTTGGAGTTCATTCCGTTTCTATTGATGTATTTTTGCATGTCTATCGCACCCAATAGGTTTATGTCCGATGCGACGGACTGTACAAGAAAGTTAATTCCAGACCTTACTTCGTGAGACGCAATACCTTTATCCTTACTCTTGGCATTGGGAAGCCTACGCTTCCTTCCGAACTCTGAATAAATGAAAGCATTGGACTTAATAAAAGCCCCACATTCATCTAACCATTTTTTCAGATTGGGGAATGATTGGAAATAATCTGCAATAACTCTACTTGCATCATGCATTGAGAACTCTGAGCCAGAGTCCTTCGTAACCTGCCATGAAATCTTAGCTGGGCCAGCACCGTACATTATACCAAATGTAACAGCTTTCGCCTGTTGACGTTTAGCCGTGTATAATTCATCGACTTGTTCAACATCGCATGGTAGTTTAAAGACTTGCTTTGCGATAGTCGAGTGGAAGTTGCCGCCACTCTTGAATACCTCTTGCAGTCCTACGTCTTTCGCCAAAACAGCGGCAACATACACTTCTGCCGTTGTTAAGTCCATAGAGACGATTTTATGTCCTTCTCTTGCTTTAATACAACCTTTTACTGTCGGGTTATCCCTAGGTAGCTGTTGCATATTCAATTTACCACTAGAGGAAAGACGACCTGAAGTAGTACCGTGTAAATTAAACCCAGTACGCAATCTAGAATCTCTATCAAGATTTGGTATAATTTTATCAAGATATGTATTCTTAATTTTATTCTTTTGTCTTATCTCTAGGATATGTTTAGGCACAGGGTGTTCTTCTGCAAGTTGTCCTAAGACTTCTGCATCAGTACTATGGGCACCTGTACCCGTTTTCTTACCCGTTGGGGTTAGATTGATATAATCAAACATGAGAGAACGAAGTTGAACTGTGGAGTTAGGGTTAAAATCTTTACCCTGTGCTTTCTCAAACTGTCTCACTTCAGGAAATTCGTATAATTCTGCAACTGCTTTCGTTATATCTTCCTGCATTACACCCTGAGCAAACTCAAGTCGCTCACGGTCGAAAGGCACTCCATTGTTCTCTACTTGTCTTAAGAAGTCACAGCCTTCAAGTAGAATATTCTCATAGACCCATAAGAGTCTCTTGTTCTTCTCGATTGCTGGCCTCATCTTCTGATATAATGCAAATGTGACTACTGCGTCCATAGCTGCATAGTCTTTCATTACATCAAAAGGAATCAGGTCATAACTAAAGGCTTCCTTTAGTATGCCATGTTTACGCCTGTACTCTGCACCCCAATCCTCTAACGGTTTCTCATAATCCCCGAAAGGAGTATGTTTCATTGCTAGGGTTTTGAGTCCATGTGTACCAGGGTTTTCATCAAACATATAATGCATAAGCATTGTATCTTCGAAGTTTGGAAACTCGAAATTAAAATGGTAAATAAACCATTGTAAGTCGAACTTCGCATTGTGAAATACTACTGTCTTTTTGGTGAACAGTTCCTGCATTTTTGCTTCGACATCTTCATCAATTACATCAGCGTCACAATATATACCGTGATCAGGCTCATAAGACATAGAAAATCCAAGCATATAACCGTCCCTACAATATAAGGCACTAGTTTCTGAGTCGAGTGCGATGTACGGTAGCGGGTGGTCGATTGCCTTCTGTAAAAAGGCCATAGCCGTTTCTTTATCTTGTATGCCATAACATTTATCCTCTGATAGTTTTTCTATCTTTAGTTCTCCACTAACATAGCCTGCAATACTTTCTATTGCTTCTTCAAAGGCTTTCTTAGCTTCAGGTTTAAACTTAATAATAGCAGGATTCATGAGAGCTAAAAACTTCTCATCAATAATCTTGCCGTTGTACTCTGTTACAGATGTTTTTCTAGTGTATTGTTTAAATGCTTCAGCACCTACTAAAATTACCCATTCGTAATTATCAATATCTAACTCTAGGTCTACATCTTTCTTTAGAACTTTCTTGACAGAACTATCAGAACATAATGCAAAACGGTCAAATTCAAACTCGAAATATTTATCGAAGTTTGTACTTGTAGGCTTTGTTTCTATAAGTGCTATTTGAGCCATTCTAATAATTCTCCATAAGTTAATGTTTTAAATAAGTGAGAATCCAAGTGATACTTAAAAGTCTGTTTGTTTAAATGAAACTGACCTTCACCTGTATTCCCTCTGTGTTGTTTGTTAGAGTATTTCATATCAGTACCAATATCTTTGGCTAAACACCTAAAGATTAGTACCATATCCTTAAAGAATACTCCATAAAAAAGAACATCAAATTCTTCTTTTTTGACTTGTTGGATATTACAATCCCAGTCGTAATCTCTCCACTCATGATACATTATATCACGGTTGGCTTCGCATTGTAAAGCTTTAAACAGATTACTGTCCGTTATCTTTAGTTCTGCTTTCTTTTGTACTCTCGAAAATTTACACTCTATTCGACTACCATCAAATTTATCAAATAAATCGAATGATAACTGATCGCTGTTATCTGCTTGTATAATCTTCTTAATCATAATCTCGGCAACTGTGCCGAATCTACGAGTATGCAATCCGAAGATTGCTTGTTGAAGTTGAGTGCTATCCATATAATCGAGTCTTTATCTTTTTAATTTGGTCAGGAGTCAACCCACCTGGGTCTTGTCCATCACGTAATGTTATCTTTTGTACTGACAGTTCCATTTTTTCTGCCAATGTTTTAATTTGTTCTGTTGCTTTCTGACCTGCTTCGTCGCCATCAAACATAATATCTATTCCCTGTACTCCTTGTAATTTGAGTAGAGATAGCTTGAACCAGTCCATTTGTTGTGTTCCGAAACAGCAAACTGTGTTAGTCAAGCCATTGTCCCAAAGATTGAGACAATCAAAAATTCCTTCAACCAATATCACTCTGTTTTGTATTGGTTTTACTTTAGCTGGTGTGAATGGCATCTTTACCCCGCTTGGGTAAATGTAATACTTCTCTGCTCCTGTGCCTCCAACTATAAGTCTCCCTAAGAGTGCAATGTTTTTACCAGTTACGTCGCGAATGGGGAAGATGATCCGCCCTTCAAACTTTGGAACATTCCAAGTGAAGGCTTGCCATATCTTGAGAGTTTTCTCAGAGATATTACGATACGGACCACCTTTCCATTCTATGCGGTCTTCTGGGAGTTGAATACCTACGGTCTGCGATCTGGTTTTTGCAATCTTTTCTTTAATTCTGTGTAGTTTTACTTCTAGTGGACTCTCTGGTGCACCGAAGTGTGTAAATAAGTTACCTTTGAACCCACATGAAAAACAGTGCATCATGCCTGTTACTTTGTCTACTCTGAGACTTGGGTTCGTGTCATCATGCTCAGGATTTAGGCATGATATAATAGCGTCCTGTCCTTTGACAGTAAATGGTATTTGCTTTTCGTTTAATAAATCTGTTGCTATCATTTTATATATCTATATTATACAGGAATTTTAACCTTGTGTCAAGTATTATTTTTTTCTTCCATTGATTTAATTCTTTCAATTCCAAGTGTAGATTTGTGTTTCCAGTCTAATTCGTCTCCTAACTTTTCAAAATCTGTCATTGGAACACCACTTGGGTCTAACTCATCTTCGTAATATCTGGACTTCCATACTAATTCCAGCATTTGAAAATAAACTGCGACCGCTTTATCTCTAAAGTTTTTCTCACCCCATAAATACCATAGTAGCCAATACTCTTCATCTATGCGACAAACTCTTACTTCCTGTTCTAGAATCATATCCATTCGGTCAGTTCTAGTTTCTACTGCCATTTCTGCAACTGCTCTCAGTCTCTGACTCCCAGCTATTGGGTACCAGTTTGGCATAACTAAGAAAGGTGCTTTAATTCCGTGTTCAAACACAGACTTATAAAGAGGTTTATTCAATGGCACCTTCTTTATATTTTCTTTAACTTTAGGTTGCTGTAATAGCCACCTTAGTTTTTTAACATACCAAGTATGCGGCGGTAATGGTATCAGCTCGGACGTATCTCTGCTGATTCTGTCATTTGCCATTAGACTTCTACTTCCGCAAGGTATTGTTTTATTACTTGTATTTCTTCTTCATACATAAACCAATTAGATGCAGAGTTGGTATTTGCTTGCATTGCTTCTAACAAAATTAGCCTATCCAGTTTATTAGCAACTGACTCTTTTGGGTAATATCCCAACTTTTCTTTCTTTCTGTGCTTCTCTTGTCTTCGATAGTCTTTTTTAGACTTATGCGCACCAGCACCACTCATATTTCTACTTGCTTTGGCTACTGGATTTACTTTTTTAATTTTCATAAATTACTCCATTCAATATCATCAGGGTCTGGCATCATATCCCAGTCCTCTACGAACTTCAGTAAGATACGACCCTCATGTATCTTTACTTTAAAAGTTTTACCTTCGTACATACTCATACTTTCTAGGGTAAGTTCTTTGTCAAACAGTATATCACCGTTTTCTAACTTATCCCAAGTATAGTCTACAAAAGTTACTTTATTTGGTTTGTCCACCGACACTTCTCCTTTTTATGTCATTGTGATTAAACTCTGCCCAATACAATTCAAAAGCTACTCCACTCTCGAGTCCTACAAATTGATGCATTACTCCTGGCTTAACTTGTGTAAAGTCGCCTGGGCCTAATATTGTTTCATCTACTAGGTCGTAGTCGTTTTGCCAGACTCTTATCATCATCTTGCCACTTTCTACAAAAAACCCATTCCATTTAAACTCGTGTAGATGTTCCGAGCACTCCATACCTTTTTTATATTCTACTCTATGGAACTCTAAAACTCCATTAGCATGGACTAACTCTGTGTTACCCCAAATTTTACCTGCTTTCACTATATTCTCCTAAAATGTAACTTGTCCCACTTACTGTAAGAAAAGTCGTGAAAATGATGAAGAAAAGCCTGATATATTCCTGCTATGTTTTCAAAATCATACTCAGCAGTTGGCTTTCCAATATTATAAAAGTGTGCACCGTTTACTCTACAGCTAAATCCCTGTGTCTTTTGTAATTCTGCCCACTTTTTTCTTCTTTCGTCTGTATCATGTGCACGATTGCCTAAATAAGTATCAGAAGTTAGTGCTTCATGATACTGGTCTTCGCCTCCTACATTACTTCTATGTAGTGTCTGCCATGTTACAAGTCTATTACCATTTGTGTCTCGAACCAATGGTTGAATATTATTAAAAATACCACTATACTCTTTTCTACTACGGCAGTTAGGGTCTCTAACCCAACCCACCATGCGTACTTCTGGTAGTAACATTTTTAATATTATCCTATTTTGTCCTGGGTGTATGGTAAACTCCCCTTTCTCTTTATCTGCCCATATTATTACTGGGTCTTGAAACCCCATTTGACCGTTTTTGTGTCGTTCTAGAACTGAATCACAGAAGACATATGCGCGTAAGTAAATTCTGTTACGATTGTGTCTAAGCCATGCTTCGGCGCCGCGTGGTGCCAACCAATCTGGGCGAAAATGCTCATAAAATCGCGAATCTATGTCGCAAGCAAATAAAGCAAATTCATATGGTTTGAAGCCCCCACTATAAATCATTGTAATCTTCTCCTGTATTCATCTGTTCTTTTAAATCAGCTCTTTCATCAGGATCCATTGCAGACTGTGGTCCAATCTTTAGTGTTTCCCAATCAATTTCTGATATAAAGGATTTCATCTCACCGCTACGCATCTTATTACACTTAAACTTGATGGCATTTTCTTCTTTACCCCAATGTTCTAGTGTATAAGAGGCATCTACAGCGTCTTCGATACCTTTTGAGAATCTTACTTCTCCTTTCGGGTTAGTCTGGAAGGCAGATATGACTAAAACTTCTTGGTCTTGGGCTAATGCCTTTAAACCTTTGGATATTTCAATCTGTTCTGTCCATTCATACTGACCTGAGCGACTAGGAGCATTGTGACGACGTACTTGGTTCAGATAATCTACGATTACCATACCCAAATCAGGATATTCTATTTTCTTCTGCCTAACTGTACTAATAATTTTAGCAAGTGTAAGTGAAGGGTCATAGAATACATCTAACTGAGCCTCCTTCTTTAGTTCACACTTACGAGAAAGTTGATAATGGAATTTATCGAAATCTTCAGCTACATTGTAGTCTGCTAGGATTTCGTTTCCACCATCAAAACGGTCTGCCCACCATTCGCCAATACGATTCCACTCTTTTTCATAGAGGTTTCGTTTAATTAAGCGTCCTAGTGGTATTCCTGTGGACATAGCAGCCATTCTTTGCAGAATTGGTCGCTGATCCATCTCGATAGTGAAGTAAAGCACGGAACGTCCCATTTGCTGGGCATTGACAGCCATATTACAACAAGTAAATGACTTTCCGTGACCTCGTTGCGCCCCCACAATGACCAAGTCTTTGGGAGAGAAATTATAGCTTATATCATAATCTTGGTTAAGACCAAGGGGTAGATACTTAGCTAAATCTTCTTCAGAATCGAATAACTCTACTGAATCCATTGTATCGGAATCATCAGCAGTATTTACTCTATCCTGAACTTGTACGACCATCTCTTGCAGATAGTCGATATTCTCCTTAGCATCAGCTACGGAGATTGTTTCATCAATATAGTGTTCTATTTTTTGTAATATCTCATTCTGAGTGAATGAGTCTTTGAGATACTCTAACAGTTCATAAGCTGGTACATCTGTTTCTACAGACTCTATCGCAAAAATTTTCTCTTGAAGTTCTCTAGACCTAATCTCGTATTTAAGGTCTTCAAATGTGGGTAAAGCATGAAACTTGTGGACGTGCTTGTCCACTACCTTCCATATCTTTTGATACTCGCCTTCAGGTAAATAATGTTGCTGCAAGCGACCCCAAGTGTCGAAATCTCCTTGCGATAAAAGCTGTTTTAATAATGCACTCTCTACTGTCATCGTCTCTCCCAAGAAAAAGTAGGGGCGTTTCCACCCCTACCATCTTGACAAATAGAAAGTTCTTATTGAACTCTTTCTTTTCTAGCTGAACCGTCGTAGTCAGCGCAAACTAAACCACGTCTTGTAAGCATGGTTTTAACACCTCTTACAGTTTTTCCGATTTCATCAGCGATAGACTCTACAGTCATATCATCAATGTCTAAGTCCGCTAGAGGGTCAGCTTTGCCTGAACCTTTAGTTTCTTTCTGCTTAGGGATAGCGTTAATTTCGCCAGCTCTTAGCAATGAAAGTGCTTTACCTCTGATAGAGTTTACACTCTTTCCTAGGTTATCAGCAATTTCTTCAATGAAAGCACCGTCGTTTACCATTGAAACGAAAGTTCCTTCTTCAGCTTCAGAATAAGTCTTAACTGACTCAACTTTAGGAGCAGGTTTAACATGCTCTGTTAGTTGCATTGAAAGGATTTTGCCTTGAATTGATTTAGCAGAAAAGTTTCCGCCTTCAAAATTTGAGGCAATCTCAGCATAAGTGTACTGACCTGAGTTGTCAGTTACAAAAGCTGATAAAGTAGCTTCTTGAGCGTCACTAAAAGATTTAGTGTTGCTAGATGAAGCAAGTTCTACATCGTAGCCCATTTTTCTTAGCTTTGAACTTACGCTTCTTACAGAAGTTTCTAGTTCATCTGCAGCGTTAGCTACAGTAGCTTGGGAAACAGGGCTTTCAGAGCCTACAAAGCTCTCGAGAGATGATGTTCTCTCATCTGTCCATTTTGGTAATGCCATTTTATTATTCTCCAATTAGTTCTAAAATGTTGGTTATTATAATGACTCCTCTGTCACGAGCAGTCTGTGTTTTGGCTGACTCAATTCCTGACTCATTGATTAAATGAGTACACTCCTTTGTCAGACTATTTTTTACGGCAAAGCCGTGTTGTTCCAGAGCTTCAGCAGCACGAGCCTTAGTAGGATATGAATTGAGTCTACCTGAAATACAGACTGTCCCGATAGTTTCCCTCTTAACTGTTTTCGTTGCTGAAAAGCTAAAGGGCAGGTTTATGTCGTATTCGTTAGGGTAAAATTCTTCTTCTAACCATGTTAAAAGGTTTGCTGTGGCTTTCGGGCCAATACCCGCTTCAGTACAACTTTTCTCTGAAATTTCTTCGAGTGTAGAAATTTTCTCGCATAATTTTTGAGAAGCTGACCGACCGAAAAGTGGAATGGAGAACGATGGCAACAATGTCTGCAAATCAACTGATTTTGACTTCTCAATCTCAGTTGCTAACTTTGATGCCATTTTCTCCGAGCCTAGTCTGTTGGATATATCCTGCACAGTAAGCTCATACAACTCTGGATAATCGTCAAGTTCCAACTTACCAATGGTAGCTGGACCGAGACCTTTTATTTTGAGAGATTTACCGAAGTGTTCGAGCTTCTTTCCCCATTGTGCTGGACACATCTTATTGAAACAATAAAGTAAGTCATTAACAAACTCTACTGTTCCTTGACAAGAAGGGCAAGCAGTTGGTGGTAAAATTTGGCTCAATTCGATTCTCTCTCTTTTTTATTTATATTGTATATTATAGAGGAAATTTGACCTCTTGTCAAGAACTATTTTTTGATTCCTGACTTTCTTCAACGAGTTCAAAATTTTCCTCATCTTCGTAGACATAGGTGTCGGGGTGGTAATTACGTTTCAAATTCCACTCGAACCACCATGTTTTAATTCGTTGGATAAATTTATTTAAGAAATTCATTTTTCTTTATATCTCCTATTATTCGCTCTGCCATCAATTGGTGAGCCTTTTCTAGTGGGTGGTCTTTCACGCCGATAGGGCAGTTATTGTTTTTTGCTATGTCATAGAACCCTTCTGATTCTAGCCATGGCAATTCTTGAACTGCTGTTGCTCTATCGATGTCTAATGACTCCCACCAATTATTTGTATTCTCATAAACAGGCAAATCTAGTAAATGTAGTAGAGGTTTATATTGTCCACTACTGAATAGGTAATGTAGTTGGGGTATGCCTTTTGCTTTCAGCATATATTTTACCGCCATCATATTTCCTAGAGTTAATCGCAAGTTATAGTGTGAGTTTCTAATCCTCATCATATAACCACGATAAAATTCTTCTTCACCAGGTTCATACTGTCTATCTATATACAGGTGACTATTGTAAGTTGCTTTATAATTCTCTTTTTGTAACTTGTGTTCTCCCCATGCAGCCACTACCCAACTCCAGTCTTTTGTAATCTGGGATAGTCTTAAATTTTCTAGTCTGTTGATACCCGACCACATACATACTACAAGGTCTGGCCAACCGTCTTTTTCATATTGTTTGTTAACTTGAAATGTTTGTTGATATTTTCCTACCATGTCTTTTGGTTCAAACCATTGCTGTGCATCTTGTTCCCATGCTCCTGGCTTTAACTGATTAGGATTTACACCCTCTTTAAACTTCTTAGTTGAATAGTTATGTTTTTTTACTCCTACATTTGCTAATGTAGTACTCCAATATCTTTTTCTGCCAATGATTGCGTTCTGTACTGTTCTTTGTATGTAATCATTACCTCCACCAATCTTGCCTTCATTCCACTCTAAGTGTCCCATTTCTTTAGACACTAAGTTACTAAATCTTGTCTTTTTCTTATCTTGTAGTTCCATTCCATTTGTGAAACTACAGCCTGCAAATAAAATTGTCAAAATATTTTTACTCCATACTTCTTATTGAAGTCTATTGCGTCCTGCCAGTTATCTACTATTGGTTGTCCTTTTATATTCAGACTGGTGTTCAATAACATTGGAACTCCTGTTCTTTCGTAGTATTCTTCAAGTATAGGTCTAAGTATCGTTTTACAACTAGGAGTAACGAGCTGTACTCTCGCACTATTATCTACATGAGTTACAGACTTGTAATCATGTTTTGCTTGAGAAGTGTACTGCATATACTTATTCATTGGCCCGTCGAAGTATTCATCAGCATACTCCGATAGAATCGCGGGAGCGAAGGGTCTAAACTGTTGACGTCTTTTAATTTTGTTGACTGTACGTTTGATGTCGTACCTAACATCACCAAGTAAACTCCTGTTACCAAGAGCACGAGGCCCAAATTCTGCTTTTCCATTTGCTATTCCTACTACTTTGTCTTTTAATAATTGTGTTACTACTATCTTAGGGTTGACAAAGTGTTCTATGTTTGTCCCAAGATAGGGTGTGTATTCTACTTTCTTTCTAGTGTATGCTAGCGCAGCTCCTAGACTGCTACCTGCATCGCCTGGATTTGGGTAAATCCAAATGTTATCTCCAAAATACTCAGGAAGTATTTTACTATTTGCTACACAGTTGAGTGCGACCCCACCTGCATAACATAAATTCTTACCCCAATTTGACGCAAGACCCATAATCTTTCCGATTTCTAACTCAACGTGAGCTTGGGCACTTGCGGCTATATCTTCTGGTCTATGACCTTTAAAATCTTGTAATGAGAATCCTTTATGCCAATTTGCCCACTCATTGAAGCAATACTGCATATCTACACATACATCTCCGTATGCCGCCATTCCCATAGTTATATATTCATCTTCATTTGGCTTCAAGCCGATACGCTTGGTGATTGCTGAGTAGAACAAGCCTATGCTTTGTGGATAAATTTTTTCAAAAACTTTTTTCAATTTTCCGTTCTCGACTATCCAAATACTGCTAGTACTCCATTCTCCAATCGCATCAATCACGACACAAACCACATCATCATCAAAAGGCGATGTGTAGTACGCTCCTGCTGCGTGGCTTTCGTGATGATATGTATGGTAATCACATTCATCAAAAATTTTTGTTGAAACAGGGAGTTGTGAAAACTTTGCACGTCTCTCGTTCTTTAGCGGTACATTTTCATAGAAAACCGATACATCTGCGTCTGCATTTCTTAAATGGAGTGGGTTGATTCTGTCGTTCTTTTTTCTACTAAAACGCTCTGCGTGCTTAGCCCAGAGAACCTCATTCCCTTTAACTAATGATACTGAGGCGTCATGAAACCCCTCTGCTATACCTTTTACTATCACGCTCCTCTTTCTCCTTTTCTCCAAATTGTATAGTTATACTTTGTACCCGAGGTAACTTTCCTACCTCTGTGCATTTGCCCTGAAGGAAAGAATATTGCTGCGCCTGTTTTAGCTTTCCAATAACCTATTCCTTCTAATTCAAATTCTCCTCCTTCAAAGGATTCATTCAAAAAGACACTAGCACTTAATCTATTTGCTGGTGTTCTTTTGAATAAATCTTTAACTGATTCATCTTCGTCTCTGTGCCAATCTAATTCGTAACCCTCGTAATACCTATTACAAAAGTGGGAGTACGTATCTATTAGATTAAATCTATAAGTCATACTATTAAACTTAAAGAAAGCCTCGTCAAATTTAGACTGCCACGAAACATCGGGCACGCCAATGTCTCGTAATTGTACTCCTGTTTTCCAACCATTGTATGTACCCGCTGGGACGTTAGATAAGTTCCAATCGTTTACACTCGCAATTAGCGACTTACACTCTTGCTTAGAGAGAAAATTCTCTTCTATAGCGAAGTAAGTATGACCAACCTTATTGATTTTCATAGGGCGGTAAGTCGTCAAATCTGTAATACTTTTTAGTTTCGCTGTGATAATGCCAACCTTGAAACCTGTGATGGTCTAGTGGCTTATCTGATTCTACATATCTATCTTGTTCTTCTACCATTTTTTAGGGAAATCCTCCAATATCTTGCTCGTAGGTTTGAAGCACTCTGTGTGTCCTCCAAACTTGTGAGACGGTTCAAGTTTATCATCTAAGAACTTAGCGTGTAGTTTTTGCTCCATATAGAATACTTCTTCTAATGTAGCCGTCCATGTACGTTGAATTCTTAGGTCATAACCCTGAAAGCCTCTTGCTCTCTTGATGACATGACGCCAGTCTTTACCAGCTGCAATGCCTACTTTAATGATTTCTCTTTCATATGTTTTCTTGTTTACTAATACTACTCCATACAAGACACCTTCTCGCTGAGCTTCAGCAGGATAGTTCTTGAAATAAGTTTCGTTATATTTACCTACAGAAGCCAATATATTAAACTCCTGCAATAACACGAACAACTCCGGACGCGAGTATTACTACTGCTGCTGCGTTCAGAATTATTAACGCTCTATCTTTCCACATAATACCTACTGCTAACCAGCCCATACAACCTATAGTTGAGAGAACTAAGTCTACAAAAGGGTACGCTTGTCCGCCACGAAGTATCATGGCAGTAAGTAAAATTAAAGATGACGCCCACTTTATCCACCAAGATAAGTCAAAATTCAGCCACGCTTTTTCCAAGCGTTTTTCAATCTGTTTCGCTTTCTTACTGCGTATTGCGTCTAGCTTCATCTAAGTTCTCCCACTCATCTAGTAGTTGTTCAAAGTATTCTGGGTCGTTCATTTCTTCTATCATTTCTCTAAAGAACTCAATATCTGGAATAGAATGACCAAAAGGTATCTTAGTTACATACACTCGGTATGCTTTCTCTAGTTGTGATTCTAAATATAATAACATTATACTCTCCTCACTACTTTGGGGATAATCTCCCCACTTCTAATAACTTCTACATTACAACCGATTTCTAGATTTAGTTCATCTATGAAAGCGATGTTGTGTAGTGTTGCTCGGGATATAGTTGCACCATTGATTTCAACAGGTTCTAGTAACCCAGTTGGAGCGATTACTCCGCTCTTACCAGTATTCCATTCAACATCTAACAACTTAGTGACAACTCCTTCCGCTCTTGTCTTGTATGCGTATGCTCCTCTAGGGTGGTGTGAAGTGTGTCCTAACTTATCAAATGCCCTGTATGAATCAACTCGGAATACAATACCATCGTTTGGGAACTCATTCCAGTCGCCCATTGATATAACATTGAACCAGTTGTCAAGAAGTTTCATATCTTCTAGCCATCGTTCGCCAATGTAAGGTTGTATGCCGTATGCTACAAAGGTCAAGTCACGCGACTTGAACTCGTCTACATCTTTTAGATTAAGAGCGCCAGCTGCATAATTCCTACTATTCTTAATAGTTTTAGGAGCTACGACTTCTCCTGTAATCTGACGAACGCCAGAGAACAAGGCATAGCCTGTCTGTCCTGTTTCTAATACTTTGGGAACTATGTGTTTGATTTTGTCTGAAATGTCTAGTCCTGCAATACCATCGCCACGTGTTAAGGCTTGGTGAAATATACCATCAATATATGTAATTGATACTGCTGCACCGTCTAACTTAGTAGTTGTAACTGCGGCGTCTTTACCCCAGTCAGGTGCTTTATCTTCGTCTGCAAAGACTTTTTGTAGTGAGAACATTTGGAAGGGGTGCTTAAAACGACTGTCTGTAGCTGAGCCCACTTCATCTGTATTTACATTCTCTACTAATCTATCATACACTTCATCAGGCACGATAGGATATCCATTGAAATATGCCTCGCGACACTTGCTTAAAAATGCTCTTATATCTTTATTCATTTGTATATTATACTAAGATTTTAAGGATTTGTCAAGAACTATTTTTCTGGTGTCCCAGGCAAGAGTCGAACTTGCAACCTACTGCTTAGAAGGCAGTTGCTCTATCCATTGAGCTACTAGGACGGAAGAAAAATTATCTACTTATCCTGTTTTCGTAATCGGCTGATTGTTCGTCCCACCAATGTGGTTTATCTCGGTATTTCCAGTCAGCAAAGACTGCTTTGTCTTTGTGGTAGAATTCTCGGTAGGCTTCGACTGGGTCGTCTCGTTTGCAATCATCAGGCATGGCTTGTGCAAATGGGGTAAGCCCGATGTCGGGGATTGATATTTCTGGTAGCCCCAATACCATGTCGACTGATTTATGCACCTTCCCATATCGATAGGTATATTCATCTCCCAATGCCAAGGCATAGCAGTAGAGCCAATCGTAGTTTGATTGTGAACTCCTAGCCCAGATGGTACAAGGGTGATTATACATAGTAGGGAGATAGGGAAAATCCCTCGGGTCATTCTTTTTCTGAATGGAGACTGATGCCCATTCTTCTGAGGTGAGTTTTCTGTTAGGTACGTATCCTGCATATTTGTGTGTCCAATGTACTGTGCAGAGCATTTGTCCTGCCTCTAGAGGCATCTTGACGATATGCTTATCGACATGATACTCCGCGCACTTATCTAAATCTTCGTCAAGTATAAAAATATTCATAAGACTATTATACTAAATATTTGAGGTTATGTCAAGTAGTTTTTAAGGTATGCTGCAAATTGTTTATGAGCTTCCGCGTTGCGGTGGTAGAATCCATTCATCTCTCCAAAGTTGTGTAATCCTTTAGGAATTGCTTTTTCTATGACTTCATGGAAAGTATCATAAAACATATTAGTATATATTGCACCCTTAGGTATATCAATATTATGTATGTCTTTTATACTTCTATCGAATATATCAAAGTGTTTTATGAATTTATACTCTATGTGTCGTTTCTCCATAAAGTCCATGATAGACCTTGCACCTAGTGTCCAAGCACAAGCGTACTGTATGTCAGTCATTTGATTTGCTTTGCCATCTAAGTCTTCGTATCTATAATCAAAGTTCCCCATCTCATCTAGCTTGTAGGTACGCGTGGGTCTTGCTACTCCTATAAATACTCTATCATAATCGTTAAGTAATCCTCTATGGTAGTCATGTACTAATCGTAAATGTAAGTAGTCATAACTCATAGCGGGCCAAGCATTTAATCTGGACTCGGGGAATACTAATAAAGGATAACTTTCAGGTAGTCTACGATGTGCAAAATCATATACAGACATCTTAGTTGCTCTGCCCATTTTTTGATTCCACATGACTATAGCTTGGTGTAAACCAAACTGATGAATTAAGTCTTTCTTTTCTTTGTATGTGTTACGCCCAAGAATTTGGTCGTGGTCAATTTCGAACCCTTGCATATGGCTATCACCATAAAAGTGAACTGCTCTATTGGTAGATTTCATCTAGCTTCTCTTTGAAATGTGTTTCTAGTATATCCTTTACTTCACTAATGGAGAGAATCTCCACTAATCCATCAAATAACA
>Ga0209503_10000904_pt1 | contig 16269 bp, 18 predicted proteins | sample SouAtlMetagenome_2_FD_187448 | JGI IMG/M metagenome (GOLD analysis project Ga0209503, IMG submission 187448) | Marine eukaryotic phytoplankton communities from Atlantic Ocean - South Atlantic ANT15 Metagenome (SPAdes) (version 2) | ecosystem: Environmental > Aquatic > Marine > Oceanic | place... | reverse complement strand
TATCAACACACTTGTGTGAGATAGATTATTTCAGTTATTTTATTCTTTTGAAGAGTAGGAATTATCATGAGTAAATTAAAAATAAATTATGCGTAAATTAATTATATTATGATATGTCATGAATTATAGATATCATATGATATGAAAGTCTACGTATTACGTACAGCTTCCGCATCAGCAGCCGGGAGGACATGGGCCGTTGCTGTTGTCAAGCGGACAAGGCTTGCCAGTGTTGTCGTTGCCCGCCGTACAACAAGTGCCTACACAAACTGCCCCCCCCCCCCCTGGTTGAGTGACCTCAGCAGGCACCGACTCGACTGGAGTGCAGACTGCTTCTCGTGTTGCAATGCTTCTCTCGAGGGTCTCACTCCACCTCTGGTTGCGCTTGTGCCTCTCAGGGACTTCTTCAGTGGACGAAGCATGAGTTGGCGATGCAATTCATTCAAAAATAATTGCGCGGGCAAAAATTCCAGTTTTTTGAGAATTAGTAAATGTTGGTAAATACCATCATGATCAATGATGATCAAAACAAATGAAACCTTGTTCGCAATATTCGTGTGAAGCCGATTGTCTCCTGGAACATGATCAAACGACTTACGATTGCTCCAGGGCGACGCAAGAAACAATTATTAGCGAGACTATCGCTGCCTGCCAATAGCAAGCGGAACATTTCATCCTCCGTCCCTGTTCGTGCCAAATGGTTGGTGGATTCGGATACGGGCGTTGTATCAATGGATGGAATTCCTCAATTCCAGACAGTAATTGGTTTAGAAATTCATGCCCAGCTCGATATTTCAACCAAACTATTTTCGGGTTGTCCCATTGAGAATTCATCATCGAAATCCAAAAATTCGTTCTCCGTCAAGCCAAACTCCTCCGTGTGGCCGTTTGATGTGGGAGTTCCGGGATTCCTGCCTCGGTTGTCGGCCGAAGCTGTTCGAGCGGCAGTCTTATCGGCCGGTGCAATGAAGTGTAAAATACCACTCATGTCAAGATTCGAACGAAAGCACTATTTTTACGCAGACTTGCCACTGGGGTACCAAGTCACGCAGCAGCGATGGCCGTTGGCAAGGGATGGAATAGTGACGTGTCAATTGAACAGGGGCCCATCCAAAAAGAAAAAGAATTCCAAGAAAGGAAAGGATTCCGATGATGAGACTTTCAGCTTCCGCATCGAGCGTGTCCAATTGGAACAGGATACCGGGAAAACACTCGCAGATGCGTACACGAACCCCGTGACGAAACGTAAGGAATCACTAGTGGATTTCAACCGTGCGGGGAGGGCCCTGATCGAAGTTGTAAGTCATCCAGACTTGAGATCATCAGCTCAAGCTGCCATTGCTGTCGAAACGCTACGATCGTTGTTTAAACATATTGGAACCTGCGACGGCAAAATGGAAGAGGGATCACTGCGTTGTGACTTGAACGTATCGATTGCACCTATCGTCGACGATGTTATAGAGAGCAACGATAACTGTAATGTTGTTTCTCAAACAGGCAATCGAGTCGAGGTCAAAAACTTAAATTCAGTGCGCCAAGTCCAACAGGCAGCCGAATATGAAGCTTTACGGCAGTCCAAAGCAGTGCTCTTGGACGATTCTCCTACATCACAAGAGACAAGAACATTTGATGTGAAACGCAATCGAACGGTTGTCATTCGAACGAAGGAAGGTGCAAAAGATTATCGGTTCATGCCAGAACCCGACTTGCCTCCTTTGATTCTCAACGAAGAGGCTTTTGGCGAGGGCATGAAAGATGTCCAAACATTCCTAGACAAAAACTTGCCCGAGTTACCTGAAGATGCTCGGCAACGGCTTCAAGATAATTATGGGATTTCCGATTACTTGGCCGGTGTCATAACAAGCGATCCTCCCGCTATTGCATTCTTTGACGAATCTGTTGGCGAAGCCGAATTACAACTTGGTAGTGATAGAAAAGAGATGAGTGAACGCGAGAAACGAAAGATCCCAGAAACTGTAGCTAATCTACTTTGTAACGAGCTGTTTGCTTTGGTTCGTGAATTCGAAATGCAGCGTCTTATTGAGGAGGGTATTGTGGACTCAATGGGGGGAGGCGCAAGCGATTCTTCGATTCGGTTCTCCAAAGTGTCTGCTTATCAATTGGGCGAGGTCGTAGCCTTGTTACTAGAAGGAAACATTTCAAATACCATGGCCAAGCAGTTGCTACGAGTATTGTACAGTGACGCAATACAGAACGAAGCAGAATTATCGTCTACAATATCACCCAGATTAGTAGCCCAGAATCGTGGGTTTCAATTAATCACCGATTCGGAGGAACTAGCAAAATTATGCCGAGAGGTGATTGACTCCAGCCCCAGTGAAATGGAACGGTACCAACTAGGTGGAAAGTTCGCCACTAAAATCACGAAATTTCTGATAGGAAAGGCTATGGGACTAAGTCGCGGGAATGCCCATCCAGAGCGCCTGAACGAGGTCCTGATAGAAGTCTTGGAGGAGGTAGCGCCGCTAAAAGATGATTGATGGTTGTATATATTCTAGATAGCTTTGTGCCATAGCTTCAACACGACGACTTTAAATTTCAGTCTCTAGATTTTACATACTAGATATCATTAACTTCTATTGCATCATTATACATCCTTCTCATGGGTACTCTCCAAGCTCGCGCAATTTCTCTATGGCAAGAAGGCTCCCAAATGCACCAACAAGATTCATGTCTCCATCTTGAATGAAGCTCATTATTTCGGGTACTGTAACACCCGATTTTATTTCTATATCTTCCTCATCGTCAAGCGGTTTTGGATTTGTTTCTGGTTCTGGATCTATAACGAGATAGCACTGTATCGTTGTGAGCGCGTACTTGTCCATGACCACTGGCTGGGTCAGCAAGGGTATCCACTTTCCTCCCTTCAGATGGCATTCTTCTTCCAGTTCGTGCCGTGCCGCAGTTTCTGTATCCTGTCCGTGTTTGTCTTCGATCAATCCAGCGGCTAGTCCCCACATTACTCGATTCGTTGCGGGCATATATTCTCGGACCATGGTAGCAGTCTTTGATTTCGGATCCCATGCAAACACGAGAACAGCTCCTTCGCCTGTTTTGACGCCTACCAAATCAAAGTCGACGATTTTCCCGTTTCTCATTCGCACTTTGCGCTGGATTATGGTTCGCCATCCGCTGTAAGCAAGCTTTTCGTCGACTATTTCAAAACCATTTGACGATGAACCAGAATCATTGGTTGCGCTCGAATCCTGGTCCTCGTCATCGGCACCTCCTCTTGGAATACTCATTACATGGTTTTGTCTTTTTTTCATGGCGCTACTGACATGAATACCATTTCGGTTCGACATCACGCTCATTGAATCGATGCTCTTGGTCCACGCCCTTGCACCAATACCGTAGTATGCGACGCACAAGATACCTGTCCCAAGGGCTAGAAACAGCGATGATTTTCTTTGTAGAACCTTCATATTTGTCGTTGTTGATTGTACGGAGACTATCAATGGGGCAAGGGGAGCAGCAATGGCGACAGAGTTGTTTTTCGGATTCAAAATCAAGAAACATCAAAATGCATCATTTTTGTCTGTCCGCGTTCCGGAAGGAAATTTGACCACCAAAAAAAATGGTCGCTTGATGGGAAATAATTGTGGATCCGTGAAACCCCAGTTGACAAAACCTCTGTCGTAGAATAAGAATTCTTCGGTCGCCCAGGCAGTATCCCATCACTAGCTAGAATCAATGAAAGAGTTGTAAACACTGTAAAAAGAAATACGAAAAAATGGCCGAGGAAGATAAGTCCGGTCGAAAGAATGAAAGTCAAGACTTGAATGCAGGTGGAGAGAGTCGAAAGCCCGAACGGGAGGATGAGCCGACGGGAGAGGACCCGCAAAGGGCAGAGGGAAAGAAGAAAAAGAGGGGACGGCAAAAGAAACGCAACAAGGATCTCAAGTCGAAGGCGACGGGAGTTGGGTTAAAAATCTCCGTGGATGGAGATTCGACACCCGCCAACAAAAAAATTGTTTTCGACGACTCCAATCTACCCTCAGACGATGACAATGATGCAGATGCTACCAATGACCAACACAAAGACGAATCAAGCAAGCCTAAAGATTCGATTCACGACGAAGGCAACAACGAAGATGACGAGGATGACGCAGTCGAGGAGGTCAAGGGCAAGACCGCCCGTGACGATGCCATGGACCAATTGGAAACCGAGGCAAAGCAGTCGCTGAAAACAAAAAAGAAGAGAAAGAGGAAACAACGAAAACAGAAAGTGAAAGAAGCTAATGCAAGTGATGACGAAGATATGGATGCAGACTTCTTTGCCCAACTCGACTCTGTCCGAAAGGAAGAATTTGAGGAAAGGAAAAAATTGGACCAGTTAGCAGCTAGGGAGGCTTCGAAAGGTAAACACACCACTTTTGTCTTCGAAAAAAATCAAAACGACAACGAAGCTATGAGTGATCCTGTGCAAATAGACGAGAATATTCAAGTGGTTGTTCTCGAGAACCCGTCGTCTTCTTCCCAAGCGATACAATATAGCTCATTTCCGAGTACTTCGAATTCGGAAAAAGCGCTGATGTATTCCAGGAATCGACTGATCAATGGAACCGACCGTGGAGCAGGGGCCGAAGAGTTGAAACGAAAACGAAATAGATCCGGCCCAAGTATTGAACCTTGGAAAAGAGCGAGACAAAAGCTCTCTATGGGACGCTCGAGATTGACAAAAGGAAAGCCCGCCGCTTTTTTTAAGAAAAAGAAGCGGTAGACTTTCTTTGATAATAGATTCCCCATCAAATTTAATATACCTTCATTGTTCCCTTCTTCATCAAAATAGTCATTGCTCCTAGTGATGTACATTATAGATCTTGAATCATCCTTAGTTTTCATAAGAAGTGCCTTGTTTTCGTAACCGAGTGACAAATAGAATTTCATTCACGAATTGAATCGTGAATCGATGACGAACGAATACCCTTTCTTGCTTCCGTTATCGAAAAATTACCACGTTACAAATTTTCCGTCGCATCTGAAGCAAAGGCGGTCATAAAACTGGTTACAAGTCGAAGCCAAAGCAATTTGAGCCTTCGAGTACGATTTTAGCAATCGGATATTGGCGCAACTATAAAATTGTTTTATTTGCCACGGAACAGATTTACGCGGAGTTTCTCAGGTCAGCTGGAAGATGACCGTCAACCTCCTATACGTTGGGCGCCAGTGTGCCTTGGCGACGCTCGTTTATTTTGCTTCGACTGCCACTATCACCACTGCTCAAGGAGCTGCGGGATCCCGCGATGATATCGATACGTGGTCACCCGGAAAGTTACGCAGCCGCGGTGAAGAGGCCTTTAGTTTGCGACAGTTCGATGAAGCTTTGCGACTCTATTCAAAGGCGACCCAGGTGGAACCAGAGAATGGAACGAATTACTACAAGCTCTTCCGAGTGCACAATCGAATGAAGAAATACTCGAGCGCTTTGTCAGACATCGAAAAAGCTCTAGAACTGGATCCCACAAATTCAGATTGGCGTATGCAAAAAGCAAAACTCCTCAAGTCATTAGGACAGTGCGATCGCTCCGTTTTCGAATACAAACAAATCATGGACAACGATTCTACGCCGCCAAAAAACCTGGAAGAACAAATGAAAGAGGCTGCACAATGCGACATGACGATTAAACGTGCACAAGAAGCGTTGATGAACGAGGATTATGAAGAGGCTGCGCATTATTTCCAGGCGGCACTGAAATACGTTGACGGTCAGGCCACGGACTTGCTGTTGCAGAAGGCGACAGCAACGCTTCAAACCGAGGATTATTACAGCGTCATTTCTGATACTGGATTGATCTTAAAGTCGTACCCGAAACACCTAGAGGCATACAAACTGAGGGGAATGGCCTACTTTTGGTTGAATGAACACGAAGCGGCAATTAAGCATTTTAGGGAGGGATTGAAGCTCGATCCAGAACACAAGGGGTGCAAGGAGGGACATAAACTAGTCAAAAAAATTGATAAAAAGAAGAAGAAGGGCGACGTCGCCTTTGAGGCGAAAAATTATGAAGAAGCAATTGGTCATTACGAAGAAGCTATTGCAATTGAGCCCGAACATCAGAACTTTATACGTCCAACCTTATTTTTGATCATACAAGCATATTCTAGAAACAAACAACACGATGAAGCAATAAAGCTAGCACGAGAAATTGTCGATGAAGATGACGAAGCTTTGGATGCTTTGTGGGCGTTGGGGGATGCTCTGACTGACGCTGAGAAGTTTGATGAAGCACTTCGAATCTTCCGAGACGCTTTAGAAGCTGCTCCTGACGGAGATCACGAAGATACACAAAAGGCTAGAAAAAAGGTCAAGGAAGCAGAGGTTGCATTGAAGCAGAGCAAAGAAAAGAACTATTACAAGATTTTGGGACTCCCTAGAACAGCCACTACAAAAGATATCAAAAAGGCCTATCGAGCACTGGCACTTGAATGGCACCCGGACAAAAACGCAGGTATGTTCAGATTTACATTGTTGGCAAAACGTCTAATGTTTGCAATCGTATCAATTTCGGGCAATTCTGTTCCTCGCGATTTTCTCAGCATTTTTTCAATCTCAACTTTGTCAACAATTTCTTGAGTAGATAACAAAGAAGAAGCAGAACGAAAGTTCCAAGATATATCCGAAGCAAATGAGGTTCTATCTGATCCCGAACTCAAAGCAAAGTACGATAGAGGAGAACCTGTGTTTGAAAACCAAGGAGGAGGTGGTGGCCAAGGAGGGTTTAATCCCCACCAATTCTTTCGTCAAGGCGGCTTTCAAGGCGGCGGCGGACGTCACCATTTTCATTTTTCTTTCTAAAGTAACTTCTAAAGTAACTTTTGATAACAAAAACTTTCAAAGCAAATAATTTGAATTATGAGTTTTATTTCAATTATGTCGTCAATCCTGTGTTATCAAAGATTCTTGCGAGCCGCGGCGATGGCGGATCTAGCTTGTTCGAGGGCGTCAGCGAGCTCTGATTTCTCAATAAAAGTTTCGGTGGGGATTCCGTAGCTTTTGAGCTCCTTTTTCATCGCGTTGACACTCATGAAAGATATCTTTTTCAACGCACCAACCTTTGCCGAGGATGAATTTTCCTTAGGAAATGCTTTCGGGGCAAACAAACTTGGTTCGTTCCGTTTCTCTTCGAAAACTTCGGTAATAGGACTTAAATCCATAGTAAGAGTTTTTCCCTTCCGATTCTCTTTGGCATTCTCGTTGGCGATGCCGTTGGTCCGATTCTCGATGAAGGCAAGGGCGCCCGCCAACATGCGATCCCACAAATCAAAGTTGCCGATTGGGGCTACTTCAAGCAGCAAAGTCGAGGACACCGTTAGCAAAAACGAGGACATCCCTACCAATGATCCACACAAGCGCTCGGCTTCCTCTGAGGTAGTCGTGAGCAAATTAGTCCAGAATCGCACCGTCAAGCCCGGGAGGGGCTCGATGTTATCAGTCCGGGACGAGAATGGATACACTTTGGATTGCAACCGAAGGCGCAGCAGCTCCCTACCCTCTTCGAGGTTCTTGGCCGAGGACCTCATGGTTTCGGTCCGCAAGATAGCACTCAGGAAGATTTTCATGGCCTGTTCGATAGCTCCGTTTTCGTAGTCCAGGAATCTCGAGACACCTTTGCCGCCAATTTCCTCGAAGAGGGCTTTCGCAGGGAAAAATTCTTCAATGACCATTTGAAATGGATTTGAGTCGGGATCCCAAGTCGAGAGCTCGAGAATAGCCATCAGTTTTGCGTTTAGTTCCAGGAGGGATGAATTACTGACCTTCTCCAGAAGCTCGGCCTCAGCAAAGCTCTTAGCCCACTTTTCTGCGATCCTTTTCCGGATTCTCTCGTTCGAAGCTCTCTGGAACGCATCGATTTCCATTTCTTCTCGGCTCGCTTCGCTGCCTTTTGCGCTCTCCTTCGCACCAGTGACACAACATATGGAGCAAGAAAATGAGAGGAACAGTGACGAAAGAATGTGAAAAAAGCGCGAACAAGTCATTCCCAATCCCGCTAAGAGACCAAAAAGCGTTTGGCTTACCTGGCTTTCCGAAGCGCTGTCTAATTCCCGGAAGAGCCTTGGCCAAGGTCCTGGAACCTGCTTGATAAAACGAAAGAACACGGATTGGTTGTTGCCGGTTTCGTTCTTGATCTTGCCATTCGTCAATAAAAAGACCATGTTGTCTGCCGAGTAGGGAGCGCCTCCACAGGAGCAATCTTCGCAAGCGACCATTCCAAAGAGGGCTTGCCTGTGACTAAAGGTCACGCTCGTTCCGGCCTCGGGAAAGTCCCACCCGAGCGAGAGAAGGCACCCACGCTTTTTCCCCTCGTCCACTAGCTTGCAGCGGAGCTTCGCGGTCTCGGGAAGCTCCTTTGCCACGCCCGGCCGCCCAACGATTGGGACAATCAGGGTGCATTCCGTTTCGCTGTCCTTGAGCATGTACTGGAAGATGAAAAGAACAAAAAGAAACGAGGAGGCGAATGAGAAGTTTTGTTACAACAACGATCCTGTGCCTCACTCGATACGATCCCGCGTAGTTATGACCGGGAAGCTTCTCACCTCGAAACCAGCGGACGTCGATGCTTTGGAAAAAGGATTGGTTCCTGTTACCTCGTTGATCACAGGTATTACTCTTGGATGGGTGGTCATGGTAGTAGTGGAGGATTGGTTCTAGAACTTGATATGCTATATTCGTTCGATAATAGGAAGATCGTTGTCGTCTTGGTTTTGAAAACACAAAGGGTTGGCAACAATGCGATAAGTGAGCAAAGGAACGAGCACAACGAGTTGACGATCATGGCTTTTTTGGTCGCCTCGTAGGAAAATATACACGGAAACGTGTAGGAATCGCATCTGTTTTTGGAAAACTAGACGCGTGAGAGCGCGCCTGTTCTTCGGAAGTCTTCCAAAAAATTGACACATACCTCTCGAATCGCAATACTGTAATTAGAAAGTGACAACTATTCGAATCATAACCAACCAACACCATTAGAACATCTTCCTCGACGAGCTTTAATTGTAAGAACTAAAACAAGTCTATATATATTCAAAAAATAGGCTTTCTCCCGCCAAGCAGTTTGGAGCTACGGATATGGAAAAGAAGTTGGAATCTTAGAAGTAGAGCAGACAGAAACTATCATTATTATTGTACAGTAGTAGATCATATCCTTAAATTTTTCATTTTGTTCCATTCTATGAGGAAGGAAGGAATGGTGATTTCGTCGTTTTTGTGATTTAATAGTTGAAACCAATCTTTCTGATGCCCGCTGTGGCAAAATAGCTAGCGATTCTGCAAGAACCAATCATTTATGTGCTTGTGCAAGGTATGTTGCCATGTGAAAGTTACACAGCTAACTACCACACACGCGCACAAACACCCTTTACATCTTGTTGGGATCAAAGTTCTCTTGCTTCTTCAAAGTGCCGGGACGGAACCATTCGGTCAGCTCGAAAACGTCTTTCCACTCTAACTTTTCTTTCGAAGCATCTTCTTTGGATACACCAGCTTTGGTAACATCGGTGGGACACGAGTTGTCAATAGCTATCATTTTTTTCGGATCGAGTCCGGCCTCCTTGAGGGCGGCATCGACTCCACTACGTATAGCAGCTCCATCTGGTCCGTTGAGTGCGTCTTTTTCCTTCGTATATACAAAGGCACCATCGTAAGGTCCTTGCTGCGTATCTCCAATATAGGCTACCACTCGCCAATCCGGACTAGAACCTTTTCCCAATACATACCATTGTTCATGAAATGTTAAACCAAACATTTTCCCCTCGACAGTCATGCTAGCCTTTCCCTCGGGGCCTTTGCTATTTGCCATACTCTCTACAAAATTGTTTTGCCATGACCCACTTCCTTGCCCTTCGGGCTTTGGCACTCGGAACAAGATGTCGTTGTCAAGTCCACCATCAGCCCGCGGAGAAAATGTATTGACTTGACACGGGTAAGTGTCGTATTTAGGATTGTAACCCAACACTTTGAACCATTTGCCTTCGAGATCTGCGGGGGTAAACTTTTCCATGGCCTTTGTCTGTGGTGGATCACTGTAAAACGCCGAAGTCTCCTGCTTTACTCCGGTGGTAACACATTCTTTTTCTTCGAGGGTACAGGACAACCAATCGTTCAGCTTTTCCGAGCCAAACCGAGCAAAACATTGTGTCGCACACAGCTGTTCGCCACGGCAATTACCAAGACACGTAATACCCTTGAGACAACTGGGATTTGTAAAGCAAGCTTTGCTCTGATCTCCGCACTGATCGAAGAAACACTGTGGGTCCGTCTTCATCACACCGCCCTTTGCGGCAAACTCCTCAAACCCAGCAGATGGAGCATCATCTGCAAATGCTGGAAGTCCACCAAAGGCTGACGTGAAAAGCAGACTTCCACCAAGGAGTATACTCATTACCTTGTGTTCCCAACTCATTTCAGCCTTGTCGCTTTGATTTCCGTGGTTCATTTCCATTGTCATACGTGAATGTTCTGGGACATCATTTTGATACCTACGAGCACTTCGATGTTGTTGCCCCTGGGTGTTGACGAAGCCATATGCCGACGGCAAGGAATCATCAATGCTAACCGCTGCCAGCACAAAAAGAATCGCAGTTTCCCGTCCAAAGTGCATTTTGAGCTATTTTGTTTGAAAAATTATGTTTTTTAAAGTAATGATTGCTTGATGGAATGAACATCAATAGAACAATAATTGCACCTCGGCATTGCTTGATCAAAAGAAGTTGATGCGTCAATGATTGATTTGTTCAACTACGTACGATTGTGTGAATGAAACGTGGAACCCAAAGATCGGATTTAATTTTATACTTCACTTAGGGTTAAAGTACTACCAGTTCTTCAGTGGAACGCATTCTTTTTCTCGTTACTTTCAGATTGGAGCAGTACGTCAGTTAGTCGCTCACGAAGACACTTGTCGAAATTTCGATTCACTGAAGACACCAAAAATAAACCCATTGATCCGATCACTTCTCCATCTTCTGGGGCTCTCGTCGAATCCAATCGCCAACTACGTGACTTTTACACCAAAACTGTACACTCAGTATTGTATCAATCAAACGAATACCTGAAATCGTAGTCGCAGCCATGCCAAAATCTTCATCATCCATCGTCACTTCCGTCCTGCTGTTATTGGTTCTCTTCTACAGCACGACGGTGAACGCTTTTGTTTCCCCGCGAAACCTTTCACAACGCTCTTTTGGTACCCACATTGCAGCAGAATCCTCAGACAACAGTCCCGATGACATTATTGCCCGACGAATTATAGTGGAAGGCGACGTGGAAGGAGGATATTATCGGTCTTGCGTGCGAAACGAAGCAGGACGGTTCCGAAGGTTATCGGGCACCATGACGCCCCCAGACGATTCGAGAAAGGCTGAAATTTATGTCGAGGTGCGTGCCATCCTGTCTCGGCAATAGCTGGACATCAGAAATTTTGTGGAATGTTTGGAAACCAGTTGAAAGAGCGTCCTCTCACGACTTTTGAATATCGTTTTTTTTATGTTCGTGAATTTTCACAGGGAAAGCGAAAAATGCTGGAGGGATTTGTAAGATGGTGTAAGAAATCTGATGTTGGTTTGAGCCAACAGGTTTCGGTAACGGATGTCATAGACGAAGAACCCACCGGTTTGTACGATGACTTTTACGTCAAGGTGCAATAAGGGGTGATATTCAGCAACCAAAAATATTTTAGTTTCCGATTCCATTCTAATATGGTTCTTAGGATTATTTATGATTTGAGCTCATTTCACTACCAGTAAAAAGCATCTTGTGTAGAAGATTTACAAATGCAAATTGAAAGATAAATTTCTCTAAAATACAACATGGGATACCACAGATTACTTATATTTATCCTGGTTGACGGGGTTGAATAGTTCGTACACAAATTTTGTTTACTGGGCGTATTGTGTCGATAGACGAATTAAAGGTCACGTTCGTCACCCTCAGCAATCCTGTCAATCTTTTGTTTTTGGCCATTCACTAATCGAGAAACAAGTTTCGTCCCCTCGTATCTTTCTTCGATACGATTGCCATCCTTCTCCATAGATTGAATTGTTATTCTTCTGCCATTTTCGATTATTGTTCTTGTACTTTTGGATGTGTACGAACTCTGCGATCGCCCATACGTAGAAGTGGAAAAAGTCCCGTCAGCGTTCCTCGAAGTGACACTAGTCTGCAATTCAATCCCGAGACGATCCATCAACCAACTTACCCACCCTTGTTCCTGTTTCGGCTTTCGATTGGCATTGTTACTTTCCCTTTGAAATGTCTTGGAGAATAAGTCATCCATATCTTTGAAGGCTTCCGAAAAGAAAGGGTCGTTGCGAAAAAGGTCGTTGAATTGGGAGAACGGGTCACGATGTTCGCGGTGCCTATTGAATCCACCGTGACTTTGGTATCGCCCACCATTACCACTTGCTCCGCTTCTACCGTACCGCAAAGAACGGTCGTATTCTTTTCGCGAATTTTCGTCCGACAAAACCTCATATGCTTCCGAAACTTCTCGAAATTTAACTGTCGATTCCTCTTTTTTCTCCTTCGGGACGCGATCGGGGTGGTACTTCAATGCCAATTTTCTATAGGCTTTTTTAACATCGGAAAGCTGACAGTTCTTGTCTACTCCCAACACATCATAATAAGTCTAAATTTTTCAGTTTTACATGTGTAATTGCATATGCGTTGTGGCGGAGAAATTTTGCAATCGATTGTCGAGAGGGAAACCACAGGTCCATCGAAAACGAAAATTCGAATGGGTAAAAAAAGACGGAATTGCATTGTCGTGAGATGATAGCTTGGCCATGTGGAGAAGGATACAAGCAATACATATTGAAAAATCCACAACATTGCAACAAAAGCATATGCCAGTGCCCTACGAAATGCGCTAGCGACGTCAATCCTTACTCACCTTGTCAGATCCTTCTTTCATTTTCTCCTGAAAGCCATTTGAAACTGACGTAAAAATGAGAAGGGCCGAAAATGATAATAAAAGGAAGTTCCGAAAGATCTGCATTTGTTCAGAGTGGTGCTCACACTAGTGCGGGGTCACTGTTCTGGTCTGGTCACAAATAATGATTTACTTGAGTTGTTTGAAAGGAAAAGCAGGTAAAACGGAGGAAATGTTTCGCCGCACGAATGAACGAGAATCCAAAATACTAGTCTGTAGAGAGTTTGTTCTCTGTCGTCTGTACTTCTGTCCTAGATGTAAACACCATAAAACAGAAACTTGAAACTTGATTTCAACCTTTTTCCATTACACCGAGTTTGCACACCATACATTCTTTCAGAAATTCTGATCGAGTTGGAAATCAATCAACAAGAATGCCATCGTCTTGGCCTCAACCAGCAGTTCTCGCAAATTTGTTGTCGTCTTCGACTGGAGGAAGCGAGGGTAAATCAACAAATTCTCCTTCTTCGTACGGCCATCGTGTCCTTGCTCTTTACAAGTTTGTCACTCCGAAATTGTTGAAGGAAAATCTGCCTGTTTTGAAGAAAGAACTCGAGTCTGCTTGTCGACAACATTTCGCACGGGGTACATTGTTGATCGCGGAAGAGGGCATCAACGGAACTATCTGTTATCCGTTCCAGCAATCGAGTCGAGAGGATAGCGACGACGTAACTTGCTCTCAAACCGACGAAAATGGTGACGAGTTGCTTTCATTTCTGCAATCGAAGTTCAATGGCTCCTTGAGGATACGAATATCAGTGGCCGATAGACCGGTATTTGCCCGTCTAAAAATCAAAATCAAGTCCGAAATCGTCACGATGCACTGGGAGGGTGACAACAAATGCAGTAGATCAAAAGGAACGACGGAAGTTCGCAACATCGAAAATGATAACGACAATGAGAAGACAACCAAAAATGATGACAAATGTGATTCCTTCGGCTCTTCTTCTCCCACATGTGGCCCATGTTGTCCAACCGAACGAGTCGGGGAGTATGTGAAACCAAGTGACTGGAACAAACTTTTGGAGGACCCCGATACACTGGTCATCGATACGCGCAACGAATACGAAATCGACGTGGGAACCTTTCGGAATGCTGTCAATCCTCACACTCAAAGTTTTGTCGAATTTCCGGATTGGATCAAACGGAATCTAGTCGACGGCGGAAAGGACGTGAAAGACGCCAGCAGCAATACAAAATGGAAGACCAAACCCAAAAAAGTCGCCATGTTTTGTAAGTCAGTATGTGCGCGTTACAAACTGATATTTCATCGGAGAGCAAACAAGTTTTGTGGACTTTGGTTCAATTTTTATCACTATGCTGACCATCGAATTTTCTTACTTTTCTAAAAACTCAAGGTACCGGGGGTATTCGGTGCGAAAAGGCAACTAATGCCGCCATGCAACTCATACCAGATGATACTCCCGTGTATCACCTAGAGGGGGGCATTCTGGCGTACCTTGACGAAGTAGCAGAGGAACAGAGCATGTTCGATGGCGATTGTTATGTATTCGACCAACGGGTGGCAGTGACATACAAGAACAAGCCGAGCACGACATTTCGACAAAAGTGTCATGCCTGTCGGCACCCACTATCAAACAAGGATTTAGAACGAGACGATTACAAACACGGTATTTCCTGTAGGTACTGTGTGGGTCAGCTGTCGCAGAAACAAGAGGAGCGCTTCGCACAACGACAGCGTCAAATGGAACTCGCATTGAAGGAGGGACGGCAACACATCCACGAGCCCAAAGAACAATCCTCGGGAAGTCATACAAAGAAACTATGCGTGCGATAGCCAATTACATTTTTGAATTAAAGTAAAACCATACAATATGGATATTATGATGAGTCTGTAGTTCTCAACAACCAGTAATTCATTGTTTACATTAATTGAGTTTCAAAAGCACACATGACTCTTTGTATTTCAACTGTTTTCATATCTATTTTCCAAGAGAACTTTTCTAATTTGCATCGGTGTTTTCTTCGGAATTGTCGTTGCCAAATGGATTTAGATTATTCATCCAATCGGGCAAACCGAGACTGAGTCGATCGCTCCACGATTGCTTCGGAAAGGCGGAAAATCGATTCGAACTGGACATGAAGTCATCACCATTGCTATCAGTACCAGACCAAACGACGTATAGGAGCAAATCGCATTCTGCTTGTTCGGCGGTTTTACACTCCTCTAATGGTATGGAGCATGCACCAACGGGCTGTTGGGCTTCTTCTTCCGTTGCCAAGGCTCCTTCGAATCCATAAGTATTGTCTTGGCATTCCTCTGCTGCGCAGAAAACACAGGCATTGTCCCATGTAATCCCAGTCACGTTACCCTGGTCAACTGTAATGATTGCCGTTAGATAGGGATAGATTCGTTCGTTATCCCTGTCATAGTATAACTTTTGAAACGATAAACTACGAACACGAATGGTGTGAATTTTTATGTAATTGTGATAGGATTTTTTGACAGCAACAATTAGATTGGCAAAACAAAATTTATGAGGATCGTGTAGATTCAATGCGGTAAAACCTATTGTTGATGTACCTCCCAAATACTACTTACGCTGTTTGTGATTCCGAATGAACGGTGATATTCTTCTGGAAAAGATTGGCCAGATCGTCATCGGGGCTGCCCACCAATTGCTGGAAGGACTCTGGAATATGGAACCTCGAATATACGTCTGCTGTCGGCTGGAAATTGAGTCGCATGTAACTAAGGTCGGTCGACCAATCGCCGTTGTTCGATAGTACCAAACAAATCGTGGTAGGATCTCCAATAGTCACAGGTTGAAACCCGTCCTCTGGGGAAACACAGCCTGTCCAGGACGATTCAGTAGGACCCGATGAGTCATTAGGACTCACGGGAGGCGGTGCAGAGACTGGGGGCGTGGTTGCATCTGGTGGCGCCGGTGGATCCGGGAAACCTTCGTCGGAAACAACCGGAAGTGCAACGAGTGACAAGGTCAGCAAAACCGCAGCTGTTGTCCTTATCATCGATGCCACGCAAAATTGGGGTTTCGATACCATGTTGCTGAAATTCAAATGTAGGAATATAGTTTTCTTTTTGGATGTCAATCCTTTTATTACGTCTATAAATCGTGCAGTCTAATGATGAAGATCAACATGTGTTGTGCTTCATGAGAGACTGTCCTACTTCGAAGTATGTCGATTTGTCGAAGTAAATGTCTGTTACTAACCTACAATGCTATATACCTTATTACACTATGAACATATGTACTGATGTTGTTTACTACGGTACAGTACTGTACTAAAGGAAAAAACGAAAAACAAAATAATTAAAGGAAGCTGCAGACAAACC